>Ga0157375_10003679_pt1 | contig 13310 bp, 14 predicted proteins | sample M35metaG_FD_115311 | JGI IMG/M metagenome (GOLD analysis project Ga0157375, IMG submission 115311) | Miscanthus rhizosphere microbial communities from Kellogg Biological Station, Michigan, USA - M3-5 metaG | ecosystem: Host-associated > Plants > Roots > Rhizosphere > Soil | place: USA: Michigan...
AGGACACGCGCCGCGATGAGCCATGCCATGTCCTGAGCGAAACCGCAGGCCAGGGAGGCAGCCAGGAACATGACCAGTGAACCGAGGAAGATCCGCCGCGCTCCCAGCACATCCCCCAATTTGCCGAGCACGGGCAGCAGCACGGTGCTGGCGAGGGTGTACCCCACAACAACCCAGCTCATCAGGTTCAGTGCGCCCAGCTCACCGGCGATGGTGGCCAGGGATGTGGACACCACAGTATGGTCCAGGGCACCGAGGAAAGAGACCGTGAGGAGGGAGATAACAAGGAGACGGAGTCTCAAAGGCGAAAGTGGCATAGTGATCTACCCGAACGATCGGGCCGTCGACGCGACGTGTTGTGCCTCCGGCGCACCATCACGACGGAGAACGGGTCCGAAGGACCCCGGCGCCGTCACCCACAATACCCTACTTTAGTCGAAAAGCAACTAAAGAATGCTGAAATTAGACATGTTGGTGGCGATTTCCTTTTCATGTGCCGTGCAGAGCCCAAGTGAGGGCAGTGTCCTCTAGCAGGTCATCCAGATCGGTGACGGGCCGGCCCGACGAACAGGCAACAAGAGCCCGCCGGAGCGCAAGGCGCGCTGACGATTCAAAGCGCTCCGGCGCCCTCAGTAGCCCGTCCTCGGTGGACGTCTCCACCCGCGTCAGCCCGGCGAGTTGGTCCACTGTTACTTCCGTCCTTACCTCACCGAGCGCCAACAGCTGGAGCAGGCCTCCGGAATGAAGGCCCCCGGCCTCTGCCCCCGCAAGAGTGGTGGGGATAGATCCACCGGCGGGACCGGCTGAGTCCAGGAGTGCGATGCTGCCATGGGCCGCAGCAGTGCCCGATCGAAGCGTCAACGATCCCTGGACCAGGAACCGCGCCCAGCCGAGGCCGTCGCGGATTACCGCATCAAGGCCCAGCGCGGGGGCGGCGCACTCAACAGTGACGATCCGGGCCGGACTGCCTCGTCGTGCCCGAACCGCATCAGCAACAACGTCGGGGCGCAGGCGGGGGCGCTCAACGATGACCGGGAGGTCGGTTGGCCACGCGTTTGATTCAAGCGCTTCCTGCGGAAGCATTTCCGGGTCTGCAATCAGAACAGCTGCTGCCCCTCCCGCCCGGGCTGCGAGCATGCCCTGCCACCAATCGCCGGATCCAGGCACTACCGCCACCGCGCCGCTGAAATCATTCCTCAGTGCAGCGCTGAGGCGTAGTTCGGCGACAGCGGCAACGTAGGCAGGAAGTGCTGTGCAGACGCCGAACCCTCGATCTGCGGGATTCACTGAGGCACTCCTTCAAGAAATTTCGCGGCGGCAGCGTCGGCGAGGTCAACTGCATACTGCGCGTCGGCCAGCAGTTCGTCGTACTCCACCGGGGCCACACCCTCCAGGAGCGATGCAAGAAGACGCCACTCCGCCGCATAGCCGTCCTCCGGATCCCGCCGGTACTCCGTCCACTGCCCGTCCACGCTTCGCACGCGGGTGGCGGCGCTTCCGGCATGGACAAAGGCGGGTGGGAAGTTCACCTCGATCCGGTCGTGGGAGGTGGCAACGCTCATCCGCCAGAGCGCATCCGGCCCTTGCGGAAGCATGGTCAGCGCCAACTGGACCAGTATCCCGCTCGCCCGGTATCCCACTAAGTAGCCGATCGGCGGTGCGACTCTTGCGTACACCACCTCCTCGAGGTCAGGCGCAATGTCCCTAATGGCGGGAAGATCATGGATCGCGAGACCCGTCAGAAGCTGCCTCAGGACGTCGGCCGCCATTGCAGGATCGTTCAGATCAGGACGCCCCCGGCGCCCAGATTGAAAAGGGCCTCCTTCTGCGACCACGCGGTGGTACCTGTCGTTCGGCGGGAGCGCCAGCGTCACGGAGATTGTCCGCACCCGGCCCTGGAGGGCGACAAGATGATGCTTTGCCCGCCCCCATGCTGCATCAAACAAGTGATTGGTTCCCACCAAGAGGCTGGTGCCTGCGGCCCGACATGCGGCAATGACCACTTCGGACTCTTCCACGCTGGTGGCCAACGGCTTTTCGCAGAAGATTGCCCGCTTGCCCGCGGCAATTGCCGCCAGGATCTGGCGGCCATGTTCACCGGGCGGACTGCACACGGCCACCACGTCCACCTCCCCGTCCGTGAGCAGCTCCGCCTCCCCTTCCGACCAGCGGACACCAAGTTGCTCAGCCAGACTCTGGGCGCGCCCGCTTCCCGCATCGGCGATATGCACCACCCTGAACAGCTCGTTCAGCCCACCCAGCACCGGCAGGTGAAGAGCCGCGACACCCGGCCCGGCACCAAGAACACCAACGTTCCAAGGCATCGTTGCCTCCCCTCTTAGGTGCCTATTATTCATAAGTACGGAAAGTTTTAGCTATAGTCACATCAGGCCGCACCTTAGTCGGCTCAAATGTGTGAGAATTGTTGCCATGACGACAGACTCCACCCTCCGCTTTGGAGCACAGACGGATGAACTGACGAGCCTGCTGCGGATCGTCAACCTGGTGCGCACGGGCGAGGCCACCACGCGCCCTGAAATCGGCAAGGTCACCGGCTTGGGCAGGGGCGTTGTTAGTCAGCGTGTGGATCAGGCCATCCAGATGGGCTTCCTCGGTGATGGCGAGTTCGGAGCCTCGTCCGGGGGCCGCGCGCCCCGGACTCTGCGCTTCCGCGCGGAGCAGGGACGGATCGTGATCTGCGCCCTCGGAGCGGCCCATATGAGGGTTGGCGTAGCGGCCCTCGACGGCGACATCCTGGAACACACGCACCGCACCTGGGATATCGCGCAGGGTCCGGAGAAGACCATCGACGCGGTGATGTCCCTGATCGACGACATCCTGAAGAGAGATGCCAAGGTGCCTGTATGGGGTGTGGTGGTGGGGCTTCCCGGCCCGGTGGACTTTGCCTCCGGGCAGCCCGTGGCGCCTCCGATCATGCCGGGGTGGAACGGTTACGATGTCCGCACGCCTTTCGAGGAACGGTTCAATGCACCGGTATGGGTCGATAACGACTCCAACCTGCTTGCCCTCGGCGAACGTGCCCGGCGGCGCGACTCCCTGGCGGACCTCATCTACTGCAAGATCGGCTCAGGAGTTGGAGCGGGCCTGCTGTCCAAGGGCAGGATTCACCGCGGTGCCAACGGGGCCGCCGGCGACATCGGGCACGTCCGGGTTTCCGATTCCGACGCACAATGCCGCTGCGGCAAGATCGGCTGCCTGGAAGCGGTTGCCGGCGGCTGGGCCCTCGTCCGGGATGCCGAACAGGCCATCAAGGAAGGTGCTGGCAGTTCCCTGGCCCCGAAGGCCAAAAAGGGAGCGCTGACCCTCGAGGACATCACCCTGGCGGCCCACGACGGGGACCCCCTGGCCATCACCCTCATCCAGAAGTCGGCACGGGTGGCAGGCGAGACCATTTCAGCCCTGGTGAACATGTTCAATCCAGGAGTCATTGTGATCGGCGGTGCCATCGCGTCCGCCGGCGAAGTGTTCCTGGCCGAGGTGCGCCAGCGGGTCTATGAACTGTCGCTGCCGCTCGCCACCCGCGACCTTACCATCACGCTCTCGGTCAACGATGAGCGCGAACCGCTGCGCGGCGGAGCTGAACTGGCCCGCGAGCAGCTGTTCGACGTCACCTTTCCCCGCTGGTTCGCGGAAGGCCGGCCGTCCCCGGAACGGGCCGCCGTTCCCGCTTAGAGTCCACTGCGCGGCCTGGGCATTGCTGCTCAGGCCACGTCGCGGGACACGCTGGGCACCGGCGCCCCGTCAAGCTCCAGCCTTGCCTCCAAGTGAAACGGCAGGACCAGCGGCGAGCCGGGACCTGCCTGCAGGTAGGGCACCAGCAATTGGAAGCCGATGGCCAAGGCATGCACACCGCCGCGCAGTTCGCGTCTGCCGGCCAGGACCAGCCGGTCCTGCACGAACCACCAACCGGGCTCGGCCTGCAGCGAATCTGCCGGCACATTGCGGGCACCCAGTACCACCGCCAACTCCCCTGCTGCCAGCGGAACGCCGTCGATCTCAACACAGAGGCCAGCCACGCCGGACAAGGGCATCGAGCGGATCCAGGGAAGGCCCACGCGAAGCTCAAAGCCTTCGGATGTGGCCGTCAGTGCATCTTCGCGCAAAGCGGTTTGCAACATAGCTTTAGTCCTTTATCCTAAAAGTGACATAAGTTTGGCATTAAGAAGCATAATTGGGAAGGCAGTCTATGGCCCCCGCAATTCCAATGAGCTGGACGCTCTGTGCCAGCTCGTTCAACTGGACTCCGGAAATCACGGCCGCCCGGCGGACGGCCCAGGACATCGTCACAGGCATCGCGGATTCCGTGACGAAGACGATAGAGCTTGAACCGGGACTGCTGTGGCGGTCCTTCCCCGCTCCGGAGGACGCCGAGGTGGACAGACTGCGGGATTCGCTGGCCGCAAAAGGGGGGCGCGTCAGCATAGTCGGCGCCAGCCTGGACGACTTCAGATCGCCAACCGAACGCCGTTCGCTTCAGGAGCGCCTGGACTTCCTGGTCCCCCAGCTGCACGCAGCCCGGCGGGTGCGTGCCGGCGGAGTCCGGTTGCCGATCGGACAGGCGGGCACCGAACTGCTCACGTTGCTGCAGCCGCTGCTGCATGAGCTCGACCTGGTCCTGTACGAAGAGATCCAGGGACAACAGACTCCCAGGAGCCCCGCCGTGGCGCCCGCCCTGGAGGCGATAGCGGAGCTTGCGGATGACCATGTGCGGCTGCTCGTGGATATCAGCATGCTGATGCCGGCTCTTCCCGTGAGCTATCTCGAAGAGCTCAAACGGGGAGGCGTTCCCGCGGGGCTCCTGCTGCGCCTTGACCACGACTGGCGGGACCCAGCCACGCTCGACGCCGTGATGGGCCTGCTCCGCTCAGGGAAGGTTCCGCCGCGCATCCATACGCTCTTCATGAACCTGCTTATCCGGTTCGGCCGCAGCGATGCCGCAGACCTCCAGGGCGTCCTCCCCTTGGTGGGTGCCTTCCATTTAAAGTTCTGGGACCTGGACGACGACGGCGGCCGGGTTTCGCAGCCGCTGCGGGACCTTGGCCGCCTGCTCGGCAGGAACGGTTTCACGGGCACGCTGACCAGCGAATGGGGTGGCCACGAGTGGCTGCAGGATGACCCGACGGAGATGACGCGCAGGCATTTGGCACTGGCGGAGACTTGTCTGGCGGGGTCAGCGCCGGCCGGCCGGGCTGCGGTCTGATCAAAGCTCAAACTACAACTGAACGGCAGAACGGCCGGCCCCGAAGTACCCGGGACCGGCCGTTCTGCTGTGTGCTACTTCGTGCTGAAAGCGGCGTCGAAAGCCGCTGCTGGGGGTTCGTAGCTCGAGAACCGGCGGACAAACGCCAGCGCCTCCGGGGCGCCCTCCAGCCGGTCCATGCCGGCGTCCTCCCACTCCACGGACAGCGGACCGCGGTAGTCGATGGCATTCAGCATCCGGAACGCATCCTCCCACGGCACGTCTCCGTGGCCTGTGGAGATGAAGTCCCAGCCACGGCGCGGATCAGCCCAGGGAAGGTGGGATGACAGGCGGCCATTGCGGCCATTGACCAGCCGTTTCTTCGTGTCCTTGCAGTGCACATGGTAGATGCGTTCCTTGAAGTCCCACAGGAACCCCACCGGATCGATGTCCTGCCACACCATGTGGCTCGGGTCCCAGTTCAGGCCAAAGGCCTCGCGGTGACCGATCGCCTCCAGGGTGCGCTGCGTTGTCCAGTAGTCGTACGCGATCTCGGACGGATGCACCTCGTGGGCGAACCGTACACCGCACTCGTCGAAGACGTCGAGGATAGGATTCCACCGGTCCGCAAAATCCTGGTAGCCGGCCTCGATCATTTTTTCGGAGGCAGGCGGGAACATCGCCACGTACTTCCAGATGGACGATCCCGTGAAACCGGTCACCGTCTTCACGCCGAGCTTGGCGGCGAGCCGCGCGGTGTTCTTCAGTTCCTCGGCGGCACGGCGGCGGACGCCTTCAGGCTCGCCGTCGCCCCACACGACGTCCGGCAGGATGCCGCGGTGCCGTTCGTCGATCGGGTCGTCGCAGACAGCCTGGCCTTTGAGGTGGTTGGAGATGGTCCACACCTTGAGGCCGTGGCGTTCAAGGATGTCCAGCTTGCCCTGCACGTAGGCGTCGTCATCCCAGCGCCAGGGATCCAGGTGGTCACCCCAGCAGGCGATCTCCAGGCCGTCATAGCCCCACTCGCCGGCGAGCCGGGCCACCTCCTCGAACGGCAAGTCGGCCCACTGGCCGGTAAACAGTGTGATTGGTCGAGCCATCTGCTCCCCCTCCTCAGCCGGCCAGCACGGGAACGCCGGAGGCGACGCGTGTCCAGGCGGAATCATTGTCAGAACTGCGCTCGACGGCGTCGAGCACCCGCTGCACCCCCAGCCCGTCAGCGAACGACGGGTGTGGGTCGGTGCCGGCCACGATGCCTTCCACGAGGTCCTTGACCTGGTGGGAGAATCCGTGCTCGTACCCGAGCATGTGGCCTGCGGGCCACCACGCCGAAACGTAGGGGTGCTCCGCTTCCGTGACCAGGATCTTCCTGAAGCCCTGGCGGTCCGCGGGTGCCGTGCGGTCGTAGAACCGGACGCTGTTGAGGTCTTCAAGGTCGAAGGCCAGGGCGCCCTTGTCGCCAGAGACCTCGATTTCCAGCGCGTTTTTCCGGCCGGTGGCGAATCGTGAGGCCTCAAAAGACGCCAGCGCCCCGGTTTCGAAACGTCCGGTGAAGATGGCGATATCGTCCACGGTCACCTGACCGTAGCCGGTCCCGGCAGTGCCGGGCAGCCCGGAACTTGAGGCCGCAAGAGGCCGTTCCTTCACGATGGTGTCGATGACGCCGGACACGTTGGCCAGGTTCAGCCCGGTGACGAACTGGGCCAGGTCAATGGCATGGGCGCCGATGTCCCCCAGCGCCCCGGAACCGGCGTGTTCCTTCTGCAGGCGCCAGGCCAGCGGCATCTCGGGGTCCACGAGCCAGTCCTGCCGGTAGGAGGCGCGCACGTGGTTGATCGTCCCCACTGCGCCTTCGGCGATGAGGTTGCGGAGGAAGGTGACGGCCGGGACACGGCGGTAGGTGAATCCCACCATCGCCCGGATGCCCCTGGCGGCCGCGCGCTCCGCGGCCTCGGCCATCGCTTCTGCTTCTGCCACCGTGTTGGCCAGCGGTTTTTCGCACAGGACGTGCTTCCCGGCTTCGAGCGCGGCGATCGCGATTTCGGCGTGGGAGTCGCCGGGGGTGACGATGTCGACGACGTCGATGTCGTCCCGGGCGATCACTTCCCGCCAGTCTGTGGCGGATTCGGCCCAGCCCCACTTTTTGGCAGCGGCGGCCACCGCTTCGGCGTTGCGGCCCACAACCACCGCCATTTCCGGCCCGGCGGGGAGGTCGAACATCCGCGGCGCGGTGCGCCAGCCCTGGGAGTGGGCGGCGCCCATGAATCCATGGCCGATCATGGCCACACGCAAGGTGTTCATGCGAGCACTACCTTCCGCTCGACGGCCACCCGGTTGCCGACGTAACGCATGGGTGCGATCTGCATGTAGAGCAGACGGAGGGTGAGGATGACTTCGACCTCGATCTCCTCGCCGGCATCGGGGACGCGGTCCAGCGGGATGATGACGTCGGGCTTGTCCGCAACGAACCACAGGGTTTCCCATTGCTCTGGCAGCTCAGCTATGGAGTAGGACTTCCCCTGCAATTCGAAACGGAGGGACTCTTTTGGTATCTGCACGCCGTTAACTGCTGCGGCGACGTCGTCAACAGCAGACAGCCAGAGGCTGCGGTACCAGGGCAGCTGCACCGACACGGCGATGCCCTCGGGGTGCCTGCGGACGTTGGTGTCCTGGAACAGGGAATTGTGAGTTGCCATGGCTTTCCTTACTTAACAGTCTCGACCAGGGTCGCGTGGGATTCGGGTGCATTTGGGTCAACGGCCGCTTCAATGGCACGCCGCATCAGCGTGTGCTGCTTCTTGACGAGGTCGATGGGATCGGATTCGCCGAGGTCCGCGAACGCGTGCCCCTCCCACTCGCTGGACAGGTAGCCCTTGTAGCCGCCCTTGACGAACTGGCGCACAATGCGGGGAATGTCCATTGCGGGTTCGTTGCCGTCCTGGTCGATGTCGTAGAACTTTGCGTGGACATGGAAGATCTGCGGCATGATGTCCAGCCACTCCTCCGGGGGTACCAGGCCGTGCATGTTGAAGGCCAGCCGGGTGAACGGGCCCAGGCGTGCCGGGTCGAAGTTGTTGGCGTTCAAGTAGTCCTCGAACTCCTGGTTTCGCTCCTGCATGGGCAGCGGTTTGCGCCAGATGTCCTGCATGACGGCGAAGTGCTCCTCGGGCAGACCCATCTGCGTCAGCGTGCGGAACAGGGTCGGGGAAAGGCTGTGCATGGTGGAGCTGAAGTCGGCGGTGAAGCCGAGGCGGTCGCTCCCCAGTTCCTCATACATTTCCCGGATCTGCAGGATCTTGGGATCGTTCGGGCCCTGTGGCGCGTGGATTTCGTAGCCGAGCTTCTGATCGTACTTCTCGGCCAGGGGAAGCAGCCGGCGGAGCAGTTCCTTGCCCGCGGAGCGGATCACCACGCGGTGGAAACCGAGCTTGTTGGCCGTGCGCAGCTGCGCGGCGAAAAAGTCATACTCCTCGTCCGGCGTCATGTCCCGGTCCTTGCGGCGGCCCATGTCCAGGTTGGTGCCCACGGCGCTGGGGGTGAGGCCGTAGCGGTCCATGCTGTCGCGCCACAGGCGGATGAAGTCGTCGTCCACCTCGGGGTAGGTGCGCAGCATCTGGGCGATGTTGAACTCGACGCCAGGGCCGAGGCCTTCATCGGCAGCGGCCTTGATCAGCGTCTCAGGCGTGTAAAGCCCGGCGGCGAACTCGGAGGTGAGCGAATAGAGGGTGATACCAAGCTCGATGCCCGAGCCTGCGATGCCTTCTGACATATCTTCTGATTCCTTCGTTTGTCAGCCGCGGACGGGCTGGGCGAGGTGGCTATTGAGGATGCGGCGCGCTTCGGAGGCGTCAGTGATCATGGCCGAACCGGCATTGGCCGCGGCTGAACGCTGGACGGCCTGCTCGCCGCGGATGATGTCGAACGGGTCCTGCCAGTTGTTCCAGTGCCAGCCTTCGTATTCGCTGGAGATGGCACCGGAGTAGCCGTTTTCAACCAGTTGCCGGATGAGGCCCCGGACCGGCACCGAGGGCTCTTCGCCGGTCTCGTCGATGCCGAAGAACTTGCCGTGGACATGGCGGACCCACGGCATGATCTCCAGCCAGGTGTCCAGCGGTGCGGGACCGAACAGCCCGGTTCCGTTGATGGCGAAGTCAATGCCGAGGTCCGGCCGGCCGTTGCGGGACGCCAGACCGATGAACGCACCGAAGCGCTCACCGTGAACCTTCTGGGTGTTGGGCGGTCCTTCGGCATAGAAGCCGTTCCACAGGTCAACCACCTGCCGGAGCAGATCCTCCGAGGCGCCGCGCCGGCGGTACGCCTCCAGCAGGGAGGGCGCAAAGCCAGTGACGGTGGCACCCCAGTCTGCAGTGAAGCCAAGCAGCGGGGAATTGAGTTTCTCGTAGCGGTCGCGCAGGGCAAGGACACGCTCGTGGGCGCCGTGCTGGTCAGCATGGACTTCGAGGGCCAAAGTAACGCCATACTTTTCGGCCACCGGCAGCAGGCTTTCCATGGCGTCAGGAGTCAGGGAGATCTGCACCCGGGCGATCGGGAAGCCGAGCCTGGCGGCAACCTCGATCTGCTTGCGCATGTATTCGACCAGTTCGTCGTGGTTCATGAGCCTGTCACGGCGGATGCCCGTGTCAACATTGACTGCAAGCGAGGTGGGAACCAGGTCCACCTCGGATACAAGATCCCGGAACTGCCCAACAAAGGTGTCATCGATCCGGTCCGGGAAGCCGCGCAGGCTGGAGAATCCGATGACTTCGAGCCCGGGGCCGAATCCTTCGTCCGCCACCTTGCGGATCAGGCCTTCGAGGTCATACTGCCGGGCGTGGAAGGCCCGGGTGAAGCTGTAGAGAGTGACGCCCTGGATCGGCGTGCCGAGGCTGGTCATCGCTGTGCCACCTTCATGGTCTTGGTGTCGTGCTCTTCGATGTGCAGCACGCCGTGGTCGGTGATGATGTACGGGATGTAGAGCTTGAGGTCCACCCGGACCTCGTGCTCGGTCTGGTGGTCCGCTACGGGAAGGTCGCCAGAGAGGACGGCCGAGTCCAGGGGGAACCACCATTCGCCGGTCTCGTCTACGAGTTCCTCGAGGCTGAACGTGCGGTTGTTCATGGTCCAGCGCAGCGAGCCCTCCGGGGCGGCGACGCCGTCCACTGTCAGTGCCGCTCCGGCGATGCAGGAGCCCGGCAGCGCCCGGTACCACGGGATGCGGACTTCGACGGCGGTGCGGCCGTCCTCGATGGTGAGTGTTCCCTGCTCGATAATGCGGTCGGCGATCATCGAGACCTCCTTGTCTGCGGCATGCCTTGCCTGCACTTAGGCGAAGCGGCCGGTAGCCACTTCTTCTTTATTTAGACAGTCTATTGTCTGATTTGGACATAAGTAAAGAATCTGCGAGTTCTTCCGCGATTGTGCGTGCCCCGCGCACTGCGAGCGCCACGGCCGTGAGGGTGGGATTGCATGCGGTGGCCGTGGGGATGACGCCGTTGCCGGCCACGAAGAGGCCAGGGGCCTGCCAGACCTGGCTGTCCGGAGAGCACACGCTCTCGCCGTCGTCCGCTGCGCCCATCCGGGTTGTGCCCTGGTAGTGCAGGGATGCGCCCGGAGGAAGGACGAACGGGCGCTCGTCAAGAGGTTCGCCTACGGCCCTGCCCAGTCGCACAATCTCCTGCTTTGCGCGTTCCAGCACCCCGCGGTCCCGCTCCGTGAGGCGGTAGTGGATGCGCATGGCGGGCATTCCGTACGAGTCGCGGGCGTCGTCGTCGAACGCCACCCGGTCTTCCCGCTGGAGGTCCTTGGCGCAGAACAGACCCAGCCCGACGATCGATCCCGGGACGATAGGGTCATCCTCGGCCAACGGGATAGGGGACGCGTCCAGCTGCATAATCTGGCCATGGAAGGGCGCGTCGTCAGTGTACGGAACCCACGCCACCCCGCTTTGCTCGCTGAGCGCGCCGTCCGCAGCTGCCGGGCCGTGCTCGGCCTTGACATCACGCAGCCTGCTCGCGAACACCACCTGCGCCTGGTCGTTGAGATATCGGCCCAGCGCGGCGGGCCTGATGCCGGACGCCCACAGAAGTTGCGGCGTGCGCAGGGCATCCGCCCCCACCACAACGTATCGGGCGGCCACCTGATGGATTTCTCCGCTGCGCCGGTCCTGGACTTCTATGCCGGCAGCCCTGCCGTGGTCATCGACGAGCACCCGGGTCACCAACGACTCGTCAAAAAGCTCAAACTGCGGGTTTTCCCGGGTCGCGCCTCCCATCACGACGTCGGAACCTGACCATACAAGGCCGCCGTCCTCCCGGCGGTGCACGGCCAGTGGCATGGGCTGGACGCGTTGGGCCCGGTCCCGGCCCTCATCCACAGCTGCCGCGAGGCGTCCGCGGACGAGGTCAGAGAATGGTGCACCGTCAAAGGCGTGGGTGGTCACCCCCAGCAGTCGCTCGGCGTCGTCAAGAAGCTGCTCCAGATCAGGCAGGAACGCGATGCGCTCCTGGCCGCCCGGGCGCGGGCAGGCGGCGGTCCAGTGGGCCGCCATGCCGCCCACGTTGCTGGACATGGCAGCAACGGGCATCCCGTCTTCTCCAGGGAAGGCGTAGCCATCCGGCAGCAAGTAGGTGCCGGGCCGGGCTCGGCGCTCCCCGCTTTTGACGGCGCCGGGTGAGTTCACCGTTTCGGCACCGGCGCCCGGGCCCTCCGATGCCCGCTGGGCGAGGCTGCGGCGCTCCGGGTCCTCGATGTTCTTAACGTGAGCCCCGGGCGGGTTGCTGACCGTGGGGCCGACTTCGAACATGGCGATGGTGGCGCCGGGGGCTTCCTCGCTGAGGATCCGCGCGTATGCCGATGCCGTGGGGCCGCTGCCGACGATGGCGACGTCGACTGCAGCGGGATACCGGTTACTCCTCACCGTCCCGCCACCAGTTCCTGGATGCGCCGGACGGACTTCGCCGAGTCGATCGTGGGATAGTACTCGAGCCCGATGGGGCCGGCATACCCGCTGTTCCTCAGGTCCGTGAGCCGGGCGTGCCAGTCGATGGATCCCGAGCCGGGTTCGCCGCGCCCCGGCGCATCAGCGATCTGAACATACTTGATGAGTTCGCCTGCGTTGGCGAGCTCGGCGGCCACGTCCTCGCCCTCGACAGTGGAGTGATAGAGATCGTAGAGGACGCCGAAGTATGGCGAGGCCACTCCCCGGGCGACATAGACGGCTTCCGAGGTCCGGTCAAGGAGGGCTCCCGGGTGGTCAACCCTGACGTTCACCGGCTCGAGGACCAGGGTGATGCCCGAACCCTCGATGTGCGCTGCGCCCTTGGTGAAGATCTCGATCAGTTCGTCCAGCTGGTCCTGTCGCTTCCGGCCGCCGAAGCCAGTGCCGCTGCCCACGACCATCCGGGGGCAGCCAAGCTGCTGGGCCACTTCGACGCCGGCGTCCAGCCCGGTGTAGAAAGCATCGTGATTGCGGGGCGGGATCATGAACTGCATACGCGGTTCCGCCAGTTGGGAGGTGAGTTGGACTCCGGTTTCCTCGAGTGCGTCCTTCAGGGCCGGAATGTCTTTGCCCGTTGGACCCCACATTTCGACTGCGTCGAAGCCGGCTGCTGCCGCCGCGCGAACCCGGTCAGCAGCACTTTCGCCTGCTTCGGCGAACAAAAGGTCGATATTTGGCGAAAGTTGGAACATGGATGTCTCCTAGAGAATTGAAATGGTGGTTTAAAACATGGGGTGGTCGTGGACCGGATGCTCAGGAACCGGCTGAAGGACGTCCCAATGCTCAACAATCCGCCCGTTTTCGAAGCGGTAAATGTCTGCGACGGCTGCGTCGGGACGCCCGGGCCCTGAGGCGCGTACATGCACCAACGCCAGGTCACCGTCCACCAGGATGCGCTGAACCTCAAACCGGGAGCCCGGCGATCCGTCGAACTTCGGCGTCAGCATTCTTACTGCCGCCTCAGGCCCGTCAGGAATGGTCGGGTTGTGCTGCCGGTAGGTGCCGGCCACAAGGAAGTCGAAGGCTTCACGCACCCGTTTTTGGGTGTAGAAGATCTCCACGAAGCGCTCGAACGCTGCGCGGTTGTCAACCATCGCGGGTCAGCCCTTCAGG
>Ga0157375_10003685_pt1 | contig 13302 bp, 16 predicted proteins | sample M35metaG_FD_115311 | JGI IMG/M metagenome (GOLD analysis project Ga0157375, IMG submission 115311) | Miscanthus rhizosphere microbial communities from Kellogg Biological Station, Michigan, USA - M3-5 metaG | ecosystem: Host-associated > Plants > Roots > Rhizosphere > Soil | place: USA: Michigan...
GACCTGGTCACCGAGGCTCTGATCCCGAGGTTCCGTGAGGAGCCGGTCGCGCCCCTGGCCGGCGGCCTGCTCGCCGAGGTGGTGCGCGACGGGGTGCACCAGGGTGTCGTCGACCTGGCTCTCGACGAGCTGCACGGGTGGCTGCTCGAGCACCCGGACACCGTGGCGGAGGTCCTGGAGCAGCGAGCGCCGTGGTGGGCGCCCCCCCGACTCAACGACGCGGTGACCCGCCGGGTCACCAGTGAGCTGGTCACCTGGCTCGCCGAGATCCGGGCGCAGCCCGGCCATCGCGCCCGGCTCGCCTTCGACTCGATGCTCATCCAGCTCGCCGACGACCTCCAGCACGACCCCGAGACGCGCGAGCGCACCGAACGCCTCAAGGAGCGGCTGCTCGACCACCCGCAGGTGCTGGAGTCCAGCATCGCGCTGTGGAACGCGCTCCGGCGCGCCCTGCAGGCGTCTCTGCTCGACCCCGACGGGGCGGTACGGGAGCGCCTGGCCCGCGAGCTGACGGCGTTCGGGGTCCGGCTGCGTGAGGACGCCGAGCTGCGCGGGCGGATCGACGGCTCGGCCGCGGACCTGTCGGTGTTCGTGGTCGATCGCTACGGTGCCGAGCTCACGTCCGTGATCACCCACACCGTCCAGCGGTGGGACGGTCGCGAGGCGGCACGGCGGATCGAGCTGCACGTGGGTCGTGACCTGCAGTTCATCCGGATCAACGGCACGATCGTGGGAGGTCTGGTGGGACTGGTGATCCATGCGGTGACGGTGGTGGTGCGCTGATGAGCGACGCAGTGGTGGTGTCCGTGCGTGAGGAGTCGATCCGGCTGGGCCAGTTCCTGAAGCTGGCCGACATGGTCGACACCGGTGCCGACGCGAAGGGCCTGATCGCCCAGGGACTGGTGCGGGTGAACGGCGACGTGGAGACGCGGCGCGGACGTCAGCTCGCCTCCGGCGACGTCGTGGAGTGCGCCGGGCACCGCGCGGTGGTGGCGATGCGCCCGATCGGCGGGTGACCTCCCGGGGCCCTCGGGAGGTCGGTCCGGCTCAGCGGCAGCCGCAGCCGCAGCCGGGCGTGCACTGACAGTCGGGACCGCACGGGCAGTCGTGGTCCTCGTCGGCCATGCTGCTCACCTCCTTTCTGCAGGCGCACCAGGTGGTGTCGGGGTCCGGGTCGGGACAGGTTCCGGCCGCGATCCCGGCCAGCATCGCCCGCATCTGGTCGCGCAGCGCCTCGAGCCGGGTGATCTCGGCATCGACCTCGGCGAGCCGCCTCGTCAGATGCTGCTCGGCCGGCTCGCACGGGCAGTCGCCGGTGTCACGCACCGCGAGCAGGTCGCGGACGTCGGCCAGGGTCAGTCCCATGCGCTGCGCGCCACGGATGAACGCCAGCCGCTCGCGCGCGTCGTCGTCGTACTGCCGGTATCCCGCAGGCGTCCGCCGGGGCGCCGGGAGCAGGCCGACCCTCTCGTAGTAGCGCAGCGTGTCGGGGCTGCTCCCGACCTCGGCGGCCAGCTGGGAGACGGTGTAGGTCGTCACACCACGACGGTAGACCTTGGACCTGACTCCAAGGTCAAGGGTTTCAGCCGACGTCGACCAGGTCGCAGACGAAGATCAGCGTCTCGCCGGGCTTGATCACCGCACCCGCGCCGCGGTCGCCGTACGCCAGGTGCGGCGGGATGACCAGCTGGCGGCGTCCCCCGACCTTCATGCCCTGCACCCCGGTGTCCCAGCCCTGGATGACCTGACCGATGCCGAGGCGGAACTCCAGCGGAGCCCCCCGGTTGTACGACGCGTCGAACTCCTCGCCCGTCGAGTGCGCGACGCCGACGTAGTGCACCTTCACGGTGGCACCCGCGGTGGCTTCCACGCCCTCACCCTCGACGAGGTCGGTGACCTCGAGGTCGTCGGGCGGCGGGCCGTCGGGGAAGTCGATCTCGGGCTTGTCCATGCCTCGACCCTACGGGCTGCCGCACGGGCGTCGACTGTCGGTGGTCGCCCCTAGCGTGGACCCATGCCGGCCACCACCCAGGAGATCCGCAACGCGACGACCGAGCCGGGTCGCGGGGTCCCGGACGCCCGTGGCGTCGCCGAGCACGATCCAGAGGCGGCGCGGCCCGAGAGCCGTTGCACCTGTGAGGAGTGCCAGAGCCTGGCCCGCGACGAGATGTGGATCCGCTGGGCCTGACCGTCCTCCTCAGGTCTGATGGACGTAGCTGTCGAGCTGGTCGCGCTCGAACTGCAGCTGGTCCAGCGACGACTTCACGACGTCGCCGATGCTGATGATCCCCTTCAGGGCGCCGTCGGAGACGACCGGCACGTGCCGGATCCGGCGCTCGGTCATCATCACGCGGAGGTCGTCGACGGGGGTGTCCGGCTCACAGGTCCGCACGTCGCTGGTCATGATCGCGCTCACGGCTCCGTCGAGGACGGCATCGTCCTCGTGCAGGCGGCGTACGACGTCACGCTCGCTGACGATGCCGTCGACCGCCCGACCGTCGCCGCTGACCACGACCGCACCGATGTTGTGCTCGGCCAGGAGCGAGAGCAGGTCGCGCACGGTGGCGTCCGGAGGGATGGTGACGACCTGGCCGCTGGGCTTGCTCGAGAGAACGTCGCTGATCCGCATCACCACTCCTGGGAGGTCGCTCGGTTCCACCCCAGGCTAGTCCTCCTCGCGGGTGCGTCGCGAGTGCAGCTCGTGGACCGAGCCGGGCCCGCGTGCGGGCGCATCGGGGTCATGGTCCTCATCGGGCAGCGAGCCGAGGAACGACAACACGGCGTCGTGGAGGTGCCCGTTCGTGGCCAGCGAGTTTCCGCCGAACGGTCCTGCGGTGCCGTCCAGGGACGTGAAGGTCCCGCCGGCCTCGCGGACGATCACGTCGAGGGCGGCCATGTCGTAGACCTGGAGCTCGGGCTCGGTGGCGATGTCGACCGCTCCCTCGGCGAGCATCATGTAGGACCAGAAGTCGCCGTACGCCCGCGTGCGCCAGCAGCGGCGCATCAGCGAGAGGAAGTCCTCGAGCCGGCCGCGCTCGTCCCAGCCGTGCAGGGAGGAGTACGACAGCGAGGCGTCCTCCAGACGGCGCACGTCGGAGACCGTGCAGCGCGTCGCCTTGAGCAGCGAGCGGCCGGTCCAGGCGCCGTTCCCGGTGGAGGCCCACCAGCGCCGCTGGAGCTGGGGAGCGGAGACCACGGACAGCACCACCTCGTCGTCGACGGCCAGCGCGATCAGCGTCGCCCACACCGGGACCCCGCGGACGAAGTTCTTGGTGCCGTCGATCGGGTCGATCACCCAGCGGCGCTGGCTGTGGCCGGAGCTGCCCTGCTCCTCACCGGTGATCGCGTCGCGCGACCTGGCCCGCGAGAGCGTGCGCCGGATCGACTCCTCCACCGCCTGGTCCGCGTCGGTGACCGGAGTGAGGTCGGGCTTGCTCATCACGTGCAGGTCCAGCGCCTTGAAGCGGGACGTGGTGATCGAGTCCGCGTCGTCGGCCAGCACGTGAGCGAGGCGGAGGTCGTCGGTGTAGTCGGGGGCTGGCTGACCTTCAGGCGGCATGGGCACAGGCTAAACCGATCTCGCGGGGCGCCCCCGAACCGAACCGTGACCGATGCCGTATATCTATGCCATGGAGTTCAACGGTCTCCCGCTGCACCCCCTCATCGTCCACGTCGTGGTGGTCTTCGCCCCGCTCGCGGGCGTCGGTGGCCTGCTGTACGCCGCCGTCCCGAGGTGGCGGTGGTGGCTGCGCTGGCCGCTCGTGACGTGCGCGGTGATCGCGGCTGGCGCCGGCATCATCGCGGTGCAGTCCGGTCAGAGCCTGGAGAACCAACGGCACCTCCAGACCCTTCCCGAGCTGGCCACCCACGCCGCGCGGGGTCGGTTCCTGCGCTGGGTCATGCTCGCGTTCCTGGTCCCGACCGCGCTCGCCGTCTGGCAGCTCGGCGGGCCCTCACCGGTCGCCGCCGAGGGACAGAGCCGCGAGGGGCGCACCGGCGTCGTCGCCTGGGCGATCCAGCTGCTGCTCGTGGCGGGCGCGGTCACCGTCCTGGTCTGCGTCTTCCTGACCGGCGACTCCGGCGCCAGGAGCGTCTGGGGCGGCTAGTGCAGTCGCGGGCCACCGTCACACGTGGCTTGCTCGGCTGCCGGTCCGAGCAAGTGGCCGGGCCGGCCGGTCGGTCGTCCACATCGCATCAGGGTCCCAGGCCGATCCAGGGCCGGCCGAGGCGCGGGCGCACCCGAGGTCCGCTCAGTACTCCGGACCCGACCGCGCCTCGAGCAGGCGCCGGAACGACTCGACCCGCTCCGGATCCGCCTCACCCCGGGCCACGGCGTCGTCCAGTCCGCACTCGGGCTCGTCGGCGCCGTGGGTGCACCCGCGCGGGCAGTCCTCGGTCATCTCGTCGAGGTCCGGGAACGCCTCGATCAGGTCCTCGGGCTGCACGTGGGCCAACCCGAACGACCGGATCCCGGGCGTGTCGATGATCCACCCGTCGCCGCCCGGCAGGGCGAGCATGATCGCCGAGGTCGAGGTGTGCCGGCCGCGCCCGGTCACCGCGTTCACGTGCCCGATCTCCCGGTCGGCGTCCGGGACCAGTGCGTTCACCAGGGTCGACTTCCCGACCCCGCTGTGCCCGATCAGGACGCTGGTGCGCTCCGCGAGCCGGCTCCGCAGCTCGGTCAGGTCGGCTCCTCGCCGGGTCACCACCCACGGCACCCCGAGGGAGCGGTACGTCGCCAGCAGGGTCTCGGGGTCGGCCAGGTCGGACTTGGTCAGGCACAGCAGCGGCTTCATGCCCGCGTCGTACGCCGCGACCAGCGCCCGGTCGATCAGCCGGGGCCGGGGCTCCGGGTCGGCGAGCGCCGTCACGACGACGAGCTGGTCGGCGTTGGCGACCACGACCCGCTCGACCGCGTCGTCGTCGTCCGCGGTGCGGCGGAGCACGGTCGCCCGCTCCCGCACCTCGACGATCCGGGCCAGGGCACCCTCGTCACCGGACACGTCGCCCACCACCCGCACCCGGTCGCCGACGACGACCCCCTTGCGGCCCAGTGGCCGTGCCTTCACCGCCCACACGGTGACCCCGTCGACCTGGAGCGTGAAACGACCGCGGTCCACGGTGGTGACCACGCCGTCGACGGCGTCGTCGTACCGCGGTCGTTCCTTGGTGCGCGGCCGGGTGTGCCGGCGCGGCCGCTCGTAGTGCTCGTGGTCGTGCTCGTCGTACCGGCCGCTCATCGGGCATCGACCAGGGCGGACCAGACCGCCGGGAAGTCGGGGAACGTCTTGCTCGTGGCCGCCACATCGTCGACCAGCACGCCCTCGACCGCAGAGCCGAGCACGGCCGCGGCGTGGGCCATCCGGTGGTCGGCGTAGCTGCGGAACATCCCGCCGTGCAACCTCGCCGGGCGCAGCTCGAGGCCGTCCGCGAGCTCCGTCACGTCGGCGCCGAGCCCGCGCAGCTCGGTCGCCAGGGCCGCGATCCGGTCGGTCTCGTGCCGGCGGATGTGCGTGATGCCCCGGAGATGCGACGGCCCGTCCGCCAGCGCGCAGAGCGCGGCGACGACCGGCGTCAGCTCCCCGACGTCGTGCAGGTCGACGTCGACGCCCCCGATCCGCCCGGACCCGGTGACGGTGAGCCCGTGCTCGTCGCGCGACACGGAGCAGCCCATCCGGCCCAGCAGGTCGCGGATCGCGTCGCCGGCCTGGGTGGTCTGCGCCGGCCAGTCGCGCACCGTGACCCGCCCACCGGTGGTCGCCGCCAGGGCCAGGAAGGCCGCGGCGTTCGAGAGGTCGGGCTCGATCGCGTGGTCGACCGCCCGGATCCGGCCCGGCGCCACCCGCCAGCGAGCGGGCTCCCCGTCGTCGACCTCGACGCCGTGGGCGCGCAGCAGGGCGACGGTCATGTCGATGTGCGGCTGCGACGGGACCGCCTTGCCCTCGTGCAGGAGATCCAGGCCCTCGTCGAAGCGCGCACCGGTGAGGAGGAGGGCAGAGACGAACTGGCTCGACCCGGAGGCGTCGAGCACGACTCGGCCACCGGGCACGCGGCCGGTGCCCTGAACGGTGAACGGCAGGCGCTCGCCGTCGATCCGGACGCCGAGGGCGCGCAGCGCGTCGAGCACCTCACCCACCGGGCGCGCCCGCATCTGCGGGTCGCCGTCGAAGGCGACCGGGCCGTCCGCCAGCGCCGCCACCGGTGGGACGAACCGGGTCACGGTGCCCGCGAGCCCGCAGTCCACCGATCCGCCGCCGACGAACCGTCCGGGCTCGACGGTCCAGTCGGCCGTGGCCGTCTCGACCCTGGCGCCGAGGGTGGTGAGAGCCGCCGCCATGAGCAGGGTGTCGCGTGAGCGCAGCGCGCGATGTACCACGGACGGGCCCTCGGCGAGTGCCGCGAGCACGAGGGCGCGGTTGGTCAGCGACTTGCTCCCCGGCAGCGAGACCTCCGCGTGCACGGGTCCGCGGGCATGCGGCGCGGCCCACGGCTCGGTCGTCGGGGGCGCGCTGGTCACCGGCGCAGCGTACCGAGCAGAGGCGAACCCGAGGTCAGCTCAGGTGGGCCCTGGCTACCCGGGCCTCGGCTCGGGCCTGCTTGGCCAGCTGCCGGGCCTCACGGCGTACGTCGCGCGCCGCGCGGCGGGCCCGCCAGGCGACCCCGGGCCTGCCCTCGGTGTCGACGCTGGCCAGCAGGAGGCCGCCCATCATCGAGAGGTTCTTGAAGAACTGGGTCCGCTGGGCCGACCGGGCCGCCTTGTCCTTCTCCTCCCAGAAGGGATGGCCGGCGTACGTCGTGGGAGCCAGCGAGGCGGCGAGCACGAGGGCGGAGATGCGCGGCATCCGCCCGGTCGCCAGCGCGAGCCCGGCCACCACCTGCACGCCACCGTTGATCCGCACCAGGGTCGCCGGGTCGGTCGGCACCGGGAGACCGGGTGCGATCTTCTCCGCGAGGGTGGGCACCTGGTCGGTGACCTTCCCCGCCTTCGGCACCTTGCCGGAGGCGTGGGTGAGCGCGTCGATCCCACCCACGACGAACATCGAGGCGAGCATCGGCCGGGCGAGCAGGCGGATCACGGTCATGTGTTCTTCTTACCCGATCCGGGCCAGGTTATGGCCGTCGCTACCAGGGAACGACGGTCACCGTCTTGCTGGCAGTCCTCTGCGGGCTCTGGTTCGACGTCACCGTGAAGGTGACGTCGACGGCACCGTTCGAACGGACGTAGTAGTCGAACACGACAGGCGTGGAGGTGACGGGGCACATGCCGCTCCAGTCGATGCACCTGGCGCCGAAGGCGACCACGTCGGCCTGGTTGGGGGCGGTGGCGGACACCTTGGCCGTCTCGCCCGTCGTCAAGCCGTCCACGGTGACGATCACATGGCGCCATCCGAAGAAGTCGCCGATCGTGCGGTTCGGGTCCACGATCGCGTCCAAGGACAGACTCGTCGGGACGTCGATGCGCTGGGGCTTCGCCGTGCTGGCGGGCTGGTAGTCGGAGTAACCGTCTCGGGTGGTGCCGTCCTGGGCCGCGTCCAGGAGGCAGGTCCCGACGTGGTTGAAGGTGACGGTGGCCCTGGTGTCGGTGGGGTCGTTGTCGGTGACGACGCACGCGCTGTTGGTGGTCTGGGGGTCGACCGAGAAGCTGATAGGGCCGCCGGAGTCGCTGGTGGCGCCGACGGTGTAGGTGCTGCGTAGGGCCGGGTTGGTCGGTGGGGTGGTGGTGAAGCTGACCTTCTGCGCGAGTCTGGCGACAAGGACGGACTGCTGCGCCGTCGCTGCGGGGGTGTAGTCGTCATTGCCCGGCTGGTCGGCGTCGATGATGCATGTGCCGGCGTGGTCGATGGTCACCTTGGCGGTGGAGTCGGTGAGGTCGGGGTCGTTCACCACACAGGCGCTGTTGCTGGTCTTCGGATCGACCGAGAACGTCACCGGGGCACCCGAGTCGCTGGTCGCGTTCACCGGGTACGTCGAGCCGAAGGTGGGTGAGGTGGGTGCGCTCGAGGTGATGGTCACGCGCTGGGCCTCTTGCGGGACCCCGACGGCCTGGGTGTCGCCGGCGGGGAGGTAGTCGTCGTTGTCGGCGGTGGCGGTGACCGTGCACGTGCCTGCGTGCTCGAAGGTGACGGTGGAGCCGGGATCGGTGCCCGAGATGGTGCAGGCCGGGCCGAGGCTGTTGGTCGTGGTGTCGACGGAGAGAACGACCGGCGAACCCGTGCTGGAGGCGAACACCTGATAGGTGTCCCCGAAGGCAGGTGAGCTGGGCGCCGTCGTGGTGAGCGCCACCTTCTGGGCCTCCTGCGGCACGTCGATCGACTGCGTGTCGTCCTTGGCCGCCGCACCCGCACCGGTCCTGCTGGTCACCTCGGCGGCGATCACGCAGGTGCCGGCGTGCCTGAAGGTGACCGTCGAGCCGGAGATCGTGCAGGCAGGTCCCAGGCTGTTGATCGTGGGGGCGACGGAGAACGTGACCTTCTGCCCCGAACCACTGGTCGCGCTCACCTCGTACGTGCTGCCGAACGTCGGGTCGACCGGCGGCGTCGAGGTGAACGTGATCTGGTCGCCGCCGGGATCGGTGGGACCGGTGGTCGGGTCGGTCGGTCCGGTGGTCGGGCCGGTCGGCCCGGTCGACTGCTCGGTGGGGCCGGTGGTCGTGTCGGTGGGGCCGGTCGACGGGGGCGCCGACGTCGGGGTCACCGACGGCGCCTCGCTGGTCGGTGGCGGCACGGTGGTCTTGCCGGCGTCGGGAGCGCGGGACCGGGCGTCGTGGTGGCCCTGCTTGCCGTCTCCGCCGTTCGTCGGCAGGCCGGACGCGGCCGGCGTGGGGCTCAGCACCGGCGGGGAGCCCACGTCGGCGGCGTCCTGGCTGTGGAAGTGCGTGGCGCCGTAGATCGAGAGGACCGCGGTCGCGGTCACGATGATGCCGCCGATCGCGGTGACCGACGCGTGCGAGACGGCCCAGGTCCGGGCGGCACTGAACCCGGTCGACAGGAAGCCCGAGCCGGCGCCACCCGACGAGACGTAGCCGGCGCCCGCAGAGCCCAGTAGCAGCGGTGCCAGGATCCCGGCGAGCCCGGAGTTGACCTCCGTGAGCTCCAGGTAGACCGCGGCGCAGGCGCGGCAGGACGCCAGGTGGTCGTCCACGCGACTCGCGTCGCGGCGCGACAGCCCGGAGCGCACGTAGGCGCCGAGGTGGTCCCGCGTCCAGGCGCAGTCGACGTCGTCCGGGTCGGTCGCATGCTGGCTGAGGAAGGCCTGCCGCAGACCCTCGCGGGCCCGGTAGGCAAGGGCCGAGACGGAGTTGGCGCTCATCCCCAGCAGGGGGGCGATGTCCGCCGGCTTCTGCTGCTCGACCTCGGTGTGCCACAGCACCATCTGCCAGCGCTCCGGCAGCGAGGCGAACGCCCTGGCCGCGGCGGCGTTCTCGAAGCCGGCGACGGCGGTGTCGTGGAACGGCAGGCCCGGGTCGAACGGCGTGAGGTCGTCGACGGGGCGCAGCCGGGAGCCGGCGCGGATCTTGTCGACGTGGAGCCGGCGTACGGCGGTCAGCAGGTACGCGCGGAAGGCCAGGTCGGGGCCGCCACCACGCTGCAGGACGGTCAGCACCTTCGTGAACGCGTCTGAGACGAGGTCGTCGGCATCGGCCGGTCCGGCCAGCTGGCGGGCCAGTCGCCGCGCGGAGTCGACGTGGCGCGCAAACAGCTCGCCGTAGGAGTCGATGTCGCCGCCCCGCACCGCCGAGATGAGTTCGGCGTCGCCGGGTCCCTCGACCGGCAGCGAGACGCTCACACCTACTCCAACGGGTAAAACCGAGACCTGTGACGACAGTATGAGCGGAAGTTGGGGATATTTCCGCCAAATCCACATCATGCTGGTACCCGCGCGCCGTCTCAATGGTCGGAGAGCGCTGGACGACGATGCGGAGGGAGGCGACATGGGGTTCTGGGCATTTCGGGACAAAGTGGTGCCCGGGCCTTCCTCCGCATCGGACCATCCTGAGCTGTTCGAGCAGGTACGGGGGGACGTGCCGGCGCGGTTCGAGGCCGTGGGTGAGGCCCTGATCGCCGGTCGCACGGCCACCGACGCCTGCGAGGTCGTCGGCAGGTTGCAGGGCAGCCAAGGCGTGTCCCTGGAGGAGACCCTCGCGGATCTGCGGACGACGTACGAGCTCGTGCTCGGTACCGAGCCCGCGTTCACCGATGCGTGTGCGGTGGCATTGGGCTGGAGCGAGGCGACGCTCGCCTATCTGCACCAGCTCTCGTGCGCGGACCCGCTCACCGGCCTGGCCAGCATGGCCCATCTCCGGGGCCGGCTCACGGAGCTGTACCGGGGGGACACCCGCGGGCCGGCCCCCCTCCGCGAGCGCTACGCGCTCGTCGTGGTGGAGGCGGCGGCCCCGCGTTTCGCCGGGATCGCCGACGAGGTGTTCGGTCTCGACCTGCGGATGTCCCGGATCGGGGAGTCCGCACGCTCGGTGTTCGCCGCGGACGAGACCGTCTGCCGGATCGGCCCACGCCGGATCGTCGTCCTGGCGGCCCGCGACCAGGGCCTGCCTCGTCGCATGTCCGTGCTCCGCAGCCTGCTCGAGGTGGGGGAGCGCGCGCACGGCGGCGTACGCATCTGGGGCGAGAGCCTGCCCCTGGCGGCCGACCAGGCGTCCAGCCTGCTCGACGAGCTGTCCCGCGACCAGGCGAGCGGCTGAGGAGCCAGGCCGCGCGAGCGCGTCGAACTCCGGTGACGCCGGCTGGGGCCTTGACCCGCGGTCTCGACGTGCGGTCGGTGCTCCGCTCTACGCTGACGGTATGTGTGGTCGCTACGCGTCGAGCCGGAAGCCGGAGGACCTCGTCGAGGAGTTCGAGATCTCCGCCCCCGGGGCCAACAAGGTCGAGGAGGCGCTCGCGCCCGACTACAACGTCGCCCCGACCAAGCCCGTGTACGCCGTGCTGGAGCGGTCTCCCTCGTCCCGCGACGACCCCGACCCCGAGCCTCCGGAGCGCCAGCTCCGGGTGCTCAGCTGGGGCCTGGTCCCCTCGTGGGCGAAGGACCCCGCCATCGGCAGCCGGATGATCAACGCGCGGATGGAGACGGTCGCGGAGAAGCCGGCGTACAAGCGAGCGTTCGCCTCGCGCCGCTGCCTGCTACCGGCCGACGGGTACTTCGAGTGGTATCCGACCCAGGTCACGGGCAGGTCCGGTCGTCCGCTGAAGCAGCCGTTCTACATCCACCCGAAGGACGGCGGCGTGCTGGCGATGGCCGGGCTGTACGAGATCTGGCGCGACCCCGACCGGGCCGAGGACGACCCCGACCGGTTCCGCTGGACCTGCACGGTGCTGACCACCCAGGCCGAGGACGCGGTCGGCCACATCCACGACCGGATGCCCCTGATGGTCGAGCGCGACCGCTGGTCGGCCTGGCTCGACCCGGCGGTCTCCGAGCGGGACGACCTGCTCTCGCTGCTCGTGCCGGCGGCCCCCGGACAGCTCGAGGCCTACCCGGTCTCGACCGACGTCAACAACGTGCGCAACAACGGCCCCGAGCTGGTCGAGCCGATCCCCACCGAGGACGCTCTGCTGTGAGTGGGGCGTGACCGGCTCGCGCCCGGTCCCCACGCCGTACGGCGAGGGGCGGCTGGACCTGCACCCCGCCCGGGCCGCGAACGCGACCCTGCTGCTGAGCCACGGCGCCGGGAACGGCGTCGAGGCGCGCGACCTGGCCGCGCTCGCGGCCGCACTGCCCCGCCACGGCGTGACGGTGGCGCTGTTCGAGCAGCCGTGGCGGGTCGCCGGCAGGAAGATCGCGTCCGCGCCGGCCACGCTCGACGTCGGCCTCGAGGCCGCCGTACGCACGCTGCGGCCGAAGCCTCCGCTCGTGGTGGGCGGACGCTCGGCCGGGGCCCGCTCCGCCGCCCGTTGCGCCACGCGCTTGGGGGCTGTCGGCTGCGTGGCGCTCGCGTTCCCGCTCCACCCCCCGGGCCGACCCGACAAGTCGCGGGTCGAGGAGCTCACGGGGGCCGGCGTCCCCACGCTCGTCGTGCAGGGTGAGCGCGACCCGATGGGGCGACCCGACGAGTTTCCCGAAGGCACCGACCTCACCGTCGTGCCGGCCGCCGACCACGGGCTGAAGGTGCCCGCGAGCGGCCCGCTGTCGCAACCCGAGGCGCTTGCCGTGGTGGTGGAGGCGGTGCTCGAGTGGCTCGTGCGCGAGGTCGTGGGGAATCCCTGACTCGAGGGCCGTGTTGACCGGATGTGCTTGCCCTCATGGACCGTGCCCGGCTCCCGGTAACCTGGGAGTCGATGAGCGACCATCCCGATCTTTCTCCCCTCGCCGCCGACGAGATGCCCGAGGTCGATGTCGCGACCGAGACCGACGCCGAGCGCGTCGCCCGTTTCGAGCGCGACGCCCTGCCGTTCCTCGACCAGCTGTACGGCGCCGCGATGCGGATGACCCGCAACCCCTCCGACGCCGAAGACCTGGTCCAGGAGACCTTCGCCAAGGCCTACGCGTCGTTCCACCAGTTCAAGCCGGGCACGAACCTCAAGGCCTGGCTGTACCGGATCCTCACCAACACCTTCATCAACAACTACCGCAAGAAGCAGCGCCAGCCGCAGCAGGCCATGTCCGAGGACGTCGAGGACTGGCAGCTCGCGCGCGCCGAGTCCCACACCTCCTCCGGCCTGAAGTCCGCCGAGAGCGAGGCGCTCGAGCACCTGCCCGACTCACAGGTCAAGGACGCGCTGCAGCGGCTGCCCGAGGAGTTCCGCCTCGCGGTCTACCTCGCCGACGTGGAGGGGTTCGCCTACAAGGAGATCGCTGAGATCATGGGCACGCCGATCGGCACCGTGATGTCTCGGCTCCACCGCGGTCGCCGTCAGCTGCGAGACATGCTCTCGGACTACGCACGTGCCCAACCGCTGCTGCCGGTCGGGCACGACGCCACCGGAGGGGGATCGGAGTCATGACCAGCGACGAGAGCTGCGCCGACTTCTTGGAGCGCATCGTCTGCCTGCTCGACAACGAGCTCGACAAGGGGGAGGTGGCCGACGTCAAGGCCCACCTCGAGGAGTGCGCGCCCTGCCTGCAGAGCTACGACCTGCAGCGCACGGTGAAGGCGCTGGTCCAGCGCTCGTGCATGGAGCACGCCCCGGAGAGCCTGCGGCAGCGGGTGCGCATCCAGATCCAGCAGATCCAGGTGTCCTACACCGAGGGCTGACCCGCAGCACGACGAGCCCCCGACCGGTGTCCGGCGGTGGCTGTCCGGTACTCGCTGCGCGGTGCCTCCTGTGGGCGCCTGGCGCGCAGGTCCTC
>Ga0157375_10003687_pt1 | contig 13302 bp, 7 predicted proteins | sample M35metaG_FD_115311 | JGI IMG/M metagenome (GOLD analysis project Ga0157375, IMG submission 115311) | Miscanthus rhizosphere microbial communities from Kellogg Biological Station, Michigan, USA - M3-5 metaG | ecosystem: Host-associated > Plants > Roots > Rhizosphere > Soil | place: USA: Michigan...
CGTGCCGGACTTCTCCCCACCCGCGGGGGAGGATCGAGTGGGGCAGTTCCTGCCGCGAGGCAAGCACCGTCGGCATCGACAACCTGTCCGACAAGCAGCCCGCCTTGATCTACAACAACAACAACACGGTCAACGGCAACGTCGATGCGAATACGTTCGACACGGTCGGGCGCTTCTATTGGGCGCGGGTGACGGTGAAGTTCTGAAAGCTGGAAGGTTGGTGGCGAAGACCCACCTACAGCGAGTCGGCCAAGCGCACCGCTGTCTCCCGGTAGCGCGCGGCGATGCGTTCCTCGTCGCGGTGCTGGAAATCGCGCACGACCCATTTGCCGCTGACCATGACGTGACGCAGGAGATTCGAGTTGCCGGCGAAAAGGAACGTGTCGAGCGCGTTTTCCGCGCTGCGACCGGCCAGCATAGGTGAATCCTGATCGAGCACGAGCAGGTCGGCACGCGGACCTGTGACCGTCGATGCCGGGTCCACACCCTCGATCTCGCCAACATCGACGCCCGCCGCCTGCGTACCACCGAAGAGCGCGTCGCTCCACAGCGTTTCGCCAACGCTGTTGCTCGACTCGGAGACGGAGATGTTGCGATGCCGCGTGCTGAGCCGTTGCCCGTATTCGAGCCAGCGCAATTCCTCGACTGGCGATACCGAGATATGGCTATCGGAACCGATGCCGAGCGTTCCACCGGCATCGAGATAGGCCTTCAACGGGAACAGGCCGTCGCCGAGATTGGCTTCGGTCGTCGGACACAATCCTGCGACGGCGCCGGACTCCGCTACGCGGCGCGTTTCGTCGACCGTCATGTGCGTCGCGTGCACGAGGCACCAACGCGGGTCGACCGGCGCGTGATCGAGCAGCCACTCGACCGGCCGCGCGTTGCGCAGTGCCAGGCAATCCTGCACTTCACCGATCTGCTCGGCGATGTGGATGTGGATCGGCGCCATGTCGACCAGACCCGAGTCGAGCACGGCACGCATGGCATCCTGCGGAACGGCGCGCAGGCTGTGCAGCGCAACGCCGACGCGCAATGTGGAATCTTCCATTTTGCGCAATTGCTCGACGAGGCGCAGGTAGCTGTCGACCGTGTGATGGAAACGGCGCTGGCGTTCCGACAGAGGACGCTTGTCGAAACCGCCGGTCATGTACAGCGCAGGCAGCAGTGTCAAACCAATACCCGCTTCGCGCGCCGCCTCGACCAGCGCGAGCGACATCGCGGCGGAGTCGGCATACGGTTGGCCATCGGGCTGATTGTGCAGGTAATGGAACTCGCAGACATGCGTGTAGCCGGCCTTGAGCATCTCGACATACAGTTGCGCGGCGATCGCGCGCATCGAGTCGGGATCGATGCGGCCGGCGAACGCGTACATGGTCTCGCGCCAGGTCCAGAAGCTGTCTTCATCGTGGGTCTGGCGCTCGGCGAGACCGGCCATCGCGCGCTGGAACGCGTGCGAGTGCAGGTTCGGCATGCCGGGAAGCACGTAGCGTCCGAGGTGCTGCGCATCGGCACGCTGGGCGTCCTCGTCGACGCCAGCCAGGCCGCCGCGATCATCGACGGCGATGCGCACGTTCGATGCCCAGCCATGTGGCAACCAGGCGGTGTCGGCGAAGTATGCGGTCATCTCGTGGGTTCCAGTCGGCGCTACCGGCAAAGTATGCCAGCGTTGCACAAAGGATGCTCCCCGACCGGAACGGCGACGTTGTGCATCGCCGGACAACGCCTCTATGGACGGCAGGATTTCACGGTGATTCAGAAGTCGTTCTGGATCATCTGCATGTTTTCGGTACTGCCAGTGAAGTTGCTATCGGATTGGCCGAACAATGCCGAACTCCCGTTCACTGCGCCACGGTGCTTGGGTTGGGCTGAGGTTGCGGGATCGTTTGCGGCTTCGCGGCAGGATGGGTCCAGTCAGGCCCCTGGTCCCAACCGAGACGATGTGCGGTTTGCACATTGATCGAGCCGTCGGCGTTCAGCGTACCGTTGCTTATCAGTCTGCGCACACTTTCGGCCGGAAGAGCAGAGGTCATGTCGCTGGCTGCATCCGGCGATGAGGGCACAAACGTGGCGTTCGCATGAATCGGAGCGAAGTCACTGAATGCCTTGCGCACGCCGCTGACGAGGTAGTCGAAATCGACATCGGCAGAACCTCGGATCACGATGCGATCAAGCGATTTGGAAATGCACGCGATCATTGCGAGTTCGCCTGTCGGCGTCGCGACAACAGTGAGTCCTTGCGCGCTCGTGACGATCTTGAAGTCCTCTGGCACCTCGATGACGGCTTGTCCGTTGACCAGATGTCCGCTACCGCGAAAATAGGTGCCCACCTCGCGGCCTTCCAACGACGCGTAGCGAATTTCCTTGCTCGCGTCGGTCGGGTGTGGTTCGACGAAACTCTTTGCTCCGGTGGCGCCGAACATTCCATTCGCCAAAATCGCCCAACTGGTCGATGAAGATCCGTACACACCGTAGCCCGCGTTGCCGGTCCCATGGACACCGGTCACGCCGGCCTTGAACAAACCGTTGCTGAGGCCTTGAACCCCATCGTTATTTTCGGACGACGCATAGACGCCGAAGCCGGATGTGTTGCTGGCGCCGTACACTCCCGGGCCGCCCCCATTGTTGAGTCCGAACACGCCGCTGCCGGTGCTGTAGTTCAATCCGTACACGCCTGCGTTGAGGCCATTGGTTTCGGCATAGATGCCGTTGCCGGTGTTTGCCGAAGCGAAGATCGCACTGGAAGAACCGCCGGAGAGCGCATACAGCGAATTGCCCGTGGCCGACGAAGCATAGACCGCGGTGCCGGAGCCGTTGGATCGGGCGTAAATGCCAATTCCGGATGTCGAGATAGCCGACATGCCGTATCCCGATCCACTGTTGAATCCGGAAACGCCGGCGTTGCCCGCAGCGCTCACGACTCCCGTAATGCCGTTGCTCGAACCGGTATTGGTGATCGCCAGAGCCGATCCCGCCGACGAGGCAACGGTCCCGGCGTACGGCAGAGTAACGAAGCCGGGCGGCCCCTGGATTCCCGGCGCTCCGGGCGCACCGTCCATCCCGGGAGCGCCATCCTGACCTGGCGCCCCGTCCATGCCGGGTGTGCCAGGAACGCCGTCGACACCCGGTGGCCCGGGAGGTCCCGGATTGCCATTGAGCGCGAAGAGAGCATACGGAGCGGCATTCAACGCCTGGCGCGGCGACAGCGTCGTGTAGGCACCGCTCGAATTGCCGGCGCGCACGGCAATCCCGACCCAGAGCGCCTGGCCATCGTAAGGCACGTCGGTGAAATCGAGCGTCGCATTGACGAGGCCGCCGGCGACGGCAAGATCGGCAACCTCGACCGAATCGACCGCCGCTCCATCGTCGGCACTTGTATACAATGCGAACTGGAAGTCGTAGCTGCCGTTTGCCGGCAGGCCGCCATCGGACAACTGGCCCTGGTAGGTGATGCCGGATCCCACTGGATCTGCGCGCAGCACGCCGGTGCAAGCAAGCGTGAAGATGAAGGCACTGACAAGAAAACCACGCATCACTTCTCTCTCCTACTTATCAAAGCCGTTCGCGAAAATCACATCGGACGCCGGCGCCCAGAAGCCGCCATGGAAGTGATAGCCCGCTGCGGACAAAGTCGATGTCGGCGCCTGACCGAGCGTGCCTCTCAGTTGAAAGGCACCGCCGCTGAGCACCCCGCCGCCATTGGCGACCGCGACCGGCGCGACGCGATACGGGCCGCCGCTCGATTGGGCGCTGGCGCCGAGCGCATAGGCGACAATCGGAAGCAATACGGCAATTGCGAGATTCTTATAGCGACGCATGACTACTACTACGGGAAGCGTATCGACGAAACGACACGGCTGGCTCGGCGTGGCACAACGCAGTCAATTCGCGAACGCCGCGATGCACGGACTGTCGTTGATCGACTGCTCCAAGCCATTGCGGAACAGCACGTCGCTGGCGTCCACTGTGAAGGTCACTGAGGTTGCGCCATAGGTGAAATGGCCGAGCAGGTTCGGCATGTTGGTTTCGTAGCCGGCGAAGGTTCCAGCGACGCTAGCCGCGTTGATCGGAAAGTAAGCGGCGCCGACGCTCGGACCGCCACTGAAGTCGATACGCGCGATGCCGTTGAGGGTGACGCCGCCGCTGACGTTCAGGTCGCTGATCGCGTTCACGCCGTCGGCGTGGAAACACGTCAGCGCACCAAGCTGCAGATGTAGTGCTCCGGTTACGTGCAATGTGCCCTGGGGCTGAAGTGTCGTCCCCGGCGCGAGAGTGCCGGAGCTATTGACGGCGCCGGCAGTGCCGGTACCGGTCAGCGTCCCGGCTGCGGCAACCGACGTAGTCGAAAAGTGTATGTTTCCGGGCGACGCAAGGCGGACAGCGCCGGTGCTGATTGTTGTCGCTCCCGCGTACGTGTTGACGCCGGAAAGAACGAGCGTGCCTGCACCTTGCTTGGTGATCGCCGCGCCGCCGCCGTTTCCCGCCCCATAGCCCTGGCCCGCCGGCAACGTTGATGTGCTGTCATCGGCAAGCGCATCGTTGATCGTGTAGCTGCTCGCAATGTCGAAGGTGGTTGTGGCAGCGCTCATCAGGAACATGCCACTGCCGGCAGCTGCACCGCTCTTTGTGTTCGCCGTGCCTGCTGCCACTGTCACGCTGCCGGCGGTCATGCTGCCGCCGGTTCCGGTGTTGCGAATGGTCAAACTGGCGCCGGCACGCAGAAACACTGCGCCGCCAAAAGCGGCCCCGCCGCCTGCGAACGTCCCGCCGCCTCCGCCGCCTACCCCGCCACCTGCAGCGCTGTTGAAACTGCTGCCGCCCCCGAAACCGCCGCTTCCACCGGGCGCCGAATTGGCGCCGCCGCCGCCGCCGCCGAAGCCGCCGATGCCCCCTCCACCGGCTGAATCGCTACGCCCGCCGCCACCGCCGAAACCGCCTGCGCCGCCAGTACTCTGATCTCCGTAGAAGTAGCCCCCACCGCCAAAACCACCGTCGGCGTTGAGGTAATAGCCACCACCTCCGATCAAACCAAGGCCGGTGGTGCCCGAGCCGATATCGACTTCGAAAAATGACGTGCTGAATGCCTGTGCGTCGCTGAGCTGACCCAACCCGTGGCCACCCCAACCGCCACTGGCGTAGGGAGCGACCCCGCCTGTGCCGATACCCGCTCCGCCGGCACCCAGGCTAATGCTTCCCAAGCCGCCACCACCGCCGCTCGATGTTCCGGTGCCCATGCCGCCGCCGCCAGCCGCTGGGCCGGCGACACTGGCCCCTCCCTGTGCAAGGTTGCCGACGAAACTCACGCCCGTCAGTACCACGGTTGCGCTCCTGTTGATGAACAGTGCGCCGCCCGCGCCCATTCCACCTCCTCCCCCGCTGCTATCGCCGCCCTTCGCCAGACCATGCTGCAACGAGAGGTTGCGCAGATTTACGGTAATCGCGCGTGCGCCGTCGGGGTCGGGCTTGCCGCTTGCGGGAATCGGTGGCAACCCGGAGACAAGAAAAATGCGATGCAGACTTCCGCCGTCGATTGTCACTGGGTTCGCCAGCGCCGAGGCATCGACCGTCGTGTTGTTGAACAGCAACGGCAAGTCGCTTTCAAGCGCGATAGCCCCACCGGACAGTGCGGAGTCAAACACGATGTTCAGGCCCGGCAGAGTCGGTGCGCCCGTAGAACCGGTCAGCAAATTGGCGACAAGGATGCAGTCGCGCAACGTACCCGAGTTCGTCGAACTGCCGACCGTCGCCGATGCGGTGGCGGGATCATCCAGTGTGGTGTCGACGGTACATGTCGTGATGGCACCATGCGCGAGCGAGACTGCCAGCGAGAATATGAGGCCGGCTCGGCCAAGAACGAAAACTCCCCATCGAGTCATTACTGTCCCCTGATTTTTAGCCAAGCCACCTAAGCAGCGAATACGATTAGCGCAATACCCGCTGCATGCACTCATTTACTACGGGAACCATGCGAATGAATTACGAGAAACACGCGGGCCAAGCGACACCGTCACGCCAAAATGCCCGCGTTCACCCCCGGTCGCCTATACTCGGAGCAACTATTGGGGGCGCCAGACGAGTCGTGGCGGGTAGTGACGTAACAGCATTGATCCAGGCAGCAGGTAGCGGCGACGCGACCGCGCTGCAGGCTCTATTCGGCCGTGTCTACGCCGAGCTCAAGCAGATGGCACACCATCAGCTCGCGTCGGCGGCCGGGCACACGCTCAACACGACCGGCCTCGTACATGAGGTTTATCTGAAACTCGCCCAGCCCGAGGGCCGCGACCTGCACGGCCGCGCGCACTTCTTCGCGTTAGCGGCCAAGGCGATGCGCCAGATCGTCATCGATCACGCGCGGGCGCGGATGACCGACAAACGCGGCGGCGCCGGACTGCAGATCGTCACGCTCGATGCGGCGGAAGGCGTCGTCGACGGCGAACTGGGTCCCGACGAGTTGCTGCGCCTGGACGTCGCCCTGAACAAGCTCGCGAGCGAAGAACCGCGTCTGGCCGAACTCGTCGAGCAGCGCTTCTTCGCCGGCATGAGTGTCAGCGACATCGCGGTGATGCAATCGGTCAGCGAGCGCACGTTGAATCGCGACTGGCGCCGGGCGAAGGCGCACCTGCACGCGGCGCTGTATCCCGAGGGCTGACGGGCCGCGATGGATCGCCAGCGCGTAGCTGATCTGTTCGAGCAAGCCATCGACTTGCCGGACAGCCAGCGCGCGGCTTGGGTCGAAGCCGCGTGCGGAAGCGACGCTGCGCTGCGCATTGAACTGGAACGGTTGCTGCGCGCCGACGCACGCGCGGCGGCGTTCATGGAGCGCCCACCAGCGTTGGTGTCCAGCGTCATCGAGGCGACAACACGCAGCAGCGAAACCCTGCCGCAATTCGGACCGTGGCGCGCGCTGCGCCGCATCGGAGTCGGCGGCATGGGCGAGGTCTGGCTCGCCGAGCGCAGCGATGGCGAGTTCGAACAGCAGGCAGCCGTCAAGCAATTGGCCTGGCCGACACCCGGATTGCTGCAACGCTTTCGTCAGGAACGCCAGATCCTGGCGCACCTGCAGCACCCCGACATCGCCCGGCTGATCGACGGTGGTGTCGATGAGCGCGGGGCACCGTACCTGGTGATGGAATACGTCGACGGCCTGCCGATCACGCAGTACGCGCGGGATCATGCGCTCGAACTGCGCGCGCGCCTCCTGCTGTTCCTGCGCGTCTGCAAGGCCGTACAGTACGCACACCAGAATCTGGTCGTGCACCGCGATCTGAAGCCGGCCAACATCTTTGTCACCGCCAACGGCGCATTGAAGCTGCTCGACTTCGGCATCGCCAAGGTGCTGGCGACGACCGACGAAGCGGCTCACACGCAGACCGCGGCGCGACTGTTGACTCCGGACTACGCCGCGCCCGAGCAGTTCAGCGGCGACGCGATCACGACCGCGACCGATGTCTACGCACTCGGTGTCGTGCTGTACGAACTACTGGCGGACGCACGGCCGCCTCGGCGCGTGCTGACCGGCGCCCCGGCGGACATCGATGCGCCGCCGCCACCGAGCGCAGCGGGCGACCGTACGGGCGGCGTTACATGGCGCCGCGCGCTACGTGGTGATCTCGACCGCATCGCGACGACCGCACTCGAAGCCGATCCGCAGCGGCGCTACGCGTCGGCCGAGGCCTTGTCGGGTGACGTGCAGCGCTATCTCGACGGCCTGCCGATCGGCTTGCGTCGCGCGAGCCGCTGGTATCGGTTCCTCAAGTTCGCCCGGCGCAATCGATACGCGCTCGCCACTGGCGTGATCGTTGTCGTCGTATGCATCGCCGCTGCCGCCATCAGCCTGCGCCAGGCGAATCTCGCGCGCGCGCAGGCGCGCCATGCAGCGGCGGTCCAACAGTTCATGTCGGGTGTCTTTGCCCAAGCGAATCCAGATGAGAACAAGGGCCAGCCGATCAGCGCGCAAAAACTGTTGCAGAAGGGCGAAGAGCAACTGACGCGAATGGGCGACGCGCAATCGGCGCTGCAGATCGACGTGACCGCGATGCTCGGCGGCTTGTACAGCGATATCGGAGACACCGAGCGTGCCGAAAACCTGCTCAAGCGCGCGTTGGCCGGCGTCAACGACGAACTTCCCGACGATGTGCGTGGCCGCGTGCTGGTCGGCGTTGCAACACTCGAGGCCGAAAACAAGGATAACTACGGCATCGCGCTGGCTCATGCCATAGAGGGCTTGTCGGCGCTCGAGCGCGCCGCGGAGAAAGACTGGAACCAGATCGCGATGGCCAACCGCATCATCGCGCTGTGTCATGTCCACCAGCGCGAGCCCGAAGCCGCGATCGCCTTGCTGCAACGCGTGACGCCAATCCACGCGTCGATGCTCGGCGGGCACCCCAGCGAGTCGCTCGCCAACGAATACCTCGTGCTCGGTGTCGCGCTCGGGGACATGTCGCGCTTCGATGAGGCCGAGGCTGCATTTGAACGCGGCGCCACGATGCTGCGTGCGTTTGCCGGCAGCGATAGCCGCCGAGTCGCCCACGCGTTGAACGAGGAAGCCACTATTCTCTATGCCAGAGGCGATCTGGCACGCGCCGAGACACTGCACCGCGAGGTCGTGAACATCAATCGCGAGCGGCTCGGACCGGACAACATCAGCACTCTGTCATCCATGCACAATCTGCTCGGCGACATCGAAGGCCAAGGGCGCATCGCCGAGGCGCTTCCGCAGCGACTCGCCCTGCTCGACCTTGCGATGGCTTCGACCGCACTGAGCCCGGTGCGCAAGGCGCACCACATCGACGCGGTTGCCAACGACTATCGCGAGCTGGGCCGCTTCGCCGAATCCGAGGCGATGACGCGCAAGGCGCTGGCGATGATCGTGGAAGCGCAGGGGCCGCGCGCGCGCGCTTCAGTGCTGATACTGCGCCATCTGGGCCTGACCCTCGGCTTCCAAGGCCGCTACAGCGAAGCCGAAGCGCTATTCCGAGACGCGCTGGCGATACAGCTCGAAGGCGCCCCGATTACCTCATTCGCGGCCTGCGGCCTACGCCGCGACATCGGCACCGTGCTGGCGCAGCAGCACCGTTACACCGAAGCCATTGCGCAGTTGCAGGCGCTGAAGATCGACGCATGCATGGTCGGCCTGACCGATAGCGATCCCTGGCGCCCGCAGGCGCTCGCGGACCTCAGCCAGGCGCAACTCGACAACGGCGATGCCGCGGTGGCGTACGCGACCGCGCAGCAGGCGCTCGACTACGGCCACAAAGCGCTGCAAAACACCTACCACCTCGGCATCCCGCTGTTCGCGTTGGCGCGTGCCGCGCTGGCGCTTGAACGCGCGCCGGAAGCCGAGCCGCTGTTGCGCCAGGCACTCGCGTTGCGCAGCACGGTGCATCCGGCGGACGATCCGCGCATCCTCGAAGTCAAGGTGGCACTGATCGCGGCGCTCACAGCACTGAGAAAAACGGACGACGCTGAAATACTAACCGCTGAGGTCGGTCCCGTGTTGCGAGCGTCAGCGACACCGTATAGCGCCGACCTGCGCAAGCGCCTGGACATCAGGTAGTTTGTGTACGGCGGAACAGTCTCCGCTCCGTGCTCGTGATTCGCGGTCCCTGGCGCAGCAGGACACGTGCGTCACATTTCCAATCAAGGCTCAAAGTCGCCGGCAAAGATGCGGTCGAAGGGCTGCGATTCGAATGCGCCGATGTCCGCATGCGCGCCGAACGCGCGCAGAAATCCCGCGTGGCGTTGGTCAGAAATCAGGTTCGTCGGGTTTGCGCCCTTGTCGATTGCCGGACTCGTTGGGTCGAGCGCATGCGTCCTGGTCGAGCCGCCGTTGTTGGCCAGCGGCAGCAGCAGCGGATCATCGTGGAGCGTGTCGCCAGGCAATGTGACCCCGACGCGCACAGGGATCAGGTTGTACGAACCGCTGACCACGATCGCGTTGACGCCAATATCGATGTCGGTTGCCGCGCCGCCGTTTTTCGTGTTTTTGGCCACGATCGAACTCTGACTGCTCATCGCCCCGGTGCCCGGACAGATACCCCCTCCTGCCGAGGCTCCGACATTGAACGCGACCGTACTGTTCATCAGGCTCAGGGTCGATTTTGCATACAGCCCCCCGCAGACAAGGAGGGCAGTGTTGGAGGAAATCGTGCTGTTGACGATCGTCAGGCTCGAAGCGGACGCGTTGACGCCACCGCCCAGCCGAGAGTGATTGTGATCGATCGTCGAATAGTTGATTTGACCGATGCCGCCAACATCGATGCCACCACCGAAAGCACTGCCTCCAGGCAGCTCGTTCGATTGGTTGTCGTGAATGGAGGCACCGTCGAAAGTCGCGTTACCCGCGGCAAACATTCCACCGCCGTGCGCTTCAGACGAGGTCACGGTATTGCCCGAGATCACGCTCGAAGTCACGGTGAGGCCGCCGGCCGCGCCGATGCCGCCGCCCTTCGCATAGTTACCGGCGCCGCCATTCGTGATGAGCGTGCAACCTGTAACAGTCGAGCGTGTAACTTGAAGCTGTGAAGCGTTGTGGAACGTTGCCAGGCAACCGCCGATCGCATGCGCGCTGGCCGTTCCGGTGTTGCCGGTAATCGTGCTGTCCACCACGGACATGCCAAAATAGCCAAAAGCGCCTACGCCGGCTATCGTTGTTCCCTGCGCCGCGGAACAGTTGGAAATCGTGCTCGCCGTAAGACTGAGCGGGCCGCCCAATGCTGCAACTCCGGCACCGGCGACGACGTCAGCATCGACGGCTCCATCGATAGTGCACGAGTCCACGGTGACGTGGTCCAGCGCGACGCGGTAACGGCCGTAGATGCAGCCGCCGAGTGCGGTCCCCCCCGAATGGTGGAAGTGACCGTTTGCGATCGTGAGTCCGCTTATGCTGAATGTGCCCTGCAGTGCCGTGTTGACGAGCACCCGGCCGAGGCCCGCGCCGTCGATCGTGAGCGCCTGCTGGCCTGGACCGATGACGCTCAGGTTCGGAGCGGACGAACTGATGGCTCCATGCGCCAGCGTGATCTTGCTGTCGGCACACGACAGCTGGCTCAGGTCGACGATGTCGCCATTCGCCGCGCCAAACATCACCAACCTCAGCGTTCCGGCGCCGAAGTCATCAAGGCAACTCGTGACTGGAAGGTTGCCGGCATGGCCGGCGTTGGACCCCAGCGCAAGGCTCAGGGCGGCGACGAGTGTCCCGATCCGCGGCGTGGTCTGCATGCGATCCCCCGTTCGCTGGTATGCCAACAATACGCGAGTTGCGGACGCCAAACGACCCTATCGCGAGAATTTCCTTGCACGAGTGCCGTAAATGCGATCGCGGCGGTGCCAAGGCGGCGCCACCGCGAAGAGGCTTCGCACTTACTGCTTCGGGCCGACCACGGCACCGGATCCGACCGCAACGTAACCCGTCGGCGCCACTCCGTCATGACCCGCGCAGTACGCTTGGGCGGCTGCCGCGAGCGGGCTGACGAGAGCGAGGCTCTTGGCGTTCTGGTCGTGCGGAACGACAACGGTCGTGCAACTCACGCTGGTATTGTTCGCGCTGTCGGATGACTGGGCAGCCACCAGATAGACGCGTCCCGAACCGGCCTGCAGGCGTTCGGCACGCACGCGCAATGAGCCGGACGCCACATTGCGGGCATCGGGTGAGAAACTCGCGTCGGCATCACCGGCGGGCTGATCGGGCTCGTTGCTGTAGACCTTCACCTGCACGGGCGGCGCTGCGTCGCAGTTGTCGCTCGCAGCGGCCGAGAAGCCGACGTTGACCAACTCGTGGCTCGGCGTCCAGAGAATCGGTTGACCGACCGTCACGCTCAGGGAAGGACCTGATGTGTCGATTACCGTGAAAGCCGTGTGGCACACGCCGCCATTGAACGATGCGTCGGTCACGGTCACATCGATCGGCGTCGTTCCCAGACCGACGAGTGAGCCGGCTGCGATGCTCTGGGACGAAGTCAGATTTGCCGCGGCGCTGCAGTTGTCGGAAGCGACGACTCCGCCGAGCACATTCGGGATGGCTGCCTTGCACGACGCATTTGCAGAGGCGCTGGTTGTTGCCGGACAGGTGACCGCAGGCGGCGTGTTGTCCTGCACAGTCACATCCGCGCGGCAGAACGAAGCCCCGTCTTCGCCATCGGTGGCGGTGAGCAGTACCAGCGTATCGCCTAGCGGATACGGTCCGGCGGGCGATTGCGAGATGTTGATCGTCGTGCTGTCGGGGTCGTAGCTGCCATCGTCGATCGACGCCGGCGCACTGCAGGTTTCCCCGGCGGAAGTTACAACAGCCTTGCACTTGGCAATCGGGGCCAGATTCGGAATCGGAGTCAGAAGGAATACATGCTCCGAATTGTTCGGTCCGACGGCCAGGCCCGCGATCTGTCCAGAGTCGTTGATTGCCTCGGCCTTTTCGAGCGTCCATCCCGTTGGCAATGTAGTTGCCGAATTCAAGTCGCGCACCGTGCCGTTGTGCCAGAGCACCGCTGACACACCGATGTGTGGGGTGGGAAAAAGGGTCAGGGAATCGGAGGAGCCCACAATATCGCCCGCGCTGTTGATGTCAAAAGCCCTGCCTTCGCTGCCGTAAAGCAGCGGCAAGTCGACTTGCGTTCCGTCAGGGTGCCAGGCAACGGGCTTGAAGGAAAAAGAGCATTGGTTGGGATCCGGACAGTGGTTGCGGTCGACCGAACCGATCACCGTACCGCCATCGTTGATCCCCGAGGCATCACTGTACGTATTGATCTCGGTGTTAAGCGTCCGTGGGACCACCCCCAGCACGACAAATGCCCACGCAGTCGCGTGATAGACGCCATCGTCGCCATCGACATTTCCTACGAACGATCCGGTGTTGTTCAATCCGTTGCCGACAGACCTGCGGGGGTCGAGAACTACGGGCGCTACGGCACCACTGGGCCACCAGAGGGCGTGAAAATCTCCGTTGTAGCCGAAACCCACGACGCCATCGAGATTGTTGATCCCCGTCGTCGTGGGGTTATCAGTCGGGACCAGTAGAGGCAAGTTGATGAAGCTGTTTCCTCCAGTCCATATTTTCGGCCCCGCCCCGCTGAAACAGAGTACGTGACCGGAATCGTTGAGGTCGCCGGCCACGCAGTCGGCGAATGCTGCCGGCTGCGGAATTTCCTGCACGCTGCCTGTCACCGCATTGGGCGTGACGGGCGTCCAGACGAACGAATTCGTCAGAAAGCCGGGAAACGGGCTATGGGTCTCGCTGTATCCAGCGACGACACCATCTTTGTTGACACCTACTACGGAGCCGTTCTGTACCTGCCCAAGGTTCGTCAA
>Ga0157375_10003688_pt1 | contig 13298 bp, 14 predicted proteins | sample M35metaG_FD_115311 | JGI IMG/M metagenome (GOLD analysis project Ga0157375, IMG submission 115311) | Miscanthus rhizosphere microbial communities from Kellogg Biological Station, Michigan, USA - M3-5 metaG | ecosystem: Host-associated > Plants > Roots > Rhizosphere > Soil | place: USA: Michigan...
AAAAAGTTTGCCATAATTCGACATTTGGGACATAATACCTGCAAACTGGCTGCAAATCAGGAAAGTTTTACAGCAGCGTTGGAGTTTTAAGACCTATTTAGTAAAGATAACTTAGAATTATTGTGACGACTCTCTACTCAATATTTCGCCTCATAAGGCTAGACTCCTCTATACTTGGTTTTCTCATAATTTTCATTTCATTATTAGCCCGAACGAATGATTTATCTGTCAGTTTTCGCAGAGCGATCCCTCTATTGTTCATCTGTATATGCACATTTATTGCCAATGATCTGGACGATATAGAAACTGATCGTGTAAACCACCCGGACAGACCTTTGCCTACCGGTAAAATCACCATCACGTTCGCGGTATTATTGTATTTTATCTGTTTGGCGCTAGCTCTATTCTCAACAAAGTACTTTGTTGAGCAAGGTATTGACTTTTGGTATTACGGACTTATCTCAATATCAATAAGTTACGGTTATATAGTTGACGGGCTTCCGAGCCTTAAAGCTCCTTATGTTGCTGCGATAGTGGCAATTCCAGTTCTAACAGTAGCTGTTTCTTACCCGAACGAGATTCAGCTTTATGTGGTTGCCACAGCTCTTTTCCTAATCACATTTGGAAGAGAAATATGCATGGACATAAAAGACCGAGATGGGGATGTTGCTTCATTTATTCATAGACTTAGCCCGAAGCCGCTCGCTATCGCTGCATTTACCCTACAAGCAACCGGACAACTATTTATGGCAATTTACATACGCCACCAAGGAGAAGTTATTTGCCTGCTTGCAATGATATTACTGCTTGCATCGTCCAGTATTTATTGGTTTAGATTCTCAAAATATAAGCAGGCTATAATTTTGATGAAATTTCAATTTGTTTTCGGACTCTACTTTCTCACCTAAGTTGGCGAAGCTATTTCTTCAGGAGAGGCTCTAGCACCATAATTAAGATAGTGATTCCAATTGGCAAATCAGTTAGTGAAAGTTGCAAGCTATAGCGCAACTCGTCGCGAGCCATCTTGTTAAACTCAATTAAATAAGCGCGCTTTTCATAATCACTTAATGTTTCACTCTCCATCTTCTTTTGAAGATTTTTTATCGCTATGTCAATAGACTGGCTATATAGTTTTCGCAATACGGATCGAGGGTAGAAATTGAAAATCAGTAATACAGGCGTCGCAATAACTGCCGGAAGTATGATAAAGATCTTTACATTTTGTCCAAACATACTGTCGTAAGAGAATGGTCCCCCGTAATAGCTGACAACATGAATATAGACGGCAATAATAGTGAGTGTTGACGCCACATGAACATACGAATTAATCTCGTCCAATTCACGTTCTTGGAATAAATTCCGTGTAACCTTGGTGGTCGTCAAAGCATGAACCATCATTCCTAAGTAAATCAGCTTGCGACCGATGTATACGCCGAGCGCATATTGAGCACAAGCAGCAATTATCATCAGATCCTCTGCTAATCCCGAAAGAGGAAAGCTACAATAGTAAAAGATTATGAATCCTATTACGACGAATTCCGACATGAATGTTATCGATATTCGTAAACTTGCAAAGCGTTTCTTGTAGTAGAAATAATCAGTCTCAGACAATTGTTTATCTGTAAAAGCTTCTTCTACCGCCTTCGGAATGTCATTTTGTGTAATAAGGATGATCAGCGCTGTTCCGAGAAGAAGTCCCAGAGAGATAACGGTTTTGAAGGAACTCATATAAGCGGCAAAGAAAAGTTGTGCCTCTGATTTGTCGCTGAAATAAAAGATAAGAGCAGTACTCAGAAGTCCAAAGGTGACGCTTATTGCCAGCCCAATGAAGAATATAAGCATGAGGCGAAATGGGGATCGCTGAGTCATAATAATTCTAAGTTATCTTTACTTTCAATCTTCGCCTATTATTTTCCAGGTTTTTAAGATAATTAAAGTTACATTTTCAGTATTTTAGTTTTACTTCTGTATTAGGTTTTATTTTCCTTTTGTCTTTTTTTCATTCATACTTTAAAAGGACAATCCATTTGTGATATTTATTATGAGTATTTGAATACTCAAAGACTCGAAAGTTTAGAAGTTTAAGTATGCGAGTGTTCAGATATTTAGATATTCAAACATTCAATAATAATGATAATAACTGTTGCATCATACAAGGGTGGTGTCGGAAAAACGACGACATCTGTTCACATCGCGGCTTATTTACAAAAATCTGCTCCAACCCTTTTGGTAGACGGTGACCCGAACCGCTCAGCAACTAAATGGGCTAAACGGGGTGCACTTCCCTTTCGAATTATCGACGAGCGCCTTCTTGCAAAATATGGGCGCGATTTCAAAAATATAGTTATTGACACGGAAGCAAGACCATCGGAAGAAGATATGGCAACGCTGGTTGAAGGATGTGATCTTTTGATTTTGCCGACGACGCCCGATGTGCTTGCACTCGACGCATTGGGACTGACCTTGGAAACATTGGAATCGATCGGCGCTAAAAATTATAAAGTGTTACTGACAATCGTTCCTCCGAAACCTTCGCACGACGGTGATGAAGCTCGCGCAATGCTCAAATCTTCGGGTGTTCCTGTTTTTAATTCGCAAATCAGCCGACGAGTCGCTTTTCAGAAGGCGGCGCTCGGCGGAATGATTGTCTCGGAAACTAAAGATCAGCGTGCAGAAAGCGCTTGGAAGGAATATATGGCAGTAGGAAAGGAGATTAAAAAATGAGCAAGTTTGACGGCTTACTTTCGGTTAAGACAAGCCAAACCACCCAGAAGGGGGTAAAAACGCAGCCAGAGGTAGTTTCTGCCCAAAAGAACGGCAAATTAAAAACGCCCGGAAAGCGCAGCGACCCCAGTTATACCCAGATTACGGCTTATATTAAAAAAGATACTCACGAAAATGTAATGAGACAAATTTACAAACGTCAGGAATTCAGCGAGCTCATCGAAGAACTGCTGACCGAATGGATGAAGAAAAAGAAATAACGACTCGAGAGGTTGGATAGAATATTCGGAGATTTAAGTGTTTGAAAGTCCAAGTACTTGACAATTCAAAGATTCAGATATTCAGAGATTCAATACAAACGAATGAAACTTCTTAAAAGATGGAATGAGATCGATCTGAAGAAATCGAGATAAGTCTTATGGCAAAAGATACTGCTAAGAAAAAAACTGGCACTAAGCCGGGAATGGATACGACCATCACGAGCGGGGAAAAATCGACTAAAAAAATAGAGGATTACAAACAAACACATCCCGTTCAGTTGAGCCTCTTCGAAATGCTGCTTCCGGAAGAAAAAAAGTTTTCTAATACGGTCGAGCTATATGATTTCATTCCCAAATACCATTGGGGAAAAGCAAAGCGCATCGACGGAGAATTTTTGCGCTCGCTCAACAGGGAATTCGAATGCCGTGGGAAAAAATACAATGTAAAAGTGGATCCAGCAAAAATTACCGAATCGGACGGCGTTTCGCGCGATTATTATCCATCGAAAAGAGAGGAGCTAGTTGAAGACGCGCTGCGCAAACTCGCTACAGAGGGGCAAGGGGTGTTTCTCGACGACGCCGCCGGTGTCACTTTTACAATCTATCAACTACAAAGAGAGCTTCAGCAGAACGGTCACTCCTACAGTCATGATCAGATCAAGGATGCCCTGATGGTTTGCGCTAAAACCAACTTGACTGTGACGTCTGATAATGGGGACACGATTTTAGTTTCGAGCATCTTTGAAACTCTCGGCTTACAAACTCGCGAAGACTGGGCGGGAACCGGCGAAAAAACTCGCGCATTCGTTCGTTTCAATCCGCTCGTGACGCAGGGCATTAAGTCTGGGCAGTTCCGGCAACTGAATTACGAAAAAAGCATGCGCTATAAAACGGTAATAGCACGTCAGCTCCACAAAAGAATGTCTCATCACTATACCCAAGCGAGCTTTACGAATTTGTACACCATCCTGCTTAGTACGATCATCCGGGATTTCGGGTTAACGCCGTATGCCAAACTCACGCTAAATTTGCGCGATTGCCTGACGGCGCTCGAAGAAATGAAGGAAAATCACGTAATTTTGAATTATAAAGTGGATAAAACCATCGACAACAAAAACCGGAATAAACTTTTGGAAGCAAAATTTACTATTACGCCAGACCCGCGATTTGCCGACGAAATGAAAATGGCGAACATTAAACAAAAACAAATCACCGAAAGAACGGGAAGTAAGAAATAAACCACTAGTTCTGACTTCCCAATAATGGTCAAAACCACTAGTTCTGACTTCCCAATCTACCTAGTTCTGACTTCCCAATAGCCAAAAACAGCTAAATTTCCTTAATGAATAAGGCTTTTTCCACAGGCAAACCACTAGTTTTGACTTCCCGAATATCTAGTTTTGACTTCCCAATCCCGTAAACAGTATCTAGTTCTGACTTCCCAATCGACGATAAACCACTAGTTCTGACTTCCCAATTAAGTACCAGAACGGCAAAACCACTAGTTCTGACTTCCCAATTGGACATTCCAACTACTTGATATGACTGGATTTAGCTTTTGTCTCATCGGCTTAGTCTTTTAATCTTTAAATTTAAACTTTATTAGTCTTAAGTATTATCGGACGCGACACAACATGTCTATCTTTGAATTTAAAAAACAAAGATGCTAAGTTATCTTTTTGACGCGCTCGGCTTGTTATTTCGAAACTAAATGTTCATGATTTGGCAACAAAACTCGTTGCATACTCTGGCACTTAGTTCAATCGAAACACCTTCCGTAGTAAATACTACTTTTTCACCTAATCACTCAAACATTTCTCCGGTTATTGTAGTAAATACTACTTTTTTTCACCCTTTCTCTATGCATGATAAGGAGGTGCATAGCGATGGGTAGGCGTGAAATCCCAAGGTTGTTGGGCACCAAACTCAAAACCATTCGAAATTACTACGGATTGTCACAGGAGCAAATGTGTGAAATCGTTGGCGCTATAAACCGCGCCCAGATTTCTAAATACGAATCAAGCAAAAGCATGCCCTCAATCTCAATACTTGAGCAATATATAGCTTATGTAGATTATATTGGATTTAAAATCCATCTAGAGAATCTGCTGTACGACAAACTAGATTTACACCCAGCTCTAAAAATTAAAAACACGAACAGATAAAAATCAAAACATTAATTTTAATCGATCAAAATATTTCAGAAGAACAAATTCTCTCGTCCAATTCATCAAAGTTCTGCCCTTATGAAAATTTCTCTTGTTACTTTGAGAAAAGCTTATCTTATTGACCCAAATCCTGAGAACTTTAACAACACACTTTATGTACAACACTTAGCTCTCTGAGCAAAATTCAGCCGTAACAAACTTACATAAAAATCACTAAATATGTCCGTTCAAAACCTTTTTAATAAAAATCAGAAAATCTTAATTTATTAACACTGAAATAAAACAACTTAGCAAAAAATCTTGTTACTTTAGAGAAAATATTTGTTACTTACCATCTTTAAAATGAGAAAATACCCTAATCCCGGATTTAGCAGGCTTACATAAAAACACGCAATGCCGGTACAATAATCAACTTTCCAAATTAGGCTTTATTAATTTTCAAACAAATGCCCATATCTGTCATAGATATTTCAATTTCCTTTCAGCCTAACCAGAAAGTTAACACTTCAACCTGCATTAATACACCAGTATTTTCTCTCGGTACGATTCAGTTAAATCCTAATTTCCTCTAACTCGTGGAAAGTCATTGACTTAAGAAATAGAGGTGAAACGAAGCAAATTCTTTTGAATAAAGGTCTAGAGTCACAATAGTTCAAATTCGAACTATTCACCCTCCTTAAATTTTTGACTATAAATCCTAACATAGCTACATTTTGTCAGTATTCGAGCGGTCAAAAATCTCTGTTATCAACAAGACATAATGGAACCGCTCATTATTTTGAGAAATCCGAAAATTAGTTCTGGATGAATTGGCAAAAATGAGAAAAATTCAAGAAAACAGCAATCAGATGAAAAGCAACAGAGAATCAAAAAAAACCGAGAAGACAAGACTGCATAATGATAGATACATAACTTATAAAAAAGCCCAAATCGAGTATCTATCCGCCGCTGAGTCTAAAGGCTCAAGCAAACAGGAAATAAAAAACATCGCCTGCGCTCTCAAATCATGGCGCCTCGCGTTCAACCTAGGCGAAAGTGACTTTATAGGAAAAGAGCTAAAAATCGATTTTAATGAAAGCCTTAAGTTTTACATACAACAACAAATCAAATTAAACAAAAAGCCGGGCACGTACTATTCACGAGTTTCTATCATAAAAAGGTTCAAAGATTTTTACACTTACAGGGAAGAACATAAAAATTTACCTCAAAAGTTCAGCGATCGTCTGAAATTTCTGATACATGCAACAGGATCAACTATCAAAAGTTTTTTTTACCAATACTTACGCGATAATCTAAGTAGGGCAACTCTATATAGTTGGTGCGCAGGGAAGAACTTACCGCAACATAACAAGATTCCAGTTATAAAACTTATTGAATTTGTTCTGGGCATACCGGAAAATACCCTGGTTTCCAGGCTACCAGCACAAATAATTTATTCTCCAACCATTGTGGAAATAGATTTCCGAGTGAAACTAACCGAAAAATGTAATAAACCATACGGTTTGTGGAACGAGCAACATCAGCAGGAGCTTCTGGATTTGTGTTCATACAAATTATCTATCGTTCCGCCTCTCGATATGAAAAGAACTGAGGATGGAGTCTGGACCAAAAACAGCGGCGATCCATTGGCTGAGATACCTCCGTCGGGAAAAATTCTAATGAATCACCTAAAATCTTTCTACGGCTTCCTTTTACTCTCCCCTGACAATCCAGACCCTTTAATGCGAGGACTTGGAATAAAAAAAGAAATCATTAATATTGCACAACTGACTGATAAGGACTTAACTGAGCAGTACTTAACAGTCTTTAAGAAAGCCCGCGCAGATGGTAAATTTAATAGCGGATTCATTACTTTCATCAACTCTGTTACATGTTTGCTCCGAAAAGACACAGGCTATTTGTATCAGAAACCCGAATTCTCAGTAAAAATCAATCTCGACTTAACCATTGCGCAGTGGCAAGTTAGGTGTCTAGACACACGACAGCGACTGTTGGAAATTAAGAAATTCCTAATCGCCGCAAAAAAAAAGGGAAGCTCCGAATATCAAGTTGCCAGAAACCCACAAGATCCGATCCGATCCATTTTGGAATTAAAAAACCCCTTGTCAGTGACACTGAAAATGACCCTAAGAATGTTGGAAGACTTGGAAAAATTTCCTGCGAAGTACGGGCAGACAAGAGCTATTTTGTTTCGCGATTGTTTATTACTAACGATGATGCAGGCGAATCCGTTACGAGCCGAAATGTTCAGAAAAATGAAGCTAGTCAAAAACTTAGTCAAGGAAAATGATGGCTCCTGGTGGCTTCAATTTAACCGCCATGATTTTAAGAACCGAAGATTTCTGACTGAAGACTATAAAGTCAAATTACCAAGGGAAACCTGGTCATTGATAGAAAGGTATTTAGCTGAATTTCGACCTTTTCTTCTAAAGAAAAACAAGAGTGATTTTGTATTCGTAAAATTGTGCGGATCCAAAAAGTTGGATCCGCTGGAAACTAAAATTTCAGGCATAGCATTTTACAGCATAATCGCAACCAGAGCCAAACAGTACATCGACGACAGCCCAGGATTCGGTAGCCACTCCTATCGTCACTTCGTTGCCAGCAGCATTGTGAAAAACGATCCGGCGGGCGGTATCGAACTTGCAGCAAGAGCTCTTCACGACAATCGAGAAACCATAAGACAGGCTTACGAACATTTAAAGACGAACGAACGATTCGAGCCTTACAATGATTTTTTCGGAAAAACATGGTCTATTACAAACTCCGAAGAAGAAATTCGTAACTATCCTCCAGCCCAGGAGGTTTTGTAAATGAAAAGCAAACGCGAAGCTAACCAAGAATTCCTTAGACGGCGACAAAAACGTCTGTGCAACAATGCTGATGCTCTGCATTGGATAAAAAAACAAGGACTATCAGATAAAACCATAGCGGTTTTCGGATTAGGGCTCTCAGAGTTATACTTGGACAGCCAAAATTTCCCTCATGAAAATGCTTTACTCGCTCCTGTCATTAACGAAAACGGAATCTTTACGAATCGAACCATCTACCTAAATATACCGAACATTACGGTAAATCCATCTGCTAAAGCGATGTGGGCGAAGGGCGATTGCATAACTTATTACGCAGAAAAACGCAATCTTCAGCCATTTGTTATCGTCTGCGAGGATATTTTCGATTTATGGATCACCCAGCAGAAGCTACGGGAAAGTGACAGCGAATCGAATTTCTTATTAATCTCTTCAACTCCAGATAATTCAGAAAAAATTCCGGTGGAATGGAAAACTTCCTCGTTTTGGCAACAATTTGAAATTGTCTATCTCGGCTTTCACAATAGTCTTTTGGGAGAAAGAAAGGCTTTGCAACTTTCCCGCATCGCCCACTGCGAGACGAAACGATTGCGACCTCCAATTCAATCCGGCTCATCTTGGACTGAATTCTGGCGGCAAAGCGGAAAAATTAAGGAATTTCGGCAGCTGCTCGGCAAAGCATCTATAGTTTCCGAAACTTTATCCATTGGGAACGACAGTAACAACAATTCTCTCGGACGCTTCGGGTATAAACCCGTCGATATCGCCGCCGCCTTTCATCAGGGGCATCTTTATTATCCAGTTGAAACGCTCGTTAACTCGCTCGATACGGTCAAAGATTCGAGTGGTAACCAGACAACACAGATCTCTTCCCGCACGGAGGTCGTTGTCATCAGGAGCGATCGAACAATCCACACGGTCCGCGAAGAAGCCGCCCCACGCGGCACTCCGTCTGAAAACCGTATTCTGCGCCTGACAGACGGAACACTGCTCGCGTCGCGCCCCAAAGCTTCCGTTTATTCGACTTGGTCATGGCAGTCCATCGAAGCTTACCTACAGAATCGAGGAAAGCCCCGATCCCTAAAGACAATCCTGAAGGACGTCAAAGCCTTTCTCCGTCACGAGGTTTGGCTTCCTTACGATTACGATTACGATCTATTAACGCTACTCGTGCCTACTACGTTCGCTCAGTCGGTTTTTCAGGCAGTTCCGATGATTTTAGTTACCGGAGAACCCGGAAGCGGCAAGAGCGCGATTGGAAGAGCGATGTGTCAAATTTGCGCAAACGCCGCAGCGGTCGGTCAAATTTCGGCTGCCGGGGTTGCCAGATTGATCCATGAAACGAAAGGTTTTGTAATGCTCGATGATCTAGAATCTATCGGAAAGCACTCTAAAGCAAACTCAGCGCAGTTTAACGATTTAGTGCAGGCACTGAAGCTTTCCTATAATAAGGATACCAGTTGGAAAGTATGGACCGATGTGCGCCAGGGAATGAGAGCCGCACGGCTCAATTTCTTTGGCGTCAAGATGATAAACAATACGAGCGGTGCCGATCCGATTCTTACTTCAAGAATGCTGAGGATTTTTACGCGTAAGATTCCAAATCAATCACTTTTTCCGAAAGTTGTAGTTGGCTCTCGCAACCGATTTAACCCGGATTCTTTGCGCGACGAACTTCATACCTGGACGTTCGAGAACGTGGAGCTGATCGATGCGACCTACCAACGACTTTTTCCGCAGCCTTCCGATCGCGCCGCCGAAATCGCTGCCCCGCTCCGAGTTTTTGCTGAAATCGCTGATGACGAAGAGCTCGCAAAAGGACTCGAACTGGCTCTGAGTATCAAAAACGAATCGGTAGAAAAACCGGCTGATCCAATCGATTTGATGATGCAAGCAGTCCGAAATATCGTCCGCGCGGGTTACCGTGAAATTTCGACAACACACGTCACGCTCGAAATGAAATCGATTCAAAGTCGCCAGTCTATAAATTCGCGCGAACCGTATAGATTTAAAGCGGAGAAATGGGAATCGCCGGCATGGGTCGGACGTCACTTGCGCACCTACGGTTTCGTCGAAATTAATGTTCAAAGTTCACGGTTTTGGCTCTTTGGCAAATCTTTACGGATTTACCCGGTTAAAAATGAGTTTTTAAAGAAAATTGCTGATGAAAACGAAGGCACACAAGATCATTTGAAAAAAAAGCCACTTGATTTCTGCTCCGGGTGTGGCTCCTGCGATTATCGTGAATTAAATTGCCCTTTGATGAGTTCTAGAAAACGTGCCGAAAATTAATTCTATTGCGATTGTAATTGAATCGGCTATTATTCTGATTGTATACTTTTAACCGGTAAATGTTCGGGTAGATCGAGCGTGTCGTCGATCAATATATCTGTCGAAATCCCGACCGCTCGCGCGTATTTTAATAAAACTTCGAACGACGGAACACGGTTATTTCTTTTTCTCTCGAACGCCGAAATATGCGCCTGAATAAGTTCGTCTTCGACATCCAGTTTTTTAATCAACTCGACCTGCGATAGATGAAGAGCTAGTCTAATAGTTTTCAATTTTTCGGCTAATCTTCTAGGACTTTTTTTTGCTTTCATCCGGAGGCGTCGACCTCCGATAAAACCAGATACTTGCTTTTCGGCTTGAAGACGAAAGCAAGAGTCTTTATTATGAAAAATAAAAATACACGTGTATTTTTATTTTCTTGATTCAGATATGCTGCCGATTTATTCAAGAACAAATTCAAATCGGCAACGTGGCTCATTAGAAATCTCTAACCACGGAAAACATATAAGACGTCAAAAATCTGAAAAACAATCGGCATTATAACAGGATAGGAAACCATGTCCCAAACACAATACATTGCAGAAAAAATGCGGAGAGTCATAATTTTGTTTTTATGTTTCTGCTGCCTTTTTAGTTTTACAATTACCGGTTTCGCTCAAAATGCAGAATGGATATATATAGCAAGAAGCCCAGAGGGCAGATATTACATCAAAAGAAAAATTGACCGGTTAGCCGGCGGCAACCCAACAATGTGGATGAAAATTGTTTCCGACGACGGTTCTGAGCAAATCAACTATACCGAATGGGACTGCAAGAATCGCCGTTTTCGGCTAAATCAAACTTCTACCTATGCTGCTGACGGCACGTCCCTCGAACATCTAAGAAATCTCGACTGGGCAGCAGTGACACCTGAATCGGTCGCCGAAGATTTGTTTGAAGAACCCTGCGGCACACCGCGCCAAATTAAATATGCCGTGATAATTTTGTCGAAAGTTCAGCTTCACGATGCGCCGCGAGCTGACGGACAGGTCTATCGAACAGTAAAGCGCAACGAGAAATTTCCGCTTGCCCCATTTAATCCAGTAGGTGCGTGGTATCAGATTTATGACCCGAAAACGCTTGCCGAATATTGGGTTCACGGGAACGGGATAAAGATTATCTCAAGCGGTGAAAAAAGCGATAAATCCAACAAAAAGAATTCGAGAAAAACAAAGACGGCAGTAAAGAAAAAAAACAGATAATCAACAAAAACAAAAAAACAGAGACTCTGCGAATTACCGTTTAAATCATATTGTTTCTGTTTCATATCAGCATAATCGAAAAAGCCGGCGATTATTGATCAATGTGTAAACGGTCGGAATAGTTCGAAATAGTAATGAATAAAAATAATGGTCAAATCAAACAGTCTGACCTGAAAATAGATCAAAGAAAATACCAGGTAATTTTTATCAACTGGTTCGATCGCTCCGCTGACCGGATTTTGTATGAAACCGATGAAGACTGGGATAAGCAACTCAGAGAGGAGTGGATTTTTGACCTGCTGGACCGGCACGGCGTCGAGCTGAATGTAGAAGATTTTATTGGTAAAGGGGTCAGCATTTATTTTTGCGAAGAAATCGGTGTTTGTGATGACGATTACGATGAGGATGACGGGAATTTAAAGGTTAAGCGTGGAGAAATCGACTATGAATTCTGGATTAACGACTCTTCGGTGGATTTTCCGTTAATCGAAGGAAACTTTACGCCCGGAATATACTGGGAAAAGAGTCAGTCAATCTATTATGAGATGAGGGATTTGCATGACCTTTCAATGCTGTTCAGCTATTTTCTGATGCTGATACCGATCGATGAGTATAAGGTCGTCTGTCACGAAAATGGAGCCGAAATGCGCGTGCTTGCAGATAACAGTGTTGTCAAAAATGTAAAAAGATTTCCGTTCAATTTTTTTGACGTTTACTGCCCGTTCTGCCGGCAAGCGGTCCTCACACACGAGATTGAATCCGAGAATTATCCGCAATGCGTGCAAATCGATACTCCCTGTTCTCACTACATCGGTCAAGCCATTAAAACTGATGATAAATTTCACAAAAAGTCGCTTGAAGAAATCGGCATCATCTACAAAATCGAGGGCGACGATTTATACATGGAAACTGCCGAGGACTGGCGGAAATTAACAATCTATGACCCTCCATATGAGCCGGAAAAATTCTTTTACAGCGACAATCTAAGACATTACCGGGATATATTTCTTTTTCTCGAAACTTGAATTAATTTCCGGCTGAAAAGGTCTGAAAAGCGGCTTCAGTTGAATACTGATTAAGCTGAATGGAAAAAGCCTTAGCTTCGCGCGAATCCGCTCAATAAAATCTATATAAACTAAGTGATTTTTATTGATTACTGGTTCCATAGATAAATCTTTTAACCAACCCGAGCGTTGCGAAACCAAAAAATACCGTAGCTCCGGCTGCAATACTATTGGTTAATAAAAAAACAAAAAAGCCGGCACCCAGACAAGGAAGGACAACGATAAATGCAAAGACGACACCGAGTAATGAACGAAGAAATTTGCCGGTCGCATCCAGTTTTTCAATGAATTGACGATGGCGAACCTGTCCCTCGATCATTTTAAGAATTCTCTCATCCGAACCGGGTAAAGTTTCGGCGTATCCGGCGACTATTGCCGGATCTATCAGCTCGCTTTTGATCAAACCTTCAACCTGCGCGCTCTTTGCCGCTTCAGCCTGATTGCCTTCAATTTTCTCGTTCATTAGTTTTGTTCTTTCCAGCGGTTTTAACAACATAATTAAATCGTAACCTCTTTACGGGAGCCTTATTTTTAGAACCGAATAAGGTTCTTTCTCACCTCGGCACTCAAGGATAATGTGAATCGAAAATTAATTGTCGAAGCGTTTTCGACCTACAAAATCCCAGTAACTAAACCTAGGTATTTCGTGTAATTTACGCCCATTTGTAATGGCTTCTTTCGAGCCGGAGAAAGTTTAGAAAATTTTTCAAATTTATTGTTGTGCCGATTGCACGGATTA
>Ga0157375_10003689_pt1 | contig 13294 bp, 6 predicted proteins | sample M35metaG_FD_115311 | JGI IMG/M metagenome (GOLD analysis project Ga0157375, IMG submission 115311) | Miscanthus rhizosphere microbial communities from Kellogg Biological Station, Michigan, USA - M3-5 metaG | ecosystem: Host-associated > Plants > Roots > Rhizosphere > Soil | place: USA: Michigan...
CCTGCGGAGAAAGGATGAACAGGACTTCATAAGTCCTCATAAATCCTCCTTCTGGCCTAGCGGAGCCTCGCCTTCTGCGATGGCTCAAGGAGCTGCCCAGATTGTCAAAAGAATGTCCGGCCGCGGATGGACCGGGCCGGCAAGGATACGCAAAGGGAGGGGTGCGGGCAATTATTTCGTCATCGTCTTCGCCCTATGGTTCCGCCTCCGGAGCAGGCACGACGGTCTCACGATCGTTCCCAAGTTTCCGCCCGCGGCAGCGGAGTTCGCGCGGCGGAGCGCTGGCGTCTCGCCGGCTGGCTCGGCGGCGTCCCCGCCGCCGAATGGGAGGCTTGCGCAAGTGTGGGGTTAACAGCGAGATCTGAGGGTCTGGCGGTTCGGCAGCGAGGACGCAGCCGGGCCAGCCGGCGAGGACGCCAGCGCTCCGTTGCGCTCTCATTTCTCGTCATCGCGGAACTCGGCGAACCAGTTCTGGACGAGGACGGCCTGCCGCTTATCGGTCGGAAGATCCTGAACCGCGAGGAGCGTGCCGTCGGCCAGAAACTGGAAGTTTCGTTCCAGATTGACGTTGAGCGGCGTTGCGTCGAACAGCATCCGCGCCTCTCCGACCGTGACGGCCGGCGATGCCGTGAATGAAGCGGCCATCAGCCGGTTCCCGGAGCCGAAGTAGATCGTTCGGCCATCGCGGCTCCAGACGGGTGAGATGGCAGCGCCATGAAAGACCTGCCACTTTCCTTCGCCGCTTGGATACGGAGTGACGAAGAGCTCGTCCGCACCTGTCGGATTGGAGTTAAACAGCAGGAAGCGGCTATCGGGAGCGAGGACCAGCCGTGTTCTCGAAACGGGAGATGCCAGTTTCACGACTGGAACGGGGTGGCCGCCGCTGGTGGGGACAGTCACGATCGAGGCGTCGATAGGCCGCGGTCCGGACAGGTAAATCACGCTCCGGTCATCGGCTGAAAGGATTCCTCGCCAGCCCCTCGCCACCTTTCGAGGTTCGCCGGAGCCATCAACCGGAACGAGCCAGACTCCGAACCGTGGATCGCTCCAATTCAGCGTCGGTGAGCGGTTCGCGATCAATTGCCGGCCGTCCCGCGACCAGCCTGCGGGATGTTCATCCAGAAAGCCCTGCGTCAGCCGCCGGCGGCTGCCGGTTGCGACATCGACGATCTCGATGCTGCCATTGTTGTCGGCTTCGCGGGCCGAGAGGGCCAGGCTGCGTTCGTCAGGCGAAAGCGCCAAATCGTCCGCATTCGGGATGGGAAGGCCGACGTTGCCGCTCAGCTTTCCCGCGCCGTCGATGCGCACGATCTGCCGCGGCGCATAGTCGATATTGGTGACATACGTGAGCGACCCGTCGGCCGAAACGCTGCATGCGCCGGCGCCCGCCGCAACAAGAAATTGCTTGCCGGTGGCAGTCATCGAGTCGATCGAAAACGGCACTGCCCACAATCCGGCATTGAGGCCGCGAAGACTCACGAGCAGGTGTCCCGTCCTGGAGTAGACGACGTCGCGCACCGTCGCATCGAACGTAGCCACCGTCTGCCTCTTCGTTCCGCGGATGGCCTCGATTCCCATCATGTTGTTCAACTTATGCGGAACGGCCAGAATCGTTTTTCCGTCAAGCAGGAAGGAGAGATTGTGGAAGTCGACGACATCGGGAGCGAGCGGCACGATCTCCACGGGCGATCCTCCGCGCGCCGGCATCTCGTAGATGCCTCCCAGGAACGCCGCCAGGACGATCCGATCGTCCGCTCCCCACGCGCCGGAGTGAAACTCGTGCCCGATCTGCGACAGCGGCGCGATCAGGACCGGCGTGCTCCCATCCGCGGCGATCTTCCACAGTTTGTCGTCGCTGACGAACGCCACCCACTTGCTGTCCGGCGACCAGAAAAGCACCGGCTGATGCTCGCCGGTGATCGGCACCCTGCGCGGCTCCAGTTCGTCCAGACTGCGGATCCACAACGCTCCCTTGGACGGATACGCGACATGGCGGCCGTCGGGAGAAATGGCCGGCGCCATGTTCCACGAGCTCTCCAGATCCTGGCTGACGACCGTTTTCATGACGCGGCCGGCCGGCGGGTTGCGCCCTTTCCAAAACGCGACTCCTGTCATCGCTATGGCCGCAACCGCCACCAGCCAGGGAATGGCCGCACGAACGCGCGAGGGCGGTTTGGCTCCAACGTTCGTCCCGATCGCGTCCGATCGCTCGGTGCCGATCCAGCGCAACTCTTCGGCAATGTCATACGCGCTCTGCCACCGCCGGTCGGGATCTTTCACCAGGCACTTCGCCACCACATGCTCGAACGCAGGAGGCGTCAACGGCTGCAACTGCGTCATCGGCTGAGGAGCGCTTGCCATGATCGAGGCGATCAACGACGTCCTGTTGGATCCGACGAAGGCTCGCTTCCCGGTGGCCATCTCATAGAGCACCGCACCGAGCGCAAAGATGTCGCTGCGGGCATCCACTGCGTCGCCGGCGAGCTGCTCGGGCGACATGTACTGGATGGTGCCCACCACCATCCCCTCGCCCGTCAGGGGCTCCTGTTGCACCATCGTCGATTGATCGGGCGACGATTTTGTCGTGGCCGTAGCCGCAGTCTTGGCCAGCCCGAAATCGAGCAGCTTCACGCCGCCTCTGGTGATCATCACGTTGCCGGGCTTCAGGTCGCGATGAACGATTCCCGCTCGATGGGCCCGGTCCAGCGCGTCGGCGATCTGCGAGCCGTAGAGAAGAACCTCGCTCATCGGCAGCGGCCCTCGGCCTATGTGAACCGCGAGCGAGTCGCCGTCCACCAACTCCATGACAAGGTATTTGACCCCGTCCGCGTCACCGACGTCGTGCAACGTGCAGATGTGCGGATGATTCAGTTGGGAGATGGTCCTGGCTTCCCGCTCGAACCGGCTGCGGAAATGCGGGTCGTCGGTGAGAGCAGCCGGGAGAACTTTGATCGCCACGACGCGATCGAGCCGCGTATCCCGCGCTTTCCAAACCTCGCCCATTCCGCCCGCCCCGAGAGGCGCAACGATCTCGTAAGGCCCGAAGCGCGTCCCCGACTGAACCGGCATTGACGCGCGAGTATACGGTGCGCGTTAGCGCCGGCTGCGGCTGGAACCATCGCCCGACGGGCGAAGATCGCGTTGCCCAGTTCCGCGCAATCAGAGAGGCAGTGGATCAGTAGATCGGTGATCAGTCGATCAGGAAGCGAGACGTGGGCCCCCCCTGATCGACTGATCTACTAATCCACGAATCGACTTTTCAGCTCAGGAGCACAGAGTGGGGCTTGCCCGCAACCCAAAGGCGTAGTGTAGGCGTCCCGCCTGCAACCGGCGGGCGTCTCGCCCGACGGGGGTTTCTGGGATTCAATCGCGGGATGGGATTCATCACGGACACCCCCGTCGGGCGAGACGCCACGCCGGATGCAGGCGAGGACGCCCGCACTACGCTCGACCTCGTGAAGGGTCCAACGTTGTTAGAAATCTTCGCGCCACGCGAACAAAGCGTGGGTTAGTAGCACAGAGTACATCGGTGGTCAGTCGATCAGAAAGCGAGCCGTGAGCCCCCTGATCGACTGATCTACTAATCTACTGCCTCACTTCAAATACTGCGCGAACCAGTTCACGTACTGCTTCTCGATTTCCGTGGCGTGAATTGGATCCTCGGGTGAATGCCCGCTCACCGGGAAGGCGATGAACTTGACCGGGACGCCGTTGTCTTTCAGCGCGTAGTACATCTGGTACGACTGCGTGATCGGGACGCGCACGTCGCCGGTGTCGCTCATGATCAACGTCGGAGTCTTGATCTTCGACGCGTACGTGATCGGCGACTGCTCCACGTACTTTTTCATGTTGTCGCCGACGAACGGCGAGCCCCATGTCAGGCGCCGGCTGAGAGAGCTGTCGGAGAGCACGTACTCGTCGAGGAGATTGTTCACCGCGGCGCCGGAGACAGCAGCTTTGAAGATCGGATAGTGGCCGATCATCCACGACGTCATGTAGCCGCCGTACGACCAGCCGCCGACGGCGATGCGGTTCTCGTCGATGAAGCCGCGCTTCTTCAACTCCTCCACGCCGGCGATGACGTCGCGGCCCGGACCGGCGCCTGCATCGTCGCGGATGGCGCGGATGTAGCTGTTGCCGAGGTTGTCGCTGCCGCGGTAGTTCGGCTGGAAGACGATCCACCCCTTCGCCGCGAACGACTGCGGAATCGTGGCGAAGCCGACGCCTGACGACGACCGCGGACCGCCGTGGATGTAGAGCACCAGCGGATACTTTTTCGTGGCGTCGAAGTCGGGCGGATACGTGACCACCCCATCCTCATCGAAGCCCTCATTCTTCCACGCGATCGCCTCGGTGCGGCCGAGCTCTTTCGACGCCACCGCGGCGTCGTTGACGTGCGTGAGCTGGCGCGGCGCGGAGTCGATCGACGACATCACGTAAAGCTCGCGCGGATGCGACGGCGTCGAGCCGGTGAAGGCGATGGCCCCGTTCTTCGCAATCGACACATCGATCCAGTAGGCGAAGTAGGGCTCGATCTCGCCGAGGTTGAGGCGCCGCGCGGGGCCGTCGAGAGGCTGGAGCCAGTACGCGGTTGACGTAGCGTCGTGGCCGCCGGTGATGAACGACTTGCCGTCGGGCAGCCAGACGGTGCGATAGACATTCCGGTCGAGGCCCTTCGTCACTTCGACGCCCGGACCACCGCTGGCGGGCGCGAGCCAGATGGCGTTCTCGCCTCCGCGCTCGCCGCCGCGCGAATGCCAGTAGGCGATGTGCGTGCCGTCGGGCGTAAAGACCGGCTGCGTCTCGTCCATGTCGCGCGTGGTCAGGCGGCGCACGTCACCCGAGGCCACGTCGACGAGCGCGACGCGATTGCTGTTCGGCGTGCCGCCGTGCGGCGTGTCGCGGCGCGTGATGGCGATCGTCTTGCCGTCCGGCGACCAGGCCAGCGGCGACGGCGCGGGGCCGGGCGGATGCGCAACCGGCAGGCTCCACGAGCCGCTGGTCAGGCGGCGCGCTTTGTCGCCGGATGGCGATACGAGCCAGATGTGCGACGGCGACGGCGCAGCGGTAGCGAGGTAATCGTCGTCGCCGATCTCGAAGGCGCGGTTCCCTTTCTCTTCGTTGGCAGCGGGGTCGTCGGACGTCACGAACGCCAGCTGCGAACCGTCAGGGCTCCATGCGTACTGCTGCACGCCGCGCGTGGTGTCGGTGATGCGATGCGCTTCGCCACCGCGCGTCGGCAGGATCCAGATCTGCCGTTTCGCGTCGCGATCGGTCGATCCATTCGCGAGAAACGCGAGCTGCGATCCATCCGGCGACCAGCGCGGCGCCGCGACCCCTCGGCGGTCGTACGTGAGCTGATGCTGCTCAGCTGTCGTTGAATCGATCACGAGGAGATCGCCGTCCCACCGGTTCTCCTTCACGTTTGCACGCGTGACGACGACGGCGACCGACTTGCCGTCCGGCGAAATCTGAGGATCGTTGAGATTCGCGATCCGCAGCCGATCGGACGGCTGCCAGCGATCGGCATGAGCGGCAGCGGCAACAAACAACAGCGCGACGACGATTCGTTTCATCGATTCTCTCCTCGAAGTCCGAAATCGTACACCGGCCGAACGTAGCGCCAGCGGCCCGCTGGCTGTACCGCCGGAGCCTGCCCTGAGCGAAGCCGAAGGGGCTCGGCGGCAACGTCGCGCGATGGCGAGTGCGGCAGAATTTCCGTCGGCAAAGCCGGCGTAAGAACCGTAGCCCACGGGTTTCACCCGTGGGCAGAGAATGCGCATCGATTCGTGAGCCCGCCCTTGGCGGGCGAGAGAAAGCTTTCTTTCGCCCGCTAAAGCGGGCTCACAAAATCACGGAACCCGAAACCCCCAGCTCAAAGCTGGGGGCTACGGTTCTCACGGCGGCTTCGCCGCCGGATACGCGCCAGCGAGCCGCTGGCGGTCCAGCCGGCGCGCCGCCGGCGCTACCCGCAATTTCACGCGAAGCGATTCAGCGCCGGCGGTCGGGTGGGCGGAGCCATCCCTGGCCGGTGAAGATGGTGTTGCTCAGCTCCGAGGTCGTGCGATCAGGCAGAGACTCGATGGAATACTCGATCGGTTTGTCACGCGACCACGTCGCATTCAGCCATTGCCCGCGGAGGTCGCCGGGCACCGACACCGTGATGGTCCCGTTGGTATCCGTTTTGAGATGGACGGTCCTGAGAAGCCTTTCTCCGTCTCCGTCGGACGTGCTGTTGCCGTAAACGTCGAGGAGGTCGTCACGGTAGACGTCTGAGCTCAACGGCGTGCTCTTGAGCGACAGCCTGATCACCGTCTCATTTTTCGCCGCGTCGTACGTTGCCGCGAGGAGCACCGGGGCATTCGACGGGCCGTTCCGATCGTCGGCGTCGACCGGTGAGACACCATCCAACCCCCAGTCGATGCCGAGGCCGCCGTTGTCCTTCATGGCGTTGCCGCGAATCTCGATGATTGCCTTGCTGCGTGCCGCCGCCACGCCCATCTCGCGCTGATTGGCGATGACGTTGTTGATGATCTGCGCGTGCTCGACCAGCGGACCGAGGAAGATCCCGCTTGCACCATTGCTCTCGATTCGGTTTTGCTCGAAGTGGGCCGATCCGCTCCACATCCCGATGCCGCTGAACTGGTTGTGACTGATCACATTCTTCGAAACGGTGACGAGCGCGCCGTCGAGATTGAGACCGCGCAGATTCGGCCACGGCGTCGCGCCGGAGGGATCGACGCCGATGGTGTTGCTCGCGACGGCCTTCCGGTCGGGCCGGTACCCGTCAGGACATCCCGCGCCGGCGTTGAAGCTCAGTCCATAGTCTTCGTCGAAATTGCCGAGGGCCAGACCTTCGATCACGGCCTCGCATCGCGAGACGATCTTCAACCCGCGCCGCGCCAGATGGCCATCGATCGCGACCTCAGGGCCGAGAGGATTCGTATCGCCCGTGAATGCCGTCTGCCGCAATCCTTCCACGCTCACCCGGTCCGCCGTGATCGCCGGCAGCGGCTCGACCGGCGTGATCGTGAACCATCCCTCGGCCGGGACAGGCGGCGGAATCTCGAACACGATCCGGCACGGACCCGGAGTGCAGCGGGCGTTCGCCTGCACGATGGCGTCGCGCAACGAGCCGGGACCGCCGTCGGCAATCGTCGTCACGGAGTACGTTTGATAGATGGGAATGACGCCCTCCGCATGATTATCGGCCGGCGTCCTCTCCGGTACGTCGCCCGTCGCCTTCATCGACAACGTGGCCTTCCCCGCTAACTTATCCGGCGTGGTTTTGACGGTGACCGTGATGGGGCCAACACTCGCGGGCAGCGCCTCGATCGTACAAACCGCGGTGGCCTCGGCGATGGAGCACGACACCGCGGGCGGCGCATCGATCTTCTCGATCACGCCATTCGTCACCGCGTAGTCGAGCCGCACGTTCGGCGCCTTGTTGTTGCGCACGTTGTTGCCGACGTATGTCCGGAACGCCACGGATTGTCCTGGCTCGATCCGGTCGGGGCCTAGCCCTACGGTCGAGCTGATCAGGACACCCAGGTCCGCCTCCAGCTTCGTCGTGAACGTGACGGAGGCCGTGTTCGTGGAAGGGTTGGGATCGGGCGTGTCGGACGAGACCGTGAACGTCACCACGTACGTCGCATCGGCAAACGGCGCCGTGAAATCGGCGCCCATGTAGTGCGAAAAAACGTTGTTCGGCGGATCGAAGACCGCAAGGTCGCCGATCGAGCAGCGCACCGGCCGCCGCGCGAGATCGCAATCCCCTACCGTCCCGATCAGCCGCTGCAGCACGAGCCCGGGCGGGATGTCGATCGTGATGACGCTGTTCCGCGCTACATCCGGTCCATGGTTCGTCACCGCGATGGTGGTGCTCAACGGATTCTGCACCGCCGCAAGAAAGTCGACCTGCGCAGAATCAGCGAAGAGGGAGGAAGCGAAGAGAAGCGAGAGGAGAGCGATCGGGATGCGAGTCATGGTTTCGGCATGTAAGACTACGAGTTATTGGCAATTTTGTCCAAGCTGGCGAAGGCGCGGTAGTGTCCGGACGTGCTGCAGTCGCGTCTGCGGTCGTGGCACGGACAAAGATCTCCTTGTCGAGGAGATCCGCGAGCGAGGTCCGTCCCTACCCACGTCCGAGTTAGACACATATACGAGTCATTGCCGAGTACGGGGACCATCAATATCAGAGGCCTCTGATATGCATCGCGGCGGGTCGACTCGTTTTCGCAAGGGCCGCCCGTATGCAACGCGCCGGGTTGATGCGTTATCGACAGGGGTGGGTCGCATGCAACCCGGGGTGTCCAAGCGTTACCGCTTGCCGCGGTCTCAAAACCGAGTCAGGGTCCATGCGTTACCGCTTGCCTCGGTCTCGAAACCGCAGCAGCGTCCAGCATTACCGCTTGGTCCGGTCTCGAAACCGCATCACGGTCCATGCGTTACCACATGGTCCGGTCTCGAAACCGCGGAGGGCCCATGCGTTACCGCTTGGTCCGGTCTCGAAACCGCAGCAGGGTCCATGCGTTACCGCTTGCCCCGGTCTCGAAACCGCAGCAGCGTTCAGCGTTACCGCTTGGTCCGGTCTCGAAACCGCGGAGGGTCCATGCGTTACCGCTTGTCCCGGTCTCGAAACCGAGGCAGGGTCCATGCGGTGCCGCTTGCCCAGGTCGCATGGGTCACGTCAGTAGTGTCCTGAATTAGGACGTTACCAAGGCGTGCCCTGGTTTGTTGTGAGTCCGCTGCATCGCGACGAGAAACGCCACTCCCGCTGCCGCGGCCAGGTGTTTGATCGTGTGACCGCTGACAAAGTGGCCGAGTGAAAAGATCGCGCTGTCGGCCTGCTCGAACCACTTCGCTGACGCGTACGCCCCGAGGGCAGCCACGATATAGCCCGTGCCGGCGTTGCGGGCCGGATACAGCAGAAGAATCAGCACGATCAGAAGCAGAGAACCAAACTGCACCAGGATGTAGAGGCGGAGATCACCGGCGTGGCGAAGCTCGCTCCAATACCAGTACAGGACACTCCCGGCGCCGAGCAGCAGCAGTGGAACGAAGAGCCATCGGCTGACCGCGACGCTGATGCGCTCGGCCAGCAATGCGGTCAGGAGCCCCATGAACCCAACGGTCATCGGCAAGCGATCCCAGACCAGCCGCGCATTGTCCGGTTGGAGATGGTAGTAGCCCGACCCGAGGGTCGTGAGCGCGACTCCAGCAAAGAGTGCGATGTACGGCCAACGCGTCCACGGATTGCCGCGATCGCGCCCTCGCATCGTCGCGGTGATCCCGAGCAGACCCACGATGGCAAACGGGACGTTGGAGAGAACATTCAGGCAATTCGGAATGCCGAAGAAGGAGCGCTGATCCGCGAACTGATGGTAGGCAGGGGCCTGCGGAACCGCCGGCCGCGCAAACACGGCGACGATCGCCGCCAGCGCCGCGAACAGGAGGACGGAATGTCGCACGATCGCCGGCGGACGGTTCATTATGATTTCGATTCCTTTTGGATGCGAATGTCACGTCAACAGTAGCAGTCAAGACCGTCTTCAATCTGCGTCTGGCTGCGTAATCTGCGGATAAGCTTTCCCGCCCATGGATTGGGACTACGCCATCATCGGCTCTGGCTTCGGCGGCAGCGTCTCCGGATTGCGCCTCGCGGAGAAGGGCTACCGCGTCGTGATGCTGGAGAAAGGACAGCGTTTCCGAGCCGAGGACTTCCCGAAGTCGAACTGGAATCTGCGCCGCTGGTTATGGATGCCGGCGGCAGGCTTTCGCGGCATTTTCAAAATGACCTTCCTGCGCCACGTCACCGTGCTCTCCGGCGTGGGAGTCGGTGGCGGCTCGCTCGTCTACGCCAACACGTTGCCGACGCCGAAGGACGAGTTCTTCACGCTGCCGTCGTGGGGTCATCTCGCCGATTGGAAGAAAGAGCTGGAGCCGCACTACGCCACCGCCCTGCGGATGTTGGGGGCCGTGCAGTATCCGGCTGACACCTATTCGGATCAGGTGCTGCGCGACATCGCCAGAGACATCGGCCGGCCCGATCAGATCGTCCCCGCGCGCGTGGCCGTCTATTTCGGCGAAGCCGGCAAGACCGCCCCCGACCCTTACCTCGGCGGCGAAGGTCCTGACCGCACCGGCTGCATCCAGTGCGGCGCCTGCATGACCGGCTGCCGCCACAACGCAAAGAACACGCTCGACAAAAACTACCTCTGGCTCGCCGAGAAGCGCGGTCTGCAGATCGAAGCGGACGCCGAGGTGACGTGGGTTCGCGAGCTTGCCGGAGGCGGCTACCAGATCGACGCCACCTCGGGCAGCGGATGGTTCGGCAAGCGCCGCCGCACGTTCACCGCGCGCAACGTGATCTTCGCGGGCGGCGTGATGGGCACGGTGCCGCTGCTGCTAAAACTGAAAGCCAGCGCGGAAGGATTGCCACGCCTCTCCGATCGCGTGGGCGCCTTCGTCCGCACCAATTCCGAGTCGCTCATCGGAGTAACCACGCGCGCCGACCGCGACCTGAGCGAAGGCATCGCCATCACCAGCGTGCTCCACACCGACGACCACTCCCACCTGGAGCCGGTGCGCTACGGAAAGGGCTCCGGCTTCTTCCGCCTGCTGATGTCGCCGCACGTCCCGGGCGAAAGCGCGCCGGTGCGGCTGATCCGCGTGCTCGCGGCGATGCTGCGGCACCCCATCCACTTCCTGCGGGCCTACTTCGTCGACGATTGGGCGAAGCGGACGATGATCCTGCTCTACATGCGCACGCTCGAAGGCCACCTCCGCCTCCGCCTCGGCGCGTTCGGCCTGACGACTGCGCTGGCCGAGGGACCTGCACCAAGCGCAGCGATCCCCGAGGCAACGGAGCTGGCGCGCCGCGTCGAACAAAAGATCGACGGCTTCGCCGGCAGCCTCCTCACCGAAACCCTCCTCGGCACCCCCACCACCGCCCACATCCTCGGCGGCGCCTGCATGGGCACAAGCGCCGAGGACGGCGTAATCGACGACCGTCACCGCATCTTCGGCTATGAGGGTCTCTACGTGATCGACGGCGCCGCGATGTCCGCAAATCCGGGAGTGAACCCATCGCTGACAATTACCGCGCTCGCGGAGAGGGCGATGGGGTTTATCGCGGCGAAGGGCGCATCCGCAGAAGTCGCAGATGAAAGCGGAGGAGCGTTAGGTTGAGTTCCAGAGAAGCTCAAAGCTTGCAAATCTGAGAATTGCGAAACTTGATCGAGTCAGTATCCGCCGAGGTGGGCCAGAGGCGTGATGCCGCATCGCGGATCGGCGTCGACGCGCAGGGCGGTAAGTGGATCGCTCGAGATCCAGACGACGCGTTGCGACGCCAACGTCGAGCGAAGTCTCTTCACCGCGGCGCGAAGCTCGTTTGGATTGGAGATGTCCTCGATGTCGCCCCACTCGGTCTCGAGGTCGGGACGCGGACCGCTGACCGACCAGACGAAAAGCGGAACGCCGATCGATTCCAGGTAGCGCCGAACCGCTGCCGGCTCCGCGGAACTGCTGTCGTGCTCCAGGTCAAACGTGCAATCGACCACCAGCACCACTGCGCGGCGATGCGCAGCCGCAACGCTGTTAACCGCCGCCACCGCCACGGCATCAGCAAACCGGCGCTGACTTCCCGGCTCGACCGTTTCGAGAGGGTGATTGTCTGCGTTCACATCAAAAGCCAGGATCAGGAAGCCGGGCAATCCCAGAGCACGCGAGCTGATCTCGTCAGACAGATCAAAGAGGTTCGCCGCCACGTGCCCCGGCTCTTCCATACGACGAACGATCGGCCACGTGTAGTGCATCGCCGTTCCTGGATCGAGCGCAAGCTGATGCGATGGCCGCGGCAACGATCTCCATGCATTGCGTCCATTGCGAACGACACGATCAGGATCGAGCGTGTTGGCGAACTCATTGACGTTGGGCTCGCGTACGAAGGCCACTTCCGCGTCCGTTTCGGCGGTCCTTGCACGGACGGGCTTTCCGTGCGCGGAAAAACACCCATCGAGCGAGGCTGCTTTTTGGTCTCCCGTGACTACGACCGGAGTGAGCTCGGAACTGATCGAATCGCTGATCGCTTCGCCGGCGATGACGACTTCGCGGCGCGCCACAAAGCCCTCCTTGAAGCGCATCTCCGCGTTGATGATATGTGGCTTGTTGGCGTCCAACGCCGGCAGACGCGCATGAAGCTGCGCGTTGACAGGAAGGTTTTTCCCGTCGACGCTGATCGTGCTCCGAACCGGCTGCTTTCCATAAACATTTTCCCACCGCAACGTCGCGGAAATACCGTCCTGATCCTTCTGAAGCTCGATATTGACCTCGGCGGCAGGCCGCGGCAGGTTGATCATCTGTGCGGTCCGGCCCACTTCATCACCATCGCGGTCGTAGGCGACAGCGATCACTTCCCGCGGCTCGAATGCAGGCCCGAGGTCGATGAGAGTTCGCCACGGAGGCGCGTTGACCACAGCGGACTCTTTGCCATCGACAAACACGCGAACGGATCTCACATCGCGGCCGACCTGTAAGTCGAACTGCTGCAGGCCGGACGCCAGTCCGAGGAAGAGAGTGAGAAAAACGATTTGCGCGGGCACGCCAGGATTGTATGCGTTCGATGGCCTGTGCGCCTTCGATCTCCGCCCCTCCGCGCCCTCCGCGTGAACCCGTTCCTCTAGCTCTTCGGAATCCGCTCCCGATTCGCGTTCAGCCAGTCGCGGAAACTCTGCAGCGACGGATTCAGCGCACGCGTCGCATCCACCGGCCGCGCGGCGCGGAAGTCCTGCTCGAAGTCGCGCTTGAACTGGAACATGTTGCCGAGGTCCTCGGCGCCGGGAAATCCGAAGCCGCGATAGACGCTCGGCTCGATCGCGTTGTAGCGAACCTCTTCGCCGAGGAGATCGGCGAATGCCGCGGCCATCTCCGTGCCCGAAAGGTGTTCGCCGGCGATACCGACGCGCTTCCCGATCATCTCCGGACCCTTCTTGAAGATCCCATAAGCGCTGCGGCCGATGTCCTCGGCGGCGATGCCAGGCAGTTTCGCCTCGCCGATCGGCAGCGTGATGGCCAGCTTGCCGTCCGCGCCGCGCGTAGGCCCCATTCCGAAGCCGATGAAGTTGTCCCAGTAGAACGACGTCAGGAGAAACGTCGTCGGGACGCCGAGGTTCGTGAAGATCTGATCCGCCTCGCCCTTGGCGTCGAAGTGCGGCACCTTGTACTGCCCCATCAGCGTCGGCATGCGGTCGTCGCTGAGCGGCACCCACTTCCTGGTGTCCTCAAGCGTCGACCA
>Ga0157375_10003691_pt1 | contig 13289 bp, 13 predicted proteins | sample M35metaG_FD_115311 | JGI IMG/M metagenome (GOLD analysis project Ga0157375, IMG submission 115311) | Miscanthus rhizosphere microbial communities from Kellogg Biological Station, Michigan, USA - M3-5 metaG | ecosystem: Host-associated > Plants > Roots > Rhizosphere > Soil | place: USA: Michigan...
CCGGCAGGACGCCGGCTTAGCCGCCCCGCGCCATGGATGGCGCGTGGCGGCGGCCCCCCAAATCACTGTCGGATTACGGGCACACCGAGCCTAGGCGAGGTGCCGAGTGTTGGGGCAAGAGCCTTTTGGTTACTTTTGGGCTCTTTCCAAAAGTGACCCGCCGTAAGGGCGGAACCCATAGCAGCCGTTACCGCAGAAACGGATATGCCCCCAATCAAACCTCACCCCTTACCCGGCCCATTCCCAATCTGCCAAACAAACGGCGGCTCACTCCCATTCACCACCCAATCCCCCACAATCCGCGCCTTGTAAATCACCGGATTATGCGACGACACCGTCCGCGCATTCCGCCAATGCCGATCCAGCGCTTTCCCCTGGCGCACATCCGAAGCCCCCAGCGCATTGAACAACTCAGTGGTCGCCCGCTGAACCAACTGCGACACCACCACCTGCGCCGTCGCCGACTCAATCTCCGCCGCCACATTGGCCTCCCGCTCCAACACCGCATCCCCCGAAAACCGCGCCAGGTAAGCCCGCTGCGCCGGAACAGCCGCCTTTAAGGCACTAGCCTCAGCCGCATACACCAGGGCCGCCACCTCACCCACCACCTGCTGTACCTGCGCATCCTGGCTCACATGCGCCGCATTGCCATGGCTGTAAATGCGCTTACGGCTGCGTACCTGCCGTGCCACATCGTTCAGCGCCGCACGCCCGATACCCGCCAGGCTCGCCAGCAGCACCAACTGGTAGAAGGCCGTCTGGTACTTGAACCGGGTCGCAAAGTCGATGACGTTGTCAGCCTCGACCACCGCATCGGTAAACCGCGTGGTGCCACTGCCGGTGGTGCGTTGACCAAACCCGTCCCAATCATCGCTCTGCACCACGCCCGGCTGTCGCGTGCGCGTGGCGGCGATCACCGAGGCGCCGGTGTCGCTGCGCTGGGCGTACACATCGATCCAGTCCGAAAACAGGCTGCCGGTGCTGTAGAACTTCTCACCGTTGAGCGTCCACTGATCGCCGTCCGGGCTGACCTGGGTTACCACATCGCCAATCGCGACATCGCCGATTTCCGTCCAGGCGCAGCCGACGATATCGCCGTCGACAAAACGCTTGAACCACAGGTCGCGGCCGGCACCGGGCGGTGCATTCAGGCGGTCTTCGGCGAACGCGAAATGCCCGCGCAGGGCCTGGGGCACGTTGGAGTCGGCAGCGGCGAGTTCGATCAGTAGTTCGAACAACTGGGGCAGGGACGCGCCGCCACCGCCATATTCCACCGGCACTCGCACTGCGCCAAAGCCGGCCTCCTTGAGCCATCGGATGGGGTCGTAGGGCAGGGTGCGGGTTTGCTCGCGCTCAACCGCACCCTCGGCGATGCGCTGGAAGATCGGACGAAAGCGTGCGGCCAGTGTGGGGTAGTCGACGCCGATGGACAGCGGGTTGATCACGTGTTGCTCAGTCATGGGAGGCAGCTCCTTGGCAGTGTTCAAGTACCAGGGCGATTGCACAGTCCGTGCCGGGTGTTCCACCTCGTATTTACGGGCTATAACCCTGGCTGACTGTTGCGCCAGCAACAGTGGAACGACAAAGCGGTGCGATCCCTGACACCCGCTACAAAGGCCTTCATTGCGCGGTTTCTTGATGCAGCGCCTGTACGCCGGGCCTTTGCCGGTGCTGGCACACTTGCTGCTCTGACCCTCCTACATCCCTGTGTGCGAGGAAACGTCCGATGAGTCAGCAAGCCGTGAAATTTGCCTATTGGGTGCCCAACGTCAGCGGTGGGCTGGTGGTGAGCAAGATCGAGCAGCGCACCCATTGGGGCATCGACTACAACCGCAAACTGGCGCAATTGGCCGAAGAGGCCGGCTTTGAATATGGCCTGACGCAGATTCGCTTTACCGCCGGCTACGGCGCCGAGAACCAGCATGAATCCGTGGCGTTCAGCCATGCGCTGCTGGCGGCGACGACCAAACTGAAAGTCATTGCAGCGATCCTGCCCGGTCCGTGGCAACCGGCGTTGGCGGCCAAGCAATTGGCGACCATCGACCAGCTGACTAACGGCCGCATTGCGGTGAACATCGTCAGCGGCTGGTTCAAGGGCGAGTTCCAGGCCATCGGCGAACACTGGCTGGAACACGATGAGCGTTATCGCCGTTCCGAAGAGTTCATCCGCGCCCTCAAGGGCATCTGGACCCAGGACGACTTCACCTTCAAAGGCGACTTCTACCGCTTCAACAACTACACCCTCAAGCCCAAGCCGCTGGGCCAGCCCGAGGTGTTCCAGGGCGGCAGCTCGCGGGCCGCGTGGGACATGGCAGCGCGGGTGTCGGACTGGTATTTCACCAACGGCAACACCCCGGAAGGCATCAAGGCCCAGGTCGACGATATCCGCGCCAAGGCGGCCGCGAATAATCATTCGGTCAAAGTCGGCGTGAATGCGTTTGTTATCGCCCGTGAAACCGAAGAAGAAGCCCGCGCCGTGCTCGCCGAAATCATCGAAAAAGCCGACCCGGAAGCCGTGAATGCGTTTGGCGATGCGGCCAGGCAAGCGGGCAAGGCCTCACCGGAGGGCGAGGGCAACTGGGCCAAGTCCAGCTTTGAAGACCTGGTGCAGTACAACGACGGCTTCAAGACCAACCTGATCGGTACCCCGCAACAGATTGCCGAGCGCATCGTCGCGCTCAAGGCCGTCGGTGTGGACCTGATACTCGCCGGCTTCCTGCACTTCCAGGAAGAAGTCGAGTACTTCGGCAAGCGCGTGTTGCCGCTGGTGCGCGAGCTGGAAGCCAAGGCCGCGATCAAGCAGGTGGCCTAAACAGCACCACCGCCGCCCGCAGTTTGTTGTTGCCAAACCGGCACATGCGCTCGAACGCCCCATGGCTGACCGGCAGGTGCTGGCAGTCCAGGGGCTGACGGTGCTGGCTGTGGTCCACGTCCGGGTCGTGCAGGTAGACAAACTCGTCGTCGCAATCGGTGACCATCACCCAGTGCGGCGACTTGGAACGCGTGAGGCGGTAGCTGCTGATCAACACCAGCGGTTGCCCGCCTGCCTGCAGCACCTGTGGCAAGTCCAGGGCGCCGCCGAGCACCTGTTCGACGTCGCTGCCTGCCAACTCCTCCTCGAACGCCTCGTGTACCACACGCATCACATCCTTTTTGTGCGGGTCGCGCACGCCATCGAGGAACAACGGCCCGCTTACATTCACCTGCATCCGTACCCGAAAGCCCCGGCGCCAGGCTGCCAGCGCCAAACCCTGAGGGCTGCAACCACCATGGCCGGCGGTCATGAACACGGTGGTTGCTTCGCGCCAGATCTGCAGCTCTTCGCGACGCTGTGCCACACGCCCAGGCACCAGCGCGCCCATGGCCATCAGCAGGCAGGCGGCGCCACAGGTGAAGTCGGTGGTCTGTTGATAATACGGCACGCTCTGCGGGCGTGCGGTGTGATGCTGCAGGATGCGTTTTTCCAGGCGCAGGGCGGCGGTGTGGTCTTCGTAATAGTCATTGATCAGGGCGAAGCGCCGGTAGCCATTGCGTTCGTAGAGGGCGAGGGCGCCGGGGTTGTCGGTGCGCACTTCCAGGCGCAGGTAGGCACAGTCGTGCTCGATGGCGCAGGCCTCGATACGGGCCAGCAATTGCTTGCCCAGGCCCATGCCGCGCGCGTGTTCGGCAATGGCGATGGAGTACAGGCGCGCCAATGAGGTACCGCGATGGAACAGCACCAGGGCGTAGCCGAGCAATTGCTCGTCATTTTCCGCCACCAGCAACTGCCCGTGGGCGCGGCTGACCATCCACTGGAAACTGCGCGACGAGAGCCGGTCGGTGGTGAAACAGTGCTGTTCCAAGGCCACCAGTTCAGGCACATCGGCCGGTGTTGCAACGCGAAAGGAAAGAGCCATATAACCGCCGTAAAAGTTGCGTAACGAAACGGGACTTCTCTAAAAGATCGTGCTTAATAGAAAAGGTCGAGTTCTCTAAAGCGGATCAAATATTATGTCGGCGGTACAAGGTCATTGGCGTGAAGTATCCGAGCAAACCCTCGCGGCGACAATAACTAACAAAGGTTATTTTTCCGTACCACCCAAAGGGGCCAGTCAAGTCGTGATCATTGTCGAGCGCAAGGAAGATTGGGCCTCTTACTTCCCCAGCGAAGACATCGTCACCGCCCAGGAATACCTGGAACAGACCCGGGAAAACGAGAGCGGCAAGCGCGTGCAGGTGATCAACCTGTGCCGCAGCTACAAGTACCTGGGGCATGGCTACTACTGTTCGCTGCTGGCTGAAGCTCGGGGGCACAAGGTGATTCCGTCGGTGCGCACCATCAGTGAGCTGACCAAAAAATCGCTGTATGGCCTGGCGCTGGATGACCTGGATAAAACCCTCGATAAAGCCTTGAGTCATCACCTTTACAGCAATACCGAAGGGTTTACCCTGACCCTTTACTTTGGCCGGACCAATATAGAACCGTTGCAGGATCTGGCCCGCCAGTTATTTGAAACCTTCCCGTGCCCGATCCTCTTAGTTGAATTCAGAAAGAACAACGGTTGGCATATCGAAGGGGTCAAGTCCGGCGTGCTGCACAAGTTGCGTGATGATCAGGAAGATCAATTCGCCCACGCCCTCGACAACTTCAGCCGCAAGATCTGGCGCCAACCCCGTTCACGCCGATTGGCCCGTTATGACCTGGCCATCCTTCACGATCCTCAAGAGCAACTGCCCCCATCCAACGCCCGTGCCCTGGAGAACTTCGTGCGGGTCGGCAAGGGCCTGGGCATCGACGTGGAACTGATCGAACGCAAGGACTACGGGCGCCTCGCCGAGTACGACGCCTTGCTGATCCGCGAGACCACCAGCGTCGACAACCACACCTATCGTTTCGCCAAGAAAGCCGAAAGCGAAGGCCTGGTAGTGATGGATGACCCGACGTCGATCCTGCGCTGCACCAACAAGGTCTACCTCACCGACCTGCTCAACAGCCATCAATTGGGCATGCCCGCCACCGAGATTCTCTACAAGGAACGACCGGAAGAGTTCGAACGGGTCGGCGAACGCCTGGGTTTCCCCTTGGTGCTGAAGATCCCGGACGGTTGTTTTTCCCGGGGTGTGATCAAGGTGGAGAGCCAGGAGGCCTTGCTCAAGGCTACCGCCGAGCTGTTCGAACATTCGGTGCTGTTGCTGGCCCAGGAGTTTTTCTACACCGAGTACGACTGGCGCATCGGCGTACTCAACCGCAAGCCGATCTTCGCCTGCCAGTACTTCATGTCCAAGGGCCATTGGCAGATCTACAACCACAAGGCTATCGGCCAGGACATCAACGGCGAATGCCGCACACTGGCGGTTCACGAGGCGCCGAAGGCCGTGGTGGAGCTGGCCGTGAAGACCGCCAACCTGATCGGTGACGGCCTGTATGGCGTGGACCTCAAGCAATCCGGTGACAAGGTGGTGGTGATTGAGGTCAACGACAACCCCAATATGGACGCCGGCATCGAAGACGCCTATTTGCAGGACGACCTGTATGCCCTGGTGCTGGAGGAGTTTGTGCGGCGCCTGGAGCTCAAGCGCCAAGGCCAGGTCTGGTAGCCGGCGATGATCCAGCGCTTTGACCTGATCGATGGCACGCTGCACAGCGGGGACAGTGACGAGGCCCCCATCCTGTTGTTCAACGACCCTGACCCTGCCGAGCGAGACAGGCTGCGTGACCATTACAAGCTGGATGAGCACGCGCTGGCCTCGGCGCTCGACCCGGACGAAGTCTCACGGATCGAGTTCCACCCGGACAACCTGTTCCTGATCTGGAAACGCCCGGAAAACTACTCCGGCGGTGGCAGCCTCGTATTCGAAGTGTCGTCCTGCGGCTTGCTGTTTTCACCGGACCGTCTGCTGGTGATCGCCCCGGATGAAACCCCGCTGACCGGCTTGGGCAAGCGCCACCCGTTGCACACGCCACTGGACGTGCTGCTCGACCTGCTGCTCAACAACATCCACCACTACCTGGGCCATCTTAAGGTGATCAAGCTGGTTGCACGGGAGTTGCAGCAGCAGTTCAACGCGTCCATGAGCAACCACCACTTGATGCAGATGTTCAGCCTCAGCGAGAGCCTGATCTATTACATCAACGCCCTGCACAGCAACGGCGCCGTGCTGACGCGGCTGCGCAATCACGCCGAGAAGGAACACTTCAGCGCCCGGACCCTGGGCCTGATCGACGACCTGATCATCGAAAACCACCAGTGCTACAAACAGGCAGAGATTTACTCCAACGTGTTCTCCGGGTTGATCGACGCACGCGGCAACCTGATGAACAACAGCATGAACAACCTGCTGCGTAAGCTGACCTTGATCAACGTGGTGTTCCTGCCGCTGAACCTGATCGCCAGCGTGGGCGGCATGTCGGAGTTCAGCATGATGACGGCGGGCACGCCGTGGTGGATCTCGTACCCGTTGTTCCTGGCGGCGATGGGGCTGGGGGCGGGGTTGATGGTGTTGGGGTTGAAGCGACTGGCGGGGGGAGGGCTGAAAAGCGTTTGAGGTGTAAGGCAAATGATACATTTCATTATTAATACGACATCATGGCCATTACAATGCCAGCCCCATAAGGATTTGGTAATGGATGCGTAAATGCAATTTCGTAAAAGTATCAACGCGTTACGAGCTGTAGCGGTTATCTGTGTGGTGCTCTTCCACTTCAAGGTCAGCGGTTTTCAGGGAGGGTTCGTTGGCGTTGATATCTTCTTCGTGATTTCCGGTTTTCTAATGACGGGGATCATTTTCAGCGGTTTGCAAAAGCAGCGCTTTTCGTTGATTGGTTTCTACGCATCGCGAGCGCGACGGATTATTCCAGCGCTGTTGGTGCTGTGCCTGGCGTTATGGGCCTTCGGCTTTATCTATTTGCCCCTGGAAGACTACCGGGCGCTGCTCAGGACAATAAAAAGCAGCCTGTTTTTTGCGTCCAACCTGGAGTTCGCCAAGACCGGCAATTACTTCGCCGCGCCACTGCGCGAGAACTGGCTGTTGCACACCTGGTCACTTTCGGTGGAGTGGCAGTTCTACATGCTCTATCCCCTGCTGCTGATGGGACTGCACAAGGTCTTGGGCAGTTCTGGAACCAAGGCGGCGCTGGTGCTGTTGGCACTGGTTTCCCTGGGAGCCTCGGTGTATCTGAGCCCGTCTGCGCCGGTTTTTGCGTTCTATATGCTGCCCACCCGCGCGTGGGAAATGCTCGCGGGAGGACTGGTGTATCTGTTTCCGTTGGCACTGGGCAAGCGCGCGCGCCAGGGTGCTGAAGTGCTTGGTTTGGCGGCCATTGCAGTCAGTATTTTTTGTTTTTCCGAGCAGGACGTATGGCCCGGTATCCTTGCCCTGGTACCGGTAGTGGGCACCGCCTTGGTGATTCTGGCCAACTCCGAGTCGGCGTTCAGCCGCAATGGCGCGCTGCAATTCACTGGCGGCGTTTCATATTCTGTTTACTTGTGGCACTGGCCGTTGGTGGTCTTCTTGTATATCTGCGGATTGCTTGACAGCTGGCCGTATGTGGTGGCCGGTGTCATCGTGTCATGTGTCCTGGGCACGGTTTCGTATTACTGGGTCGAATCGCGCGTCGGTACATTAACGACGGCTCCACGTGCGTTGTTCAAGTACGCGTCCTTCGTGGTGTTGGGTGTCGGGTTTTCTGCCATTACGTCATCGGTGGTCAAAGATCACCCCGGCGTGCGCTTTCCCTACGTCGACCTGGGGCGGCCAGACTACGCCAGTGCGCTCTATGAGCAGGAGTGTTATCCCAGCGCCTTCGGTGCGTCGGACTGCAAACTGGGGAAAGGGGAGGTTTCCGTCATTCTCTACGGCGACAGCCATGCTCAATCCACTGCGGCGGCCATCCAGATGGATAATCCCCACGCGGCGCTGTCCTGGGCCCGTGGCGGTTGCCCGACGTTGCGGCACTTTGAGATGCACGACAAGGAGTTGAGCCGTAAATGCGGCGGCTTCAATGCCGAGAAACTGGGCGTACTGCAGACCTCGTACCCAGGTGTACCGGTCGTCTTGTTCAGCCGCGCTTCGATGTATTTGGATACGAGTCGAGGGAACAATTATCGCGTTTACTTTCCTGGCCAGGAACACTTGTCAGGACGTGCGTATGTCGATACCTACACGGCCGAATACAGCAGGACGGTCTGCTCGATCGCTGAAAACCATCCTGTCTATATCGTCAAGCCGATCCCGGAGATGCCCTTCAGCATTTACAAAGGGCTGAATCTGCACCAGCGCATCTTCCAGCGTTCGTCGGACATCTCCGTTTCATTGTTCGACTACGAAAAGCGTAATCGCACGGCCATACAGGCGATTGAAGCCGCGGCGAAACAGTGCAATGTCCACATCATCGATCCTACTCCCAAGCTGTGCCCGAATGGGCAGTGCATGGGGTCTAAGAATGGCGTGCCACTGTACTTCGACGATAACCATCTGGTTGACTCCGGCAACGAGCAACTTGAAGGGTTATTCAAGGCAGTACTGGCACCCATCTAGCCAATGGCGGGAGTCGGCTTGCCGGCGATGGCATCACTGCGGTGTACCTGAATCACCGCGTTGTCCGCATCGCCGGCAAGCCCGCTCCTACAGGGTTATGTCATCAGGTGGTGGGTTGCAGGGTCAGCACTTCGAAGCCGTCCGCCGTCACCGCCACGGTGTGTTCCCACTGTGCCGACAGGCTGTTGTCCCGGGTCACCACCGTCCAGCCATCCTTGAGGCTGCGCACCTTGGCGCCACCCTGGTTGAGCATGGGCTCGATGGTGAACACCATGCCTTCGCGCAGTTCCAGCCCGGTGCCAGGGCGGCCGAAGTGCAACACTTGCGGTTCCTCGTGCATCTGCCGGCCGATGCCATGGCCGCAGTAGTCACGCACCACGCTGTAGCCATTGGCCTGGGCGTGGCTCTGGATCGCATGGCCGATATCACCCAGGCGCGCGCCCGGCTTGACCTGGCTAATGCCGGCCCACATCGCCTCGAAGGTCATTTCCACCAGGCGCCGTGCCTTGGGCGCCACGTTGCCGATCATGTACATCTTGCTGGAATCGGCAATAAACCCGCCTTTTTCCAGGGTGATGTCGATGTTGATGATGTCGCCGTCCTTGAGGATGTCCTTGGCGCTGGGCATGCCATGGCACACCACCTCGTTGATCGAGGTGTTGATGCAAAACGGGTAGTCGTATTGGCCCAGGCTGGCGGGGCGGGCCTTCAAATCGTTGCGGATGAAGGCCTCGACGGCGGCGTCCAGCTCCAGGGTGGAGCGGCCGGCGCAGACAAACCCATCGAGCATGCTGAACACCTGGGCCAGCAGGCGCCCGGATTCACGCATCACGGCCAATTGCGGGGCGGTCTTGATCATCAACTGCGCCCCCGGATCAGGTCAGGCTTGTCCAGCAACAGTTTGTTGATCAACTCGTTGTAGGGCAGGTGAGGGTTGAGTTCGGCGAGCAGGCCGATCTTGATCCAGAACTCGGCCTGGGCGTTGATGGAGCGGTCCATGGCGGCGCTGGCCAGGCGAAGCTGTTCGTGCAGTTGGTCGGTGATCTTGACGATGCCCATGGTCTTCACTGTGTAGGGTTGATATACAAAGCGTATATGTTTCGTATATTCATCGTAAACCCCCAGCCGCTAAATGGCAGCAGGCCATTGACTTGCTCGCCAGGCGCCGGTTAATTTCGTTGCATGACATTACAAGCCTTCCGTAGCCCGCTGATGATTATTACCGCCATTCCTCATTTGGCGGGATAGCACACGGCTGCACCCCAACCCGCCCTAGAGGCGGGTTTTGTTTTTCCGTCTCCAGGGCCTTCAAAAAAAAGCGCCAGGAGACACCGATGAGCACGTGCCCCGTTCCACACACCGCCAACCCGGAACTGCTTGAGCACTACGTAAAAAAGATCCTCGCCGCCCCGGTCTATGACCTGGCGGTACGCACGCCCTTGCAGGCGGCGCCGGAGTTGTCGGCGCTGCTGGGCAACCAGGTGCTGCTCAAGCGCGAGGACTTGCAGCCGACCTTTTCCTTCAAGATCCGTGGTGCCTACAACAAGTTGGTGCAGCTCACGGCCGAGCAAAGGGCCCGGGGCGTGGTCACTGCATCGGCGGGCAACCACGCCCAGGGTGTGGCACTGGCCGCGCTGGAACTGGGGATCAAGGCACGCATCGTCATGCCCTGCAGCACGCCACAATTGAAAGTGCTGGGTGTGCGTTCCCGAGGGGCCGAGGCGGTGCTGCAGGGGGAGAGCTTTCCGTTTGCGCTGGCCCATGCGCTGCAACTGGCCGAGACCTCGGGCTGCACTTTTGTGTCGCCGTTCGACGACCCGGATGTGATTGCGGGCCAAGGCACCGTGGCCATGGAAGTGCTGCGACAGCAACAGGGGCCGCTGGACGCGATCTTCGTACCGGTGGGCGGCGGTGGCTTGATCGCCGGCATTGCCGCCTACGTCAAATACCTGCGGCCCCAGGTGCGTATCATCGGCGTCGAGCCCGAAGGCTCCAGCTGCCTGTTGGCGGCCTTGCGTGCCGGTGAGCGCGTAGTGTTGCCAAGTGTGGACGGGTTTGCCGATGGCACCGCGGTGGCGCAGGTCGGTGCCTATGGGTATGAGATCTGCCGCGATTGGGTGGATGAAGTCATCACCGTGAGCAATGACGAATTGTGCAGCGCCATCAAGCTGATCTACGACGATACGCGCTCGATCACCGAACCCTCAGGCGCCCTCGCCGTGGCAGGCATCCGCCGTTACGTCGAGCGAACTGGGGTGAGTGGCCAGACCCTGGTGGCGATCAATTCAGGCGCCAATATCAATTTCGATAGTTTGCGACATGTTGCTGAAAGAGTGGCGGCGCAAACGGCGGTTTAACCGGAAGTCCGGGATTAAACGTTTAATCCCTGCTATTCGCCGAGAATTTGATGACTGAATGTAAAAACCTTTCCGGGATATATATCAATCCTCGTCACTTATGAGGAAAGGTTACAACGAGAGGGGATTTTGCCGAGTAGGCTGGTGAATGAAAGCGTCTTCCAAGGTTGGCAAGACGCGGCAGGCACGCACCTGCCAGCAACTTGAGTGTTCATAAAAACTGATTGGCAGTCTCATAAAAGGAGAGGTTGGCCATGCTTTCGGAATTAGAACTTCGCAGCATTATTGAAGGAAGTTTCCTGCCCAAACGGTGCGAGTGCACCAAAGCCGAAGATGCCTCGCTGACGATCAAGGTCTACGACGACCGCGACCGTGACCGAGTGGACCTGGAAGTCAAAGGCATCAACGCCGACAAGCTCGACAGCAGCCGAGCCATTTGCAACCTGATCACCGGGTTGCGCGAAGACCTCAAGCACACCCATGCACCCGCCCTGCAAAGAGTGGGAGGACGCGGCTACTACTAAGCCGACGTCTGAGGTTGAATCACCGACGACCTGTGGGCCTGGAGAAACGCCAGGCCCAGTACGGTTTCTGTTGCCACCGCCAGCAGGATGCCCGGCCCGGCATTGCCATTGATCCATTCACTGAACCCCAGCACGGCCAGTACCAGGCACCCGGCGATAAAGCCGGTGGTCAGGGCACGTCGTGTGTCGGAAGGTGGTGCGTGGCGAGCGCGGTAGAACATGATGCCGATCGCCAGGAACAGCGCGGCGTTGCGGCGTGAGACCAGCCCGGTCGCGCTGGTGTACTCGACACTCCACAGCCACAGCAGCAGGTCGGGACGCAGGCCCCAGACCAGCGCGAGGGCGAAGCAGAGCAGGGCGGTAAAGGTAGCGAGGGAACGGAAACTGAGCGGCATGGCGAATCCTTTCGGCCTGTGACAAGCCCGCAAGATTACTCGTTTATGCGCGGGCCTGCCTTGTCTGTTTCAACGGCTCAGTTCTGGAAGTCACAGGCTTCTGACATTTTGCGGTAGCCCACATCTTCGATTTTGCCGGCTTTATCCACGAACTTGATGTCGGCGTCGATGACCTTGCAGTCATTGGTGTCGGTCTCGTGCATGGCAATCACTTTGTCGATGTTCAAGGGCATGCCGTATTGGTAAGGCACCGGTTTGGCATCGGTTTGCTGGGCCGTGTCAGCCTGGGCGACGCCTGAGAGCGCGGCCAGGGCCAAGGTGCCGGTGAACAGTAAGGTACGCAGTTTCATGAGGGTTCTCCGCAAGTCGTTCGCAGGCCCATCAACACGACGGGCCGGCGGCCGCACGGGCCCCCGGGGGCGGTGAGTGCGGTCAAGTTCACTGTCGACTTGGGGGATTAACCTTCGATTAATTGCGCGCTAACTGACAAAACCTTCATGAACGCGTGTTCAGCCCAACTGCTGGCGATACGGCAGGTCCGGCCCGGTCTTGCCGCACGTCAGCGCAGCCGCGCGGATCGCGAAGCCGAGCATGGCGTCGATCTGCGCGCGGGTGAGCCGTTGCAGGCCGTCCACTGAGTCCAGGTGGTGCTCAGTCAGCCAGGCGATCAGCGCGGCCTGGAACGTATCGCCGGCGCCGACCGTATCGGCCATCACTACCTCTACGGCCGGTTGCGACCAATGGCCGTGCTGGCGGCTGAACACGCTGGCCCCTTCGCCACCCCGGGTGAGGAACACCAACTGGCAGCGGTGTTGCAGCCAGCCTTGCAGCACGCTTTCCGGCGACTGGTCGGGGTAGAGCAGGTGCAGGTCTTCGTCGCTGACCTTGATCAGGTCGGCATGCTTGACCAACTCGGCCACACGGTCACGCCACAGCTGGATATCCGGCTGCGGGTTGAGGCGCACGTTGGGGTCGAGGCTGATCAAGCGCTTGCCGCTTTCACGCTTGACCAAGTTCAGCAGGGTGTCGCCAATCGGCTGCACCACCAGGGAGAACGAGCCAATGTGCAGGCCACGGATGTCGGCGCCCAGCTCGGGCAGGTGGGTGACTTCCAGCAGCCGGTCGGCACAGCCTTCGCCACGGAAGTTGTACTGCGGTGAGCCGTTGGCGCCCACGGCCACCATCGACAGGGTGGTCGGTGCGGCAAATTCAACCAGGAACTGCTCGTTGACGCCTTCGTCCCTGAGCACTTGCAACAGGCGGCGGCCGAGGAAGTCGGTGGACACGCCGCCAAATAGCCCGGCTTCGATACCCAGGCGGCGCAAACCCACGGCCACGTTGAACGGCGAGCCCCCGGCAATGGCCTTGTAGTTGACCTTGGAAGCCTGCCCGCTGGCATCTTCCTCGCTGAAGAAATCGAACAGCGCTTCACCACACACCAGATACATAGTCGTTCGCTCTTAAAGGGTTGCCACGTTTTGTTGATAGCGCTCGTA
>Ga0157375_10003699_pt1 | contig 13279 bp, 13 predicted proteins | sample M35metaG_FD_115311 | JGI IMG/M metagenome (GOLD analysis project Ga0157375, IMG submission 115311) | Miscanthus rhizosphere microbial communities from Kellogg Biological Station, Michigan, USA - M3-5 metaG | ecosystem: Host-associated > Plants > Roots > Rhizosphere > Soil | place: USA: Michigan...
CATAGTCGTTAATCGCGATGTGCTGCGTGGCGCGGTTGTCCCAGATCACCACGTCACCCTCCTGCCAGCGCCAGCGCACGGTGTTGTCGACATGGGTAATACGATCGTGGAACAAGCGAATAAGTTGTTTCGAATCGCTATTGCTGACGCCCTGAATCTGTTTGACAAAGTGCCCCAACAACAAACTCCTTTCGCCCGACTCTGGATGCACTCGCACCAAAGGGTGTTCGGTCTCATAGACTTCGGCGGTAAACTGTTCGCGATAACGTCTGATACCCGACTCGTCAGTATTACGTGGCGCCGCGTAGTCATATAAGTTGGTATGCAACGCGCGCAAACTATCTGCCAGTTGTTTTAAGGGCTCGGGCAAGTCGGAGTAAGCTGCGGCGGTATTGGCCCACACCGTGTCACCGCCGTAAGGTGGAATAACCACACCGCGCAAGATGGAAATCTTCGGATAATTAGCAACAAAGGTCACATCGGTGTGCCAGGAATTGGCTCGGGTTTCCTTGGCATCCAGATGTAGGATGGCGGCACTTTTCTCGGCGGAACGTACGGTCGGATGCGGTACCTGATCACCGAAACGCCGGGAAAAAGCTTCGTGCTCGGCGTCATCCAGATGTTGGTCGCGAAAAAACAGAACTTTATATTTCAGTAGTGCCTGGTTAATAAATTCGAATTGCTCAGCACTGATGTTTCCACCCAACTTCACACCTTCCAGTTGCGCACCAATTCTACCAGAAGCGGGTTTGATTTGAATTGTCATCGAGCTACCTCCTGTCTCACGAGTTGTTGTAGGACCAATCATAAAGACATAAAAGCGGCCGTGACTAATCACCATTTATTATAAAGATATAAGATCGACCATATAACTAAACCACTATAGAAATTAACGAACAGCTATAAGCTACCGGTTATTAGCTCATAACTCTTTAGTTCGGTATTGGAACAAACAGTGACCAATAGCGGAAACGGCGTACACGAACGAAGTACGTTCAATATCGCTCCAACAACTCAGGTCGCCCCGAGTGATCTGTCGACAGCCCTATCCTGAAAGACGCGCAGGGCCGCCCCGATCGCCACTGCCCACAAACGCACCATGGCGATGCAAGGCTTGTGATCGTCCTTCATCGAAACGATGACGTGACGACAGCGTTCTAAAATCGATCGTAGCCCTTCGCGACAGGCAGCAATCGGCCCAGAGTGTGTAAAAACGCCTTCGCGAACCCTTGCTATGATTTCTGAGGATTTCATCGCAGGGATCGCCCTTGTGGTGATGAGAAGACTTCGAATACACCGGGTCCGCGTTGCGGACAGAACGCAAAAGCCCGTCGCAAGGACGGGGCTTTCTTTACCGCACTAAATCAGGTACGCACAGTTGCTCCGTCAGTTAGCGAATCCGGCGGCGCGGTAGACGCTGCTCCGGGGCCCTCTTCCAGTCCTTGTTGAAGCACCTTTTCGTCCAGCTGACCACACCACTTGGCGACCACGATTGTCGCTATCCCATTGCCGATCAGATTGGTCAACGCCCGCGCTTCGGACATGAAGCGGTCGATACCCAAAATCAAGGCCAGCGCCGCAACCGGCACATGCCCTACCGACGACAGCGTAGCCGCCAATACGATGAAGCCACTGCCCGTAACACCCGCCGCGCCTTTTGATGTAATGAGCAAGACCAGCAACAAAGTGATTTGGTGCGTGATGTCCATGGGTGTATCGGTGGCTTGGGCAAGGAAAACCGCTGCCATGGTCAGGTAAATGGAAGTGCCATCGAGGTTGAAGGAATAACCGGTCGGGATGACCAGACCAACGACGGACTTATGTGCACCGAGTTTTTGCATTTTGACGATCATCAGTGGCAACGCCGTCTCGGACGACGAAGTACCTAGGACGATCAGTAGTTCTTCGCGGATGTACTTGATGAACTTGAAGATGCTGAACCCGTGGACGCGTGCGATCGTGCCCAATATTCCCAGTACGAAGACCACGCAGGTGAAGTAAAAGCACAGCATCAGGTAGCCCAACTGGACTAAAGAACCTACACCGTACTTACCGATTGTGAACGCCATAGCACCCAGCGCACCGATTGGCGCGACTTTCATCACCACGCCCATGATGCTGAATAACACCTGGGAGATGCTCTCGATGAACTCGAACACCCGACGGCCATAGTCACCGATGCGATGCAGCGCGTAACCAAACAGTACTGAGAAGAACAACACCTGCAGGATCTCACCCTCAGCAAACGCGCCAACAATCGTATTGGGAATGATGTGCAGCAGGAACTGGATCGTGCTCTGTTTTTCTCCCGCGGCGGCGTACGCAGCGATCCCCGACGCATCGAGCGTGGATGGATCGATATGCATACCCGCGCCCGGCTGCACGACGTTGACTACGGCCAGCCCGATCAACAGGGCAATTGTGGAAACGATCTCGAAGTAAAGAAGCGCATAACCACCGGTCTTTCCGACCGCTTTCATGCTTTGCATACCGGCGATACCCGTGACCACCGTACAGAAAATGATGGGGGCGATGACCATTTTGATCAGCTTGATAAAACCATCACCAAGCGGTTTTAACGTGGTGCCGGTTTCCGGATAGAAATGGCCAATCAGGATGCCGATTGCGATCGCGAACAAGACCTGAAGATACAGAATCTTGTAGAACGGTTTGCGGATATGGGTTTCAGCAGACATGGCGGAACCTCGCTTGGGACGCGTGCGTAGTCCTCGGACCACAGCACCCGTTACAGACACCTTCCTTTGATGGAAGAATTTGTTTTTGAAGTTAAAGTCCGCTGAGTTGGGCGAAGAGCATTAGCTGCGCCTCAAACCAGGAACAACCGCGTGCGCTCGCGGCCTGTTTCAAGAGCGGTCCGGCAAAGACGCCTTTGTCAGCAGCACCCTGCCGGTATTGATTTAAAGAGTGACGCACCGGAGGACGGCGATGAGCAACACCACGGTTATTTCCCGCTCAGGGATTTGATATCCACAAACAGACTATCGAGTGTAGGGCGCATGATTAATGGATCAGGCGCACCTGCGGGCGCATCGAGCCCTATTCTGTTGTGCCAAAAGGTAGGCAAGCCAACTTTCTCCGTACCAAATAAATCGTAGGCCGAACCCGCTACGAATAAGGCGTTAGCAGGCTCTACACCGGCTACTTGCAGGGCGAGCCTGTAAGGTTGCGGATCGGGTTTATAAAAACCGGCCTGCTCAGAAGTGACAATCACGTCGAACGGCACTCCGAGAAGATCCGCCGCGATGCGTCCCAACCGCTCCGAACAGTTGGTGACCACGCCCAGTTTGTAATGGGGCGCCAACTCGGTGAGCACGCGTTTAGCCTCAGGCCAGGGTTGTAATTCGGTCCAGCGTGCCTCCAGATTTTGCGCGGCCTCTTTACCCAGTCCGACACTGATCGCTGCCTCTTCAACCAGCGTCTCATAAGGCCGGTAAGCGCCACAGCCGTAAGTCGCCTTCAAATAAGCCATGCGCCAGGTGCGCCCCATTTCAGCGGAACCTGCAACGGAATTCCAAAGCGTCCACGAGTCCAGCAATGCTGTGAGCAAATCGAACAGGACAAGTTTGACTGGAGCCTGCTGTTCATTGTTTTCAATTGAATTCATAACGACTGCCCTTCTTTAGAGTCATGCAAGTTCAGCGACTGCTGAAATTTCCACCAAAGCCCCATGATGGAGCGGACCACACGGGATAATTACTCTTGCGGGACGGTGCGCGCCCATTAGCGTTGAATAAGCCAGGTTGACGATCGGCCAATAGGCAACATCAACGATGTAGATTTGTACGCTGACCAAATGACTCAACGACGCACCCGCGGCTTGAAGCACCGCTTGTATATTGGCCATTGCCTGAAGAGTCTGGGCTTCTATTCCATCAGGAAATTCATGAGCATCCGGTGGAAACGGCAACTGGCCGGAAATGAAAAGAAGTTTTCCTGCCATTGCACCGTGCGAGTAATGCCCACCCGGTACAGGCAGCTTCTCTGCTGTAATCAACTTCATGTGCCCACCTTGACCGATCAAGTTTTGAATTCTGGTGAATGAATGAATTACCAGCCCGTAATGCGTGGCCAGTAACCGAGACTGCTTCCCTCACTGAAAACGTGATAACCACCGTGCTGCGCCGACGTGGCGCAGGCGTGATTCGGCAAGATCCGCAAAAGCGTGCCCAACGGCAGCAAGCTCTCGGGTTCAAGCGTCCCGGCCCGCGATGAAATGATTCCGTGTTCTTGATTCGTGGAGCTGACAATCAGGTCACCAATCGGTTGGCCGGCGGCGTCACACACGACGCCATATCCCTGATCGACCGTTTGCCTGGCGGTACCACGATCACGGGAAAGTGCCATCCACCCTGCATCGGTAATGATCCAGCCTTTCTCAGCCTGATGACCAATGACGGTCGTCAGAACCGAGACCGCAATATCCTGCACCTTGCAGACTCCCAAGCCCGCCATTACCAGATCGAAGAAGGCGAACACCCCCGCACGAACTTCGGTCACCCCAGATAATTCCTCAGTGAAAAGCGCTGTGGGCGTTGAACCGATACTGATAATCGACAGGTTGAAACCTGCACGCGTCAGCATTTGGCTGGCATCGACAATCGCCGCGCGCTCCTGTCGGGCGCAGGCTCTTATTTCGGCGATCGACTGGCTGTCGTAGGACTTGCCGGCGTGAGTCATTACGCCGCTGAGCCTGACGCCGTTGGCTCGCAACAACTCCGCGATTTCCACCAAAAGGGGTGATCGCGGGCCGAGACCGGAACGGTGGCCGTCGCAATCGATTTCCAGCAAGACCTCGAAAATATGCCCCGATGTTTGGGCGAATTCGGCCAACAATCTAGCGGTGTCCAGATTGTCGAGTACCAGCTTGAGTTGCGCGCCTTTGCTGATCAACGCGGCGGCATGAGCGAATTTGTTCGGCGCAATGCCAACGCCATACAAGATGTCGGTAAACCCGGCCTCGAAAAAGAAATCTGCCTCACGCAGGGTTGAAACAGTGATGGGCCCGCGCCCACCTTCAAACAGGCGCTCGGTGACTTCCAGCGATTTGTTGGTCTTCACGTGTGGACGCAATACAACATTGAATGCTGCCAGCTTATTGCGCATCCGTTGGATGTTGACGTCAAGTCGATCGCGATCCAGCAATAGGGCGGGGGTTTCGATATGAGTGAGTGCTGACATGTTTGGTCTCCTGGAATAGCGCTATTCTAAGCCTCCAGTTTCAGATTAATATTTAATAATACTAACTCTAATATTCAGTGATTCTTAATGAACGAGACATTAGATATCCGCTTTCTTCTGGTCATCCGGGAAAGCGAGAGTTTGTTGGCCGCGTCACGCAAGCTGGGTCTGACGCCCTCGGCGGTGACCCAGCGACTTCAACAAATGGAGAAAAAGCTGTCTATTCGATTGCTGGATCGGTCAGCCCGTCAGCTGCGCTTTACCGATGAGGGCGAGTTTTTGTGCTTGCGTGGGGCTGAACTGGTTGAGCAGTTCGATGTCCTGTTGGCGGACCTGCATGAGCGGCGCAGTGGCTTCGTTGGCAAGCTGAAAGTCAACGCACCGTTCGGATTCGGGCGCCTGCACGTGGCGCCCGCGGTGGCAGCGTTTCAAAGTTTGCACCCAGAAATCGAGATTGCATTGAGTTTGTCCGAACAGCCGATGGTCGAAGCATCTGATCGGTTTGATGTCGTTATCCATATTGGAGAACTGCGCGCCTCCAACCTGGTGGGTCATTCCATTGCCCCCAACCGTCGCTACGTATGCGCTTCACCCGCCTTTCTTGAGCAACATGGTCTACCGGAACACCCCGACCAGCTGGCTACCCTGCCCTGCATTGCTCTACGCGAAAACAACGAAGACGTCACGCTCTGGCATTTCACACGCGCACGTAAAACGCTCAACGTGCGCATCCGTCCAGCGTTGAGCTGCAACGACGGAAGCGTTATCCGGCAATGGGCGTGCGAAGGGCGCGGCATCATCATGCGTTCTGAATGGGATGTTGCTGATGCGCTGGCGGAGGGGACGTTGATACGACTACTGCCTGGTTGGAAGCTGCCCGATGCCAATATTGTTGCGCTGACGCATCAACGCGAGGGACTGCCTGCGCGAGCGCGCAACTTTTTGCGATTTCTCCAGGATCAGTTCCGACCGCAACCGTACTGGCGACAATAGATTGTTGTTGGCGGCACTTAGTGTGAGGTAGCGTCGAAGGGTGTGTACGTCCAAGCCGTACTGCCTGCAGCTACGCGTACAGAAATTTACGAACGTGCGGGCGGCGACATCAGCAAGGTGCCCGACGTCATGGAAGTTGATGATCTTGTGGATGCGGCCCTGGTAGGCTTTGATCGTAAGGAATTGGTCACCATTCCACCCGTGCCTGACCTTGCTGCATGGGAAGCTTTCGAACGCGAACGCGGAGTATTGGTGCTGGGCTTCAGCAACTCCCAACCCGCAGCACGCTATCGCTCTTAAAAAACGGGGTGACGCTCGGCGAGGACGTCTGAAGGTGTAATTGTGGCTCTTCCAATAAGCCGGATGTCGTCGAAAAATGCGGCATCAACAGCTCTGACATCGCAACCCGCCATGGCAAGGGCCGGCCATAGCCAACAGCTACCTCACACCAGTGCTAGTGGATCGCTAAGGGCTGTCACGTCGACCGGTTGAATCCACAACCGTTTTCTGTCTGTGACAATGGGCTGCAAACGCCCCACATATACGGCGAAAATTGCGGCCGCTGACGTCGGTAGCTTCTCAACAGAGAAGCGAGTATGTCCCGACCCAAGACCAAAAACACAAATCATCGAGAGAGAAAATTCGACTCAGTCGGTAACTCCATGACTAGATTCGACGCTCCTGACGATATGGCCACGAGTATTCATAACTCATCCAGATTTTCAGCAATAAAGCCCACAAGATGAAGTGGGCTTTTTGTCTCAATCACTTTGTAGATGAGATCACGTTTGCTTCGCTGCAGCTTCTTCACGACGCTCTTAGCAGAAGCCCTGACGACTTCGTCTGCTCCATGTATCCGAGCGCCAGTAGAACACCAGTATTGCGTCAGAGAGGTTCATAACAACGCCCCAAAAATTGGGGTTTTCAGTGTAGCGAATTCGCGTCTGCCACAATTGGTCGTTCCGTCGAACAGACCAAACAGAGCTGGAGGATCTTTGAGTGCTGCGCTGTCCCATCGCGTCCAACTCTGACTATCTCCAGATACTCAAAGCGTTGGCAGAGGACTTAATGGTGCTGTTTGAAGGCGTTGCGACCATAGGATGTAGGTCGACAGCGATTAACCGTTCTCTCTACAAGGTCGATGTCGAGCCCCCCTTCCCAGGATCAATTCGTTAGGTCATCCAAGCTAAAGCAGATGCAGTGCCTCTCGCCTAATTCAATGGTATGTTATTACATTGCTTATGGAGAGATCATTTTGAAACACTTTGCGCCACTGCTGGCGGGACTCACGCTCGGACTGTTTGAACAACCGCTATCAGCGGCAGAAAGCTTGGTACTGGACGAACTCTCGATCACCGACGTCTTCGTCGAGGAGCGTGCCGATGGCCCCGTGCGCGGCTATCGCGCCACCCGCTCGAGTACAGCCACCCGCACCGACACAGACATCCGTGACACGCCGCAAAGCATCGAAGTCGTCCCCGCCCAAGTGATCCAGGACCTTAATACCTCCCGCATCGACCGCGCACTGGATTTCGCCGGGGGCGTATCGCGACAGAACAACTTCGGCGGCCTGACTTTTCTCAACTACAGCGTGCGTGGCTTCACCACGGGAGAGCTCTACAAGAACGGCTTCGCTATCAACCGTGGCAGCTACAGCTCGCCGGATACCTCGAACATCGAGCGCATCGAAGTACTCAAAGGGCCGGCTGCCAGCCTCTACGGTCGCGGCGACCCTGGCGGCCTGGTCAACATCGTCACCAAACGTCCTCAGCGAGAAGCCTTCAGCACTCTGGGTTTCAGCGCTGGTACCTGGGATCGCTATCGGAGCAATCTGGACGTCAATACTCCACTCGACAGCGAAGGCAACTTGTTGGCCCGGGTCAACCTCGCAATCGAGGACAACGGAAGCTTCCGCGACTACGTCGGCAACGAACGAAGCATCGTGAGCCCTTCGCTGAGCTGGCAGATTTCGCCAGATACCCGGCTGGTGCTGGACACCGAGTTCTCCCGTACCGAAACGGTGTTCGACCGAGGCATTCCTGCCGTCAAGGGCGAGTTGGGATCGGTCAAGCGCTCGACCTTTATGGGCGAACCCAACGATGGCGAAATTCGCAACGATAACCAGACTATCGACCTCGCCCTAGAGCACTACCTGAGCGACGATTGGAAACTGCGCCTGGCCAATCACTACACCCAAGGCACGCTAAAAGGCGCGAGCTCGGAACCCCAAGCGTTGGTCGGTACAACCCTGACCCGCTTCTACCGAGAACGGAATTTCGAGTGGAACGACAACATCACCCAGGCCGAGCTCCACGGAGACTTTGAGCTCGCCGGTTGGCGGCACCAGACACTGATTGGACTGGAGTACGAGAATTACCGCAACAGTCAGAAGTATCCTCAGAGCGCCACGCTGCGCAGCTATGGTTTGGATATCTATAATCCGGCTTACGGCCAGTCCAAACCGGCTCTAACCCGTGCCAACAATTTCTACGAGCACACTGAGAGCTACGCCCTCAACCTCCAGGACCAGATCGCCTTTACAGACCGCCTGCGAGGTTTGATCGGCGTGCGCCTGGAACGTATCGAACAGACCTCGCTGAACCGGACCACAAGCGTCAGTAGCAGCCAGGAAAAGGACGTCGCCACCCCGCGCATCGGCCTGCTCTATCAACTAACACCGCAGGTCGGCGTGTTTGCCAATGTATCCACCTCGTTCAAGCCCAATACCCTTGGCACACAGGGACAGGTGTACAAGCCCGAAAAAGGCCTGGGGTATGAGAGCGGACTGAAGCTTGATCTCTTTGAAAGCCGCATCGGTGCGACTATCGCCCTGTTCCAAATCGACAAAGAAAACGTCATCACCACCGACGCCCTGGGCGACAGCGTTGCGGCAGGCAAAGCCCGCAGCCAGGGTCTGGACCTGCAGTTCAGCGGTCAGGTCACCGATGCCCTGCGCGTCATTGGCGCCTATGCCTATATCGATGCCGAGGTGACCAAGGGCGACGCTACCATCCCCAAAGGCAGCGACCTGCTCGGCATCGCCCGAAACAGCGGCAGCCTGATGGCCGTCCACGAGTTCCAGAGCGATGTACTGCAGGGCTCGGATGTCGGTGCAGCCATTAGTTACGTCGGAGAGCGCTCGGGCCAGGCTGGCAGCACTTTCACCCTCCCCTCGTACAGCACCCTCGACCTTCTCGCCCATTACAAAGCCAGTGAAGAAATCACTGTCGGTCTCAACCTCAACAACCTGTTCAACCGCAAGTATTACGAACGTTCCTATAACAGCGTCTGGGTCATGCCGGGCGAACCACGCAACCTCAGCGTCAGCCTGACTCTCAACCTCTGATCGAAAGGAATCACCATGCAATCTTCATTTAAAATCGCCGCCGTGCTGGCTCTCGTTGCTTCCACACAGGCTAACGCCCACGGCCTGTGGACCGAGGAACGTCGTGGCAATATCGAGGTGGTGTACGGCCATGGAGCCGAAGACGATGCGTTCAAAGCCGAGAAGATCAAAGGTGGATGGGCCTTTGATGTGACTGGCAAAATGATCCCCGTGACCGTCCAGCGCCTGGCAGACCACGCCCGCCTGCATCCGCTTAGTTCACCAGCGGTCATGGCTGTGGAACTGGACAATGGTCCCTGGTCGCAGACTCTGGACAAGCGATGGGTCAATCAAGACCGTACTCAGGTGAAAGACGCCATCGCCTCGACCCATAGTTTCAAATACAGTCTGGCGATCTATCAAGAAGGCGCGCACCTACCGAAGCTAGAAATGCTGAGCTTGGCGATTATTCCTCAAAGCGATCCTGCGAAGATCGGCGTTGGCAAGGAACTAGAAGTGCAGGTGTTGGTTGACGGCAAGCCCACTGCCGATATCGAACTAGTCGGCGACTACCGCAGTGCACCCCACGAAGTCAGTGGCAAGACTGACAAGGAAGGACGCGCACGTATCAAGGTGCGCAACGAAGGCCTGAACATTATCGCCGCGCAATTCACACTCCCGATGCCCGAAGGCGCGCCGGTAGACAAGCAGAGTTTGTTCAGCTCGCTGACTTTCCTTGGCGAGCCGCACCACGAATAAACTCTATACCGCATCTTTCATTAAGATCGAAAGTCCGTTTTGGGTCAAAAGTAACCGGTAAATAGCTTCGTCAGCTGACCATACTCCAATCAACCTATTGCAGGTTCCAATTGGGGGCACTGTCGCTGCTATGCTTGGGCTCTCTCGAAAGGAATCGACACCATGCCAAGCGATTATTCACTGTCGGATGTACTGGAAAGGCTGTTCGAAAACCAGCAGGCCCTAGAGGCGGCCATTATGGAGTTGACCCTACTGATTGAGGAGCAAGGGGCACAGGAAGTGGGCGGAAATGTCCGTGGCGCACTGTGGACCATGGGTGAAAACGCCGGTCATATCAAACAAGGCCTGGCTCGATTGAAGAAACTGGACATCGGCTAACCGACTGCACACCAAGAGCCAGTCAACAGTTATGTCGAGGAGAATTCGGTTAGTCAGTCCGGTTCACCTTACTGGCAGCTATTGGCGACAGTTTAGTTGTGACCGTAGCTGGGGAATTACACCTCCGTCTGTTCAGCCATTTCCAGGGCATCACCGACCTCGATACCCAGGTACCTAACGGTGCTTTCAAGCTTCGTATGCCCAAGCAGGAGTTGGATTGCTCTTAAGTTCTTTGTCCTGCGATAGATCAACGCTACCTTGGTTCGCCGCAGCGAGTGAGTACCGTACATGTTTGGGTCAAGGCCAACGGCTGTTACCCATGTTTTTACTATTCGAGCGTACTGCCTGGTGGAGAGATGATCTGAGCCGTGCAACCGGGTCGGAAACAAGAAATCCTCACAGCGGAGATGGTCGCCGCCTTCCTGTGTCTTTCGGGAGGCGGGCGTCCTGACAACACCGGATTGACGTAAAGCGACTGCTCGTCGCCTCCCCCTCGCCGGATCGTCACGGCTACATTACTGTACATACAACCAGTATCTGTACAGCGATCCCATCACATGAATTTCGACCAGGCTAAAGCGCTGAGACTTCAGCAGTGGCGCTCGACCCTCGACGACCACGACTTTCGAATGCAGAACCCCGAGGCCCACCGACAGACCCTTCATTCAATGAGCGCCACCCTTGTCATCGAGGGGTTGATCGATGAACTCCAGCAGTTCGACATGAACGAATTGGCGAACGCCGCCTACTGGCACGCCGTGGAGGAATTGCAGACCGCGCCGGGACGCTACTGCGGCGCCTCTACCTACGACGTCATGCGGCACGGAAGCACCGAGCTGATGGGCAAGATTGGGCGTTCGATTTTCTATGCCGCGAGCACGCTTGCCGACCGTACGCGATTCTCCTACGACGGGAAGATCTACCGCGATGCCACTGGAGCGAACCTTGTGTTCACCCCGTCCGGGACCGTGGCGAGAATCATCGGGCTTACCTTGACCCTACCGGATGGGCAGCAGTACGACCTCATAGAAACTGGAAGAACAGTCGAGGGCGTCACCCACGAGCCGATCGAGGATCCGGACCTCTACCGCGCATTGGTGGACGCCGCCCAAGTCGCCCAGGAGTGCCGCGATCTGCGCATCTTCGAAAGAGTGCGACCGCTTATCGATCTGGCAAGGTTCGGCACCTGTCCGGCCTGCCTTGATCGCTTTGACCGGTATGAAGATTGCCCGACCTGCGCTGGCCAAGGGTTTGTAACGAAACCAGCGGCCACGGGTCTACTCTGAATACACAGCCGGAGGGTGCAATCATGTGCGGACGCCTTTCCCAGTATCGGGGCATTCACGACTTCGTCGCGGCACTCAGCATCCCCAACGCCCTAATCAACTATGCCGGCGACCAGCCTTTTGAGCGCTATAACGCCGCGCCGACCACTCAACTCGCCCTCTTCCACCAAGAAGGCCAGTTTCTACGCGCCGATATGGTTCGCTGGGGATGGCGCCCGCATTGGGCCAAAGACCGCACCACGCCAATTAACGCTCGGGTTGAGAAAGTCGCCCACGGGCCATTCTTCAAAGCCATCTGGCCGCACCGGGCAATCATCGCGATCGACAATTGGTTTGAGTGGGTTTACGAAGGCGGTCCGAAGAAACAGCCCTACCTGATTCGCCACTGTGACCAGACGCCGATCCTCTGTGCTGCGATCGGTCAGTACCCCATCGGCGAACACGAGCCCGGCGAGCATGACGGTTTCGTCATCATCACCGCCGACAGCGCCGGCGGCATGGTGGACATTCATGACCGGCGGCCAGTGACGTTATCGCCGGAACTGGCCCGGGAATGGCTAGACCCGGGCATACCTAAAGAACATGCCGAGCAGATCGTGCTGCTCGAGGGTGAGCCGACCGAAGCCTTCGAGTGGTTTAAGGTTGACCGAGCGGTGGGCAATGTCCGCAATCAGGGTGCCAGTCTGATAAATCCTTTCTCACCTGCTCAGTCATAGCCTCTCCACCAAGCACACGTTGCCTGATACATGGTTTCTGCGGAACAGAATAACGCGCCTGTCACTCCACCGTTGAATGAACAGCAACGGCATCGTACAGGCGCCTGAGCTGTAGCTCCGCCGGCTCAATCTCGGATTCTTTGACGCCGCCATATTCGAGTACCAGAAGATCGTTCCGAACGCTTTCGTCCAGTTGATACGAACTGCGCAACGTGAGCCCGAAGTAGCCCGCGGCGGAGATCATTGTGATTGCCGCTAGAGTCTGTACACCAGTTTCAGTTCACTCGGCTGCGCCCTCTGCGCTTGGCTAGATAGAGCGCATCATCGGCACGGGTCAGAAGGCTTTCCACATCGTCACCCGCTTTGGCGATTGCGAAACCAAAAGATGCAGTAACAGTGTCCAGCACCTCATCCGTGCCACGAACTTTGATCCGCAGTGCCTGAATTTTCAGACGCAGCTGCTCAGCAAAAGTATGAGCACTGGTGAGATCAAAACACTCTTGCAGGACTACACAGAACTCTTCACCACCATAGCGTGCCGCCAGGGCCTGAGGCGGGATTGAGCTCCGTAACATCTGACCAACATGCTCAAGTACGCGATCACCCAAAGGATGGCCATACCG
>Ga0157375_10003701_pt1 | contig 13276 bp, 7 predicted proteins | sample M35metaG_FD_115311 | JGI IMG/M metagenome (GOLD analysis project Ga0157375, IMG submission 115311) | Miscanthus rhizosphere microbial communities from Kellogg Biological Station, Michigan, USA - M3-5 metaG | ecosystem: Host-associated > Plants > Roots > Rhizosphere > Soil | place: USA: Michigan...
CCTCCAAGGTGTTGATTTTTGCCGAGCGATCCGGCTGAACATCGATACAGTCCTCCAAGCGGACTACCAGACATCTTTATATAGCTGCTCAATCTCGGCAGCGGTCGGCACGCGCGGATTATTCTGCGGCGATCCCGAGGACAGTGCTTGTGCGGCCATTGTGGGTATGGCTTTGAAGTAAGCCTCTTCGGATATGCCGTACTTACTGGGAGAAGGCACTTGCAACTCTGTGTTCCGCCGAAAGAGTGCCTCTACTAACTTGGCAGCCGCATCTTTATCCGACTCGGATGAGGTTGCTATCTCCATGGTTCGCGCACAATCGGCGTATCTCTGGACAGCCGAATCGATAGAAAAAGCCGTGACTGCCGGCAACAACATGGCATTCGACAATCCATGAGGAACATGAAAAAAAGCTCCGATAGGGCGGCTCATGCCATGAACCAGCGCAACACTGGCATTCGAGAAAGCAATGCCCGCAAGAGTGGCAGCAAGCATCATGGCTTCACGGGCTTCCTTGTTTCCTGGCTCACGAAATGCGATAGGCAATTCGTGCCAGATGGTCTTCATCGCGGAAATCGCAAAGCTGTCGGTGAAGCGATTGGCTTTGCGGCTGACATAGGCTTCAATCGCGTGTGTCAAAGAATCGGTGCCGGTATCGGCGGTCAGACGCGCAGGCATGGACATCGTGAGGGTGTAGTCAATGACTGCGGCCTTCGGCACAAGAACATTTCCCGCGATCAACATTTTTTCGTCATTGGCGGAATCTGTAATCACAGTGAAGCGCGTAACTTCCGATCCGGTGCCCGCAGTAGTGGGAATCGCAAGATGCGGCGGGCCAGCATTCGGAATGGTGTTTGGGACTTTGTATTGGCGAAGTTGGCCTTGATTTGCCACCAGCATTCCGATTGCTTTGGCGGTATCAATCGGACTTCCACCGCCAATGCTGATCAGGCTGTCATGATTGCCTGAGGTAAAAGCCTGCACGCCAGCGTCCACAACTTCCGTTGTTGGATCGGGGACAGTTTCCGAAAATATGGCGCATTCAATTCCGGATTGAATAATGGCATCGCAAAGTTGTCCCGGTACTCCGCGGCGTAACAGAAATGGATCGGTAACGATCAGAGGACGCATACAGCCAAGGGACTTGAGAATGGTCGGGACTTCCACCAGCGACCCACCACCGATCCTCATACTTGCCGGGAGACTAATCTCGACAAACACCAGTCCTCCTACTGTATGACGGTTTCCACGTATGGGGTAACCGTGACCGCTCCACCAAGCCCATCCATTGCAGAGGTGCCTCCGCTTCCAAGCAGTCCATAATAGTCAACGGCTCTTCCCGCGATATTGTAAAGATTTTTCCGTCGATTATTCAGTGAAGTAGCCACCTGTACCTCAACCGTATTGTTCCCGGCTGTGACATAAGGTCCAATATCAATAACCGTGTTGGTCTGACTGGCTTTTACTTCTCTGCCGTTTATTCTCAATCTGTATCCGAAGTTCACAATCCCCAGGTCAAGATAAGCTCCAACGCCGTCACTCGAACCCTTAACCATTTCAAATGTCGTGGTGTAGGTTCCAATACCTGAAGAGAACTGCAGCGACGGCACGGCACTCCATGGTTTTAGATCACCGAGATCGACATTGACGATATCTTTGCTTGTTTCGGTTGGCGTACTGCCCGGTTCCCACTCTTCGACCTTCAGTTTCCAATTGCCCAATTTCAGCGGCGAAGGCACATCACTAACATGGACATTTTTCTCAAGTCCGTTGCTGAGTTTTATATTGTATCGTCCGCCGCTGGTAGCTTTTACCGCTAACTTCCCGTCCCGGTTGTAAGTCACAATGGCGTTACCGCTCGAAGTTGCATGGACCTTGAAATCGGCGTCCCGGCCTAAGGCGTTTGAACGGTCAAACGCCACTATCGTTGATTCGTTACCTTTGAGGTTTAAAGGTATGGTAGTCGTGTCTCGTCTCGTTACGCAGGCCTTGGCGAGGATGACAGAAAGCCGGCCCTGGTTAGAATCGGGGTTCAAGCCATCCAGCGCCGGCACAATATTTCTTAGTTTCTGAAAGGGGTGTCGAGGTAGTTTGGATTTCTCAGACTTGCTCGCCCGAGCGACTGAAACACTAGAGCCGTTTTGGGGTTGCGCTGCGAGCGCAGGTATCGATGGCTGGGTGCACGATTGGGCATGCACAGGCATCGATAAGACATTTAGAAAAAAGCAAACCTCGAGCGTGAGAATCTCGGTTCGGAAACCATCATGTAGTCGGCAAAGCAGAAACTTCATAACCTTTCCTCCCGTTTGGCGCCGCAAGTTTGCCCTCAAGTCCGAGAGTGAGAAATGAGGGCCAGGCAGTCCCCATCGATGAAGATGAGGAGCCCTTACCCCCGTATCGCGTTCCGCTGCTCGGCATCAGGGTTTTCCTTCATCACGCAGGTATTGTCGAAGATCATGGTCTGGCACTTGTCCGCGGTGAAGGCCGGCCACTTGGGAAGTCCGGGATGGTTCGGATCTCCTTTGCGCGCGAAATTGATCCACGCATCGGCAATTTTCGAGCTCAGTTCGCGGGCCTGCGCGCCGCCTCCGGTCATGTTGGCACAACGGTCGGTGTTATAGAAGACGAACGGCAGTTCCGAGCAATGGAACGCTCGCCCGCGACCATCGAGAACCGGAGTCTGCCACTGGAACCAGTAGAGATACGCAGGAGCGGAGTTTTGCGCGGCTTTCCGTTCCGCCTGCGTGACCGCATTCTGCCGCGAGGGAGCGGCGCTGATGATGGAGAACAATTCATAAGGCGTTGCGTTGCGACGAGCGCTGCGAAAGACTTCGACAATATGGTCGGTCTTGTCGCCGTACTGCTTGGTCAAACGTTGCTTGGCCTCGTCCATACTCATGGAATCGAGGTTGGGATCTGCTCCCTGAATGCTGTTGTAGAACTCGTTCAGCACAGTTCCCACCAAAAGCGGGACGCCGGCGCTTAACGTGGAAGCTTGTGGGTCCCATGGGTGGTCCGGCAGAATATTGCCGTCGACGACCGGGGCCCAGCCCACACCGCCGGGTGTGCCGGGAGCAACCGCGGGAAACTTTCTTTGCGCGTGCATTCCTGCCTCGACCACAGCCTCAACCGGCAGCTCCCGGATTTTATCCAGCGTATCGGCAGTAAGCCCCAACTCCTGCAAAGTGGCAGCCGCTAATTCTCCGGAACGATCCTTCGGTGGACGGCGTACGCCCGATCCACTCTCGATGACTGCGCGGTGAAACAGGCCCTTGGCCGACGGCATGCCCATCAACGTGCCGACTTTCCCGCCACCGCCCGACTGCCCGAAGATCAGCACGTTGCTGGGGTCGCCTCCGAACTGCGAAATATTGTCATGCACCCATTGCAATGCTGCGACAATGTCCAGCATGCCTACATTGCCGGCGCTCGACCATTTTTCCCCATACTCTTTCAGGTTCAGGTAGCCCAGAACTCCCAGCCGGTGATTCAGGCTCACCACCACCACGTCGCCGCGCCGACTCAGGCTCTCTCCGTCATACATTTTCAGTTCGTTGTCGGAACCGTTGGAATAGCCGCCACCGTGGAGCCATACCATCACCGGGCGCTTGCGATTGTCGCTGAGCGATGGCGTCCACACGTTGATGCGCAAACAATCTTCGGAGGGAATGCCGTCATCCCACTCGAACATGAAGGCTTCCTCGTCATGGGCCCATCCGCCGCGCCGTCCGTCGAAGGTGCTGGTGAAAGTTTGCGGGCTCACCGCTCCCCAAAACATCGAATTGCGGATGCCGGTCCAAGGCGCGGGTTTAGACGGCGGCATGAAGCGGTTCTTGCCTTCTGTTGTTGCGCCATAAGGTATTCCCTTGAAGGTATAGATATCGTTGCGAATGAATCCGCGGACCTTACCGGAGTTGGTTTCTACCACAGTTTTGGCGGAAGGCGTACCGACCAGCACATCAGAAGACAGCCCTTTAGTAGGTGCTGCCACGGCTGGGAGCGGCGCCAAACTCGAAGCGGCCGTCCCGCCCGCTAGAATCGCCGCGCCTTGCATAAGTTTGCGGCGGCTTAAATTTGTGCTGGATAACCTTCTACGCTCCAAGTTCTCGATCATTTCCTCACCCTCCAATATTTTTTCTGTGAGATTTACGGTAAGGACATCTGTTGACGACCAGGATGAAGACTCATCGTCTTTCCCTTCCATACCAACTCTCCACTGACATCTCCCGGGAGATGAATGTCTGCGCTCACTCCGGAATCCTTGGCCGTGTAGCTGACTTCGATATTTCCTTTCGGCGTGGGCATGGCCGCATTCACATTTCGCAAGGAGCCCAAGTGAGGCTCGATGCTGACGCTGGAGAATCCAGGCGTCTTTGGGCGAATTCCGGCGACGATCGTCAGAAAGTCAAAATTGGGATGTGCGCTCCACGCGTGCGAATCGGACCTTGTGGGCTCAGGTTGCTCAGCCCACGTCGTAAGGCCGAGACCAACCATGTCCCGCCACGGGTTGAGCAGTCTCAGGTATTCATCGCCCATGCCAACATGGTCGAGAGCTCGTGCCAAGTAGAAGCGGAAATAGTATGTTGCTTTCGTCATCTCCGGAACCTGACCACTTGCCGTGAATCCCGGATCACTTACCGAGAGAACTTTGTTGAGCACGTCCTTTTGCTTGTCCCGTGGAATAACGTCGAGCCAGGTTCCCAAGATGTTGGCGTGCTGGCTGAAATGTTGTTGCGCTGGCGTGTCGGCGATAAGGCCATAGGTTTCATTCCAGCATAGTTTGCGGATGGCATTGACTGCGCGATTTTCGGCATCGCGATATCGTTGGGCGCGCACCGTATCTCCGAAAGCGCTCTCCAGTTCTGCACCATAGCGAAGTGCTTCAACGTATTGGAGGGTTATCGGAGAAGATCCTCCATCTGCGTCGCTCGGAGGCATGCCGAATCCGAAATCCTTTCCCCAGTCCACGAATGGCCACCAAGGAATATTTCCCATGAGCCCGTCCGGCCTTTGCTTCCCGATAAACCAATCTAGTACCGTCCTGGTGCCCGTGAGTTGTTCTTTCACAAATTGCTCGTCTCCGCGATAGCGCCAGAAATCATGTACCATACCGACCCATAGTAATGAGAACGTAGGAATGATCTGGGTAACGGAGGTGGGATAGCGGCTCCTTGTGATTCCGTCGGAAACGCGGGAGTCGTTAAATGCCTGGATCGCCTGACGGGCAAGGCGGTCATCACCGGCCACGCTGTAGGAAATGAGCGCCTGAATGCGAGTATCCCCAATATATTGCATACGCTCGTAGTACGGCGTATCCATGTAAGTGTCATGCGCATCGAGCCGTGCCGTACGCCAGCCAATCTGCCAAATTGGGGTTAGAGATGAATCATCTGATTGGAAATGGGCGCGCTCTTCGAATGGAAATGCCGTGAACCAAGAACGCAGTTGGTTAATGCGAAGCGGCTGGTCCGCCGTCTTAATGTCCAGTTGCAGGTAGCGCCAAGTGCGCCATGCAAGCGGCAGGAACCGACGATCCCGCCCGCCGTCCGCAAGGAATTCATCATAGACGCCAACAATATGCTTGCCGTCAATCTCGTTGCGATTCCCTTTTTGTCCTTTTTCATCAACCAGCGCCTCGGCATAGGTAAGCCGGATGTTGCTCTTTGCTCCACCGCTAACCGTCAGTTCGGGATAAGCGGTAGTCAAATGCGATTCATCTACCAGTAAACTGACAGTCGCATTTGCGGGAATTTCAACGCCATTTTCCGAAAAGTTCACAACGGGCTGAATTCCGATGGCACGCACTATCTTTCCAGCCGGAGTTGCTTCCATCACCATCTCAGGCAGCCGATCAGGAACCAGTTGCCAATTATTGTTCTGTAAGACAGCGCCGCGTAATCCAGCGTTTCCAACCGGTGCTGCCTTTTCCCATTTACCGCGCGAAGTGTTGACGTCGTTCCACGCCCAGTCAAATACCGCACCGTCGATCCGCATCGCCGGCTCAGCCACAAAGTATGTACGTTGCAAATCGGGTGGTGTTGGCAGAAGCTGAATTCCCTTCTCTTCCGCCACCTCCCAGGTGTTATTGGTATCGACAATGTTTTCCGCATCCGTCTCGCCGCGCAAAACAAACGCGGTCCTATCGCTAATTTGTCCCACGGTAGTTGTGCCGTAGCTCCATACCGTAGCGGCAATCTCATTCCGCCCGGGATGGAGAAATGGACCAAGGTCGTATGTGGAGTATCTCCAGTGCTCAAGATCCCCACGGGCCGGTCCGCGCCCGACTTCACGCTGATTCACTGAGAGAATGAACCGGCTATCCGCGCTCACCTGCACCATGAATCGCCGCGCCGGCTGAGGAAGGTCAAACGCCTTCCGGAAATGCAGGACCGCAGCGTCGCGTTGCGGTCCTCCATGAACAGTGATCCATTGCGCTCTCCAGAGCCCTTGCAATGCGGCGCGAGGCATCTGGGCAAAAGCGGTTTCGCCACAAATCAACATCGATATGAAAAAGACGTACAACAAAGATTTGGTTTTCATGCTTCGGATCCCCGAAATTTGAATGAATGCTTAGGGTTTTTCAGTGACAGTTTTGTCCAATTTGAGTTCGCCCGTTAGATCAATCTGAGCAGAGGACGTGCCGACTAGAACTTTGTACATGCCTGCAGGCGCCTTCCACACTGAATTGTCTGTGTCAAAATACGCGAGAGAACGTGTGTCGAGAGGCACAGTCACGTGCTGCGTTTCGCCAGGTTTAAGATTTACTTTTACAAACCCCTTTAATTCTTTAGCTGGACGCGGGACGCTAGCTCCAGTGTCAGAAATATACACTTGTGCCACTTCCGCGCCGGCTCGCTTTCCCGTGTTGCGAATGTCAAATGAGACTACGTACTTTGTAGAAGACGATGTGCTCTGGTTGGCAACTGTCAGATGCGAGAGATTGAACGTGGTGTAAGACAGTCCATAACCAAATGGAAGTGCCGGTTTGATTCCGTTCTTTTCGTAGCCTCGATAACCGACGAAAATTCCTTCCTTGTACACGACCTTTTTTGTTCCTGGTTCAGGGTAGTAGTTGGAAAACGTGGGATTGTCTTCAGGCTTTTTCTCAAAAGTAATGGGTAAGTGCCCGGAAGGATTCACATCGCCGAAGACGATCTCTCCGAGAGCGGTTCCACCTTGTTCTCCGGGATACCACAATTCTAAGACGGCAGCCACCTGGTCAATCCATCCTGTTGTGTCCACAGCGCCGCCGGAGGTAATTGAAACGATCACATTCTTGTTCTGTGAGGCAATCTCGCGGATAAGTACATCTTGCCCGACGGGCAGCGAGAATGTCCGGTCTGCCCCTTCGCCTTCACTGTCACGATTGAAGCCAACCGCAACCACAACCGCATCCGCTTTGGCGGCTGCCTTCTTGGCTGCATCGTTCACCAAGTCCTTCCGGTTGGCAATCGCCACACGTAAACGTCCGCCGAAATGAGTACGTTGCACATCTTCCACGACGATCTTGTGGGCGCCCGATGAGAATTCAACTGTCGCATGATCCTGGTAGGCCTTCGCAAGATTCCACGTATCGAAAACTGGCTTGTCATCCACGAAAATGCGGAGTCCATTGTTCTCGCCCGGGCCTTGCACTGCAATTTCATACGATCCCGCATCGTTGGCGATGTAGTAGCCGATCCACCGCCTTGATTGAACTTTGGGGGCGCTGGCCATTATTTCAGCCATATCTGGCCCGTCGGAGAGCATGTCCCAGTTAAATCCGGCGTAATTCAATCTTCGGACAACTTGAACATTCGTGGAGGGTCCGGACAAGTCTCCATTAGCAAACTGTTCCATCTTCAACCCCGGTTCCCCACCTTGTGCTTCAGTCGTGAAATTGGTCGCTGAAACCAATTCCTGCAACGAACGAAGCGCGGGCTCGTAATAAACCGTTACTGCATTTCCTGCGGCGTGCACGAGTCCGTCCAAAATACTGACAGGAGAGTATGCAATCGCTGCACCGCTGCCTCCGCCTACCGGCTGCGCGGGATAGGCATCCGGACCAACGACGAGAATCGATTTGATCTTGTGCTTGTCCAAGGGCAGCGATTGGCGGTCATTTTTCAGCAGAACAATGCTTTCCCTTGCCGCATCTAGAGCGGTTACGTGATTCTCCTGGTTGTATTTGGACAAGTTACTGTCTACTTGTTCCCGATCGAGCCACCCGAAACGCTCGGCCGTCTGAAGAATATGGCGGATCTTTTCGTCGATCACTTCTTCCTTCAAACTGCCGTTTTGCACCGCCGGCAACAGATTCTTCGAGTTCATGAATCTGCCGGTTGGCATTTCGAGATCCAGTCCACCGTTCGCGGCGGCCAGAGCGTCATACGTTGCCACCCAATCGGACATCATGACGCCGTCGAAGCCCCACTGCTTCCGGGCGATATCGGTATTGAAATATCCATTCTGCGTTGCATGGGTGCCATTGATCAGATTGTAGGAATCCATGATCGCGCCGACATGAGCGTGCTTCACGGCAGCCTCAAACGAGGGCAGATAGATTTCACGTAAGGTGCGCTCATCCACTATCGAGTCGGAATCGTGTCTGAGAAATTCCGAGTTATTGGCTAAGAAGTGTTTGATTGTGGCACTCACTCCCTGCTTCTGCATTCCGGTGATGTAGCCGACTGCTGTAGCCGAGGCGAGAAATGGATCTTCGCCGAAATACTCAAAGTTTCTTCCGTTGCGAGGCGACCTGTAGATATTCACTCCCGGGCCGAGCATGAAATGGATTCCGCGAGCACGTGCATCACGCGCAATGCCTTCCCCAACACGCTCTGCCAGATTTCGATTCCATGTCGCTGCCAAGCCAATACCAGCGGCATAAACCGTAGAGGGATAGCGTGAATTGCTCCGCACTCCAAGCGGGCCGTCTGACATTTCAAAGGCGGGCAAATGCAAGTTCGGCATGGCTCTGATGGCGAACCCGGTCCCACCGATATAGTCGATCTTTTCTTCGAGCGTCATCTTACTCAGAATTGACTCGACGCGCTGACTTCCGGGGGACATCGACTGGGCTTGCGAAGTAACCACTGAAAAACAGACTGAAGCAATAAGAAGAAGGCGGAATAAGAGAATTGCGGGTCGGACCACACAGTGCGGTGTGTTCATGAATCTCCTTGACAGAAATGCCTCGAAGCGCCCGACTATCGACACTAATTCGTGGCTTTGAACAAGGGGCGGATATTCTCATCTCGCAAAGTTTCCCGTCAATCGAAGCATTTTGTTTTGCAGTGAGAAATAAGGACGGACTTAGCGAGTGGGACCTTAGGGGAAAAGGTTTAGATTTGATCCCTTCCTAACTGACCTGTTTAAAGCAATAGCGCTCTCTACGCAAATCGATCCAACGCTCTAAATTTAGGTGCGCCGACTGAATCTGCAGCAGGTGAAGGGTTCGGCCTGTTTCGCAATGTGCAACACGCAACTTAAGTTTTTCGATCATTGCGATAAGGCCACGACAAGCATTATGCTGATCACGTATTGCGAAAACGTAGTGAGTCGTATGCTCTAGCCTTTTGCAAATTACAAACGGAATAATTCAGAAAATTCATGAGTGCTTCGCGGCGTGCGTTTCTGACCGGAATTCTTGGAACGGCTGCCACGGCCTGTTTTGGTCAAGGCGTCACACCTCACAAATCCCCCATATTGCCCAGAGGAAAGTTTTCAGGTTTACCGTTCAATGCCAAGTTCACTGACATTTCGGAAAAGGCTGGTTTGCAAGCAGTAACAACATACGGGCCAATTGATCACAAAAATTATATAGTCGAAACTCTTGGCTGTGGTTGTGCTTTTATCGACTACGACAACGATGGCTGGGTGGATATCTTCCTTCTGAGCGGCACTCTTCTTGGCGAACCTCCCGTCAACACCACCAACAGGCTCTTCAAAAATAACCGGAACGGCACTTTCAGTGATGTAACGGAAAAGTCGGGGTTGACAAAAACTGGATGGGCTTGTGGAGTTTGTGTTGGTGACTATAACAATGATGGGTTCGATGATTTATTCGTTACCTATTACGGCCAAAATATGCTGTATCGAAACAATGGCGACGGAACATTTACCGACGTAACCCAGGCTGCTGGTTTGCAGGACGCGCCGAAATGGAGCACGGGATGCACGTTTGTCGATTACAACCGAGACGGTAATCTCGACCTGTTCGTGGCTCGCTATCTGGACATCGACATCAACAAGGCACCGAAACCCGGAGAGTCGGCGAATTGTCGCTGGATGGAGATTCCTGTGACATGCGGTCCACGCGGGTTTCCTCATGGCCAACATAGCCTTTATCGCAATAACGGCAATGGCACATTCACCGATGTGAGTTCCGCGTCAGGGATTGCGACCGCGAAGAGTAGTTATGGGTTGACGGCGCTGGCGGCAGACTTAGACGATGACGGGTGGCCCGATCTTTACGTCGCCTGCGATTCCACTCCCAGCCTTCTGTTCTTGAATAACCACGACGGGACGTTTCGTGAAGAGGCTGCGCTACGTGGTATCGCATACAGTGAAGACGGTCAAGAGCAAGCGGGTATGGGTTGCGCCATCGGCGACTACGATCTCGATGGCCGACTTGATATTTTCAAAACCAATTTCGAAGGTGACACACCAGATTTGTATCGCAATCTCGGCAAGGCTAACTTTGAAGAGGTAAGCCGCAGAACTGGCCTAGCTGTTGATAATCGTTATGTTTGCTGGGGGACAGGCATCCAGGATTTTGACAATGATGGTCAGCCAGATATTTTTATCGTTGCTGGGCATACTTTCCCTGAAATTGAGAAAAGAAATCCTAACTTTCCGGCCAAGAATCCACGTCTTTTGTTTCGCAACTTAGGGAACGGACGATTCGAAGAGTTGCTGGGTGAAGCGGGCCCGGCCCTGGCTGAAGCGCACAACAGCCGTGGCTGCGCGTTTGGCGACTTCGACAATGATGGCGACGTCGATATCCTGATCGTGAATCTCAACGAGCCGCCATCCCTCCTGCGCAACGATGTAACACCTGGCAATCACTGGTTGAAGTTAAAACTGGTAGGCACAAAATCTAATCGGAGCGCGATTGGCGCGCGGGTTTCGGTACAGGCCGGTGATAGGACACAGACGCAGGAGGTTCAGAGTCAATCGAGCTTTATTTCCTGTGATGATCGGCGGCTACATTTCGGACTGGGCACAAATCTAAAGGCAAATGTGCAAATCCGGTGGCCAAGTGGGATGTCTCAAACGCTACCGAATATTGCTGCTGACCAACTGTTGACCGTCAAGGAAGACACCGGGATCGTTCCGACAGTGGGCTGGAATCGGTGAGCAAGATAAGCAGTCTACTTGGGTGCCTCCGGATCGACCTGCTGTTTGGTGACTTCTTCCGGTGAGGCCACCTCTTTGCCAGCCTCTTCGCGGTTAGATTTCTCTTTCCGCAAACGCTGAAATTCGGCGAATGCTTTTTGGCGCTCTTCTGTATTGCCCAACATGCCTTGCACCTGCGACAAGCGATACCATCCCACTTCGTTCTGGCTATTAAGGCGGATTGCCTTTTGAAGATGAGGCAAGGCCTCTGCCGGCTTCTGCAAAGAAGTCAATACAGCTCCCAGCCCAAGCTGGGCTTGCTCGAAATCTGGATAGTATTTCAAAGCCTGCTCGAAGAACGTCTGTGCTTCCTCAAGCTGCCCTGCATTGCGATGTGCTTCCGCGATTTCATAGGCTGCGCTGGCATTGGAGGGATCGATTTCTAACTCCTTCTGAAACGCCTTCAACGCCTCGGCCAAGTCACTCGAGGAAGTAGTTTGCAGGGAGCGGGCCAACAGAGTTCGCCCGATGCGGTAATGGATTCCGGAACGATGCGGATCCAAAGCCAGGACCTGCTGGTATTCGCTAATCGCGGCATCATAGGCTCCTTGACTTTCGTGCGCCTCGGCCAAGGTCTGGTACCGCCAAACCGACTTAGGAGCAACTTGAGCCAGTTTTTGCATCGCCAAAAAGGCGTAATTCCCGTATATCTTGCCGGTGTGGTACAGAACTTCGGGATCATCGGAATACAGCTGATTTAATTCCAGCGCAGTGTCCACCGCTTTGCGGTCGCGCCTCAACCCGCTGTAAACGCGCAGCAATTGTAGACCGCACATTCGCTTGATCTCAGGATCCGTGGCACGGCGGAAGCACGTGTCCAGCCCGGGCAAAGCATCGTTGTAGCGACCGAGTTCCGAGAGTGAGATGGCCAGCAGACTGTCGGGCTTGGTTAGGCCGGGTTTGAGCTTAAGGGCGTAGCGTAGCGCCTGGACCGCCTGATCAAACCGCCCCTCTTGAAAGTAGATCAGCCCGAGATTGGCGTGTACCTCGGCGACTTTGGGTTGCAATTCACGGAGCTTCTCGTAGGCTTTTTCTGCATCCTGAAGCCGGCCTTCGGCGAGCGCTCTTTGTCCCTCTTCGGCATACTGTTCCGTGGCGTTGGAGGGGGATACCTGCCCGAATGCGCACAAAGCAAAGATGAAGAGGGACAACCCGCTAAGCCAGGTTTTGGTCGCTGCTGCAATCATTTTTGCAGTTTACTCCTTGGGCAAAATGGGCTTCTGTTCGCAGGAAGAAAAAAGCCGCCAGGCCGAAGCCTGGCGGCGGTCTAGAGAATTAGTTTGGGTTAGAAAACGAGCTTCCCGCCAAGCTGCATAATGCGTGCCGGGCGAGCAGATTGAATTGCACCAAATGGAAGAACGCCGGTGTTGGCTACGTTGTTAGCAATTGAGCTAGCAGCTCCGCCTACATTGGGATTGACTCCATACTGAGTATGGTTAAAGACGTTGAATGCTTCCGCACGGAATTGGAAGGAAATCCGCTCGGTAAAGGTAAACGTCTTGCCGAGGTTCATGTCCCAGTTGTTGATGCCCGGTTGAGTGAGGATATTGCGTCCACTGGTTCCGAATGCACCAGCCAAAGGAGCTGTGAAGCATGAAGTGTTGAACCATTGATGAATACTCTTGGTGAAACCTTTTGTAGGATCGCAACCAGGCACCAGATTGGCGCGCTGGCTGAATGCATTTAAGATTCCGCCCTGATCCGGAGCAGTAACGGAGAACGGGAAACCTTGCTGGAAGGTCGCCACCCCGCCCAACTGCCAGCCTCCAACAGCTGCATCCACAAAGCGGTTCATGTTGCCGCCAAACTTCTTCCCACGACCAAACGGCAATGCGTAAACATAGGCAGCCACGAAACGATGACGATTGTCGAATTCCGAACGTCCATAATCAAGAGC
>Ga0157375_10003702_pt1 | contig 13274 bp, 16 predicted proteins | sample M35metaG_FD_115311 | JGI IMG/M metagenome (GOLD analysis project Ga0157375, IMG submission 115311) | Miscanthus rhizosphere microbial communities from Kellogg Biological Station, Michigan, USA - M3-5 metaG | ecosystem: Host-associated > Plants > Roots > Rhizosphere > Soil | place: USA: Michigan...
ATTATCATATACAAATCATGCTTGAAAAGAAGTTTTTCAGGCATTTTTTGTTGTTAAAATTTACTAAAATTTAGGTTCGTTAAGCTTCTTTTTTCTATTTTTAAATTCTGAAAAAATATTTTAGAAATAGCCTCTTAAAATTGAATTATGCCACATACAAATATCGCCGGAGACAATATCATAAGTTTACAAAGCGCCAAGATTGCCCAAAAAAGCTTTACTGTTCTCTCTGATGTTAATTTAAACATTAAAAAAGGTAGATTTTGCTACCTTATCGGGAAAACAGGTTCCGGAAAAAGCTCGCTTTTAAAGACGCTTTACGGGCATATTCCTTTAGCAGCAGGACACGGAGCGGTTGTAGGTTTTGATTTAGCAAAATTAAAGACTTCTGATATTCCCAACCTGAGAAGAAAGCTGGGAATTGTTTTCCAGGACTTTCAGTTATTATCTGACAGAACGGTTGAGAAAAATTTGAGATTCGTTCTTGAAGCTACCGGCTGGAGCGATAAAATCAAAATGGAAGACCGTATCAATGAGGTTTTAGGAAGTGTAAACATGAAAAGCAAGAAGCACAAAATGCCTCACGAGCTTTCAGGTGGCGAGCAACAGCGTGTGGCGATTGCAAGAGCTTTATTGAATCATCCAGACCTTATCCTAGCGGATGAGCCGACAGGAAACCTAGACCCTGAAACATCCAACGAAATTATGACCTTATTAAAGCAGGTTGCGCTAGAAAACGGAGCGGCTGTAGTAATGGCAACACATGATTATCACATGATCCAAAACTTCCCGGGAGAAGCGATCAGATGTGAGGATGGCAAGGTCTCTGTGCTGGATACAGCGGAATTATTTGAATAATTGATAATTAAAAGATTAAGAAATTTAGAGATTATGATATTACTAACTTCTAAAATCTAATTTCTAACTTCTTTTTTAAAAATATGAAACTCTTTCGTGAGTTCAAGATATTGGTCCGAGTATTGTCTCGGACTTTTTTCTATGGTAAATTCTGATTCGTCAAGAGTTTTTTCAGCTAAAGAAAATTCTAAGATCAATCTTTTTATTTTTGAGTTTTCAATGCCTTTAATATTTATTTTCCGGATTAAAAACAATTGATTTTCTTTCGCAATTTCAATAAAATCATCACCGACTTCCACAGGAATAATAACAGAAAAAATTCCGTTTTCAGAAAGGAGTTTTGAGGATTTTGAGATCAATTGACTGAAATTAAGTTCAACTGTTTGGCGGGCAATTTTGTCTTTTCCAGAATCAGATTCTTCAAAATAAGGAGGATTCGAAACAATTAAATCAAATTTCTCTTCTGATTCAAAAGTTTTAAAATCCTGGAAAATATTTTTTAACCTTAAATGAAAAACAGAATTTTCAAAATTTAATCGAGTGAGATTTGCAGCTTCTTCATTAATATCAATTCCTAAAAATTGAGCTTTGGGATTTCTCTGAGCCAGCATTAGTGAAATCAAACCCGTTCCGGTACCTATTTCTAAGACATTTGCGGTATTATTTACATTGGCTAAAGCACCAATCAAAACACCGTCTGTTCCGACACGGAAGACGTTCTTTGACTGTTGAATTTCAAATTGTTTAAACGTAAAAGGTTTCACTATAAATTAGTAGGTAATGTAATTGTGAATGTAGAACCTTTTCCAACCTCAGATTTTACGGAAATTTCTCCTTTATAATCTTCAACCATTTTTCTTACCATTGACAATCCAAGTCCCATTCCGCTGTTTTTGGAAGTAAAATTCGGTTCAAAAATTCTTTCGTACATATTGTCCGGAATCCCGATTCCATTGTCCTGCACGGAAATCATCACTCTTCTCTGATGTTGCTCTACATCTACGTTGATGATTAATTTTCTTTCATCACTTTGCGCCTGTTTGGCGTTGGTCACAAGATTGGTAATAATTCTGGAAAGGTAGATTCTATCCATATTGATCATGATATTACTTTTATTGGAATGAATAAAAATACTATCATCATTGAAAACTCTCAGGATATCTTCGACTTCGTTATTTAAATTAATTACTTCATTATTTTTTTCAGGAAGCTTGGCAAATTCCGAGAAAGCGGAGGCCACCGTTGCAATCAGATCGATCTGGTCGACCATCGTTTTGCTCATTTGCTTTACCCTTTCATTGATATTCGGATCTGCGGGATCGAATTTTCTTTCAAAATTCTGGATCGTCAGTTTCATGGGTGTCAACGGGTTTTTCACCTCATGTGCAACCTGTTTTGCCATTTCTCTCCAGGCTTCTTCCGATGCTTTGAAACGCAATCTTTCTTTCTGATCCTGAATCTGTAAAATCATCCTGTTATAAGCCCTCGCCAATGCGTTCAGCTCATCATTTTTGTAGTATCTGATAGGACGCATTTCGTTTTCAAACAATGTGATCCTTGTGATCATATCTGAAAACTTAGTAATTGTTTTTGACAGACTGTTAGACGTGATCCAGCTTATCCAAATGCTGAAAAGAATAAGAAAAATATCAATTAAAAGAATATATTTAACATATTTATGAAGAACGTCAAGATAAGCAGATTCATTGTGATACAAAGGAATATAGACAATTCCTATGGGCTCCAGCTCATTATTTTTTAAAATTAAATAAGAAGAGGTTAAACCCGCATCTTTAGATTTATCATACCCTTTAATATCAACTCTGGCATCGGTTGCAAGAATTTTATTAACGATCTTTATCGGAATTACTTTCTGCTCGACAAGGCTTTCATCTTTATTGGACAGCAGATAATTTCCTTTTAAATCATAAATAACAATATCATGCTGATTAATATCCGCTATCTCAAAAATTTTGTTCTCCAAGACTTTAGGAAGATCCTTAGTTTCTACCCTTGACCAGCTTACTGCATAATCCAGATATCTTATTACGGCAGTGGTTTTCTCCTGCATATCAATTTTACTTTGCTGCAGAGAATTGTTTTTTAAAACAAAATAAGGGACAAGCGAAGAAGCGACAACACTTAAAAGACATACCAACAAGAATCCGAAGAACACCCGGTTTCTTAAACTGTACCCTTTGTATTTACTAATTGCCATTCTGTTTATTAATTAACCTAGCAATATACTTACCAATTATGTCAAATTCAAGATTTACCTTGTCTCCTGTTTTCAAATATTGCATATTGGTAAATTCCCAGGTATAAGGAATGATCGCTACCGAGAACTGAGAATCTTCGCTTTTTGCGACAGTAAGACTAATTCCGTTTACTGTAATTGAACCTTGGGGAACAGTTACAAAATTTCCGCCAGATTCATATTTAATAGTAATAAAATAACTTCCGTCTTTATTTTCAATGCTTACAACTTCGCCGGTTTTATCCACATGTCCCTGAACGATGTGCCCATCCAATCTTCCGTCCATTTTCATGCAACGCTCAAGATTTACGACAGTACCTACATCCCATTTTCCAAGGTTGGTTTTTTCTAAAGTTTCATTAATTGCAGTTACCACATAATGATCGCCTTTGATCTCTACAACCGTTAAACAACAGCCGTTATGTGCCAAGCTTTGATCTATCTTTAATTCATGTGTAAAAGGGCAAGTTAAAGTAAAATCTATATTACTTCCTTTTTCTTCAATCTTCTCAATAACCCCAACTGCTTCAATAATTCCTGTGAACATATTATTTTTTGCTAAATTTGTAAATTATAATCTTCAAAGATAATCAAAATGAGCCCAAAAAACCATAAAGTACGAGTAGGAATTTCAATCGGAGATTTCAACGGCATCGGTCCGGAAATCATCATGAAGTCCCTGAATGATAAAGCTATTACAGATTTTTTTACGCCTGTAATTTTTGGTTCGGGAAAACTTTTCACCTATCAGAAAAATATTTTTAAGCTTAATTTAAACTTCAATTACATCAATGAAGCATCACAGGCACAGGGTGGAAAGATCAATATGGTGAATCTTGTGAAAGAAAATGTGAATGTAGAACTGGGAACTCCTACGGAAGAATCCACAAAAATGGCGATTGATTCTCTGGAAGCTGCAACGGAAGCTTTAATGAAAGGAGAAATCGATGTTATAGTAACCGCTCCCATCAATAAAGATGAAATGATGAAGATGGGCTTCAAACACGCAGGTCACACAGGTTATTTTGAAGAAAAATTCAGTAAGAAGGGATTGATGTTTTTGGTAACGGATGATTTGAAGGTGGCCGTTTTAACACACCATATTCCAATTGTACAGGTTGCTGAAAATATTTCTAAGGAGAAAATCAAAAAGCAGATCAGAGTTTTAAACCAAACTTTAATTGAAGATTTCTGTGTTCAGAAACCGAAAATTGCGGTTTTAGGCTTAAATCCACATTCAGGAGACGGCGGTGTGATCGGAAATGAAGAAATTGAAATCATTTCTCCGGCAATCAAAGAACTTTCAGATAACGGAATTTTAGCGTTCGGACCTTTTCCTGCTGACAGTTTTTTCCAGCCGAATAAATACAGAAATTTCGATGCAGTTTTAGCAATGTATCACGATCAGGGCTTGGCTCCGTTTAAAACTTTAGCATATGAAGAAGGCGTTAATTACACAGCCGGACTTCCCTACATAAGAACCTCTCCCGATCACGGAGTGGCGTACGATATCGCAGGAAAAAACCTTGCTGATGAACAGAGTTTTACGGAAGCAATTTTTACTGCCATTAAGATTTTTAAAAACAGAGCGGAATATAACGATCTGATGAGCAACCGACTACAACCTAGAAAAATGGCTATCGACAACGGAGTAGACGAAGATCTGCCGGATGAAGCCGAAGCATAAATCATTAAAACAAATTTTATATTAATTTGTTGAACAATTTATTTGTAATTATAAAAAAAATGCATATTTTTGCACACTCATTTTATGGACAAGTTAAGAAACTATGACGTGAGCTTTTCCGGACTGAAAACCGGGAAGCATCAGTTCAAATTTGAGATTGATAAAACGTTCTTTCAATTATTTGACACTGAGCAGGAATTTACAAATCCCAAGATTTCAGTAGATGTTTTTCTTGAAAAGCACACTACTTTTTTAGAATTTGTAATAAAAATCAACGGAACGGTACAACTGGTTTGTGATATTACAAACGAAGATTTTAACCATCCTGTAGAAAACGAGATCAAGGTTTTGGTAAAGTTTGGAGAAGAATATGATGACAGCGAAGAAGACGTAATCACCATTCCTACCAACGACCACGCTTTCAATGTAGCACAACTGATTTACGAGATTGTAACCCTTTCAATACCAATGAAAAAGGTTTCACCCAACGTAAGCGATGAAGATCTTGAAATTCTTGAAAAATTCAGTCCGAAAGAAGTTGAAGAAGAAGAAGAAAAGGGTGACCCGAGATGGGATGCACTCAAAAAATTAAAAGATAAAAATTAAAATAATTTAAATATGATGAGATGATGAAAAGAATCTCATCGCTCATCAAATTAAAAAAGTTATTACAAGATGGCACATCCAAAGAGAAGACAATCGTCCACAAGAAGAGATAAGAGAAGAACTCACTACAAAGCTGTAGTTCCTCAATTAGCTAAAGATGCAACAACAGGAGAAATGCACCTTTACCACAGAGCTCACTGGCATGAAGGGAAACTTTACTACAGAGGTAAAGTAGTATTGGAAAAAGAAGTAGCAACTACTGAAGAAAACTAAGAGGTCGTTTTTCATCGAAAAACACTCGTTTTAATACAAAAACCGCCCGATTTTGATAAAATTGAGCGGTTTTTTGTTGTTTTTTATGTTTTTTTGGTATCTTTGACCCAAAATCAAATATCAAATTTATGGACATTAAAGACATACAAAATCTTATCAAGTTTGTATCTAAGGCTGAAGTTTCTGAAGTGAAGTACAAAACTAAAGATTTCGAAATCACTATTAAAACTCCATTAGCTGGAAGCGAAGTAGCCTATGCTCAACCTGCAGTATACCACACTGCTGCACAACAGATGGCTGCTCCTGCACAAGTTCCCGCTGCTGCATCTGCACCTGCTGAAAAAGCTGAGGCTGCATCTGATGACAGCAAATATATCACAATCAAATCTCCAATGATCGGTACTTTCTACAGAAAGCCATCTCCAGATAAAGACGTATTTGTAAACGTAGGTGATGAAGTTTCTAACGGAAAAATCGTTTGCGTAATCGAAGCAATGAAGTTATTCAACCAGATTGAATCTGAAGTAAGCGGAAAAATCGTTAAAATTTTAGTTGACGATGCTACGCCTGTAGAATACGACCAACCTTTATTCTTAGTAGATCCATCATAATTTAATTAGAAGTTAGAAGTTAGAAATTAGAAGTTAGATAGCTAGCTTTTAAGTTTCATACTCATTATCTAATTACCTAATCATCTAATTACTAATTAAGGTTATGTTCAAAAAAATATTAATTGCCAATCGTGGCGAAATTGCAATGCGTATTTTACGTACTTGTAAAGAAATGGGAATCAAAACTGTTGCAGTATACTCTACTGCCGACAAAGACAGTCTTCACGTAAGATTTGCTGACGAGGCTGTTTGTATTGGTCCTGCGATGAGTAAAGACTCATACCTAAAAATCCCAAACATTATTGCTGCTGCGGAAATTACAAACGCAGACGCTATTCACCCGGGTTACGGATTCTTATCTGAAAATGCTAACTTCTCAAGAATCTGTCAGAAAAACGGCATCAAATTTATCGGTGCTTCTCCTGAACAGATCGAGAAAATGGGAGACAAAGCTAATGCTAAAGCTACTATGAAAGCTGCGGGCGTACCTTGCGTACCTGGTTCTGACGGTTTGATTGAATCTTACGAACACGCTGTAAAGGTTGCAGAAGAAACAGGATACCCAGTAATGATCAAAGCGACTGCCGGTGGTGGTGGAAAAGGAATGAGAGCCGTTTGGAAAGCTGAAGACCTTAAAGATCACTGGGAATCTGCAATTCAGGAGGCTGTAGCTGCATTCGGAAACGGAGGTATGTATATGGAAAAATTGATTGAAGAGCCTAGACATATCGAGATTCAGGTTGCCGGAGATCAATATGGTAAAGCTTGCCACCTTTCTGAAAGAGATTGTTCTGTTCAGAGAAGAAATCAAAAATTAACGGAAGAAACTCCTTCTCCGTTTATGACCGATGAGCTTCGTGAGAAAATGGGTGACGCAGCTGTAAAAGCGGCAGAATTCATTGGATATGAAGGTGTTGGAACAATCGAATTCTTGGTTGACAAGCACAGAAATTTCTATTTCATGGAAATGAATACGAGAATTCAGGTGGAACACCCAATTACTGAGCAGGTTATTGATTACGATTTGATCAGAGAACAAATTCTTTTGGCGGCGGGAACTCCGATTTCAGGAATTAACTATTATCCAAAATTACATTCAATTGAATGTAGAATCAACGCGGAAGATCCTTACGCAGATTTCAGACCTTCTCCAGGGAAAATCACAGGATTAAATATTCCTGGCGGACACGGAATCAGAGTGGATACTCACGTTTACTCAGGATATACAATTCCTTCTAATTATGACTCAATGATCGCAAAACTGATCACAACAGCTCAAACCCGTGAAGAAGCGATTGCAAAAATGAGACGTGCATTGGAAGAATTCTATATTGAAGGGGTAAAAACTACAATTCCTTTCCACAGACAATTGATGGATGATGAAGATTATCTTTCAGGAAACTACACGACAAAATTCATGGAGAGCTTTGTAATGGATAGAAAATATGATAATCACTAAGATTATTTAAATAAAATTGATGAAACTGCCTCATTTTTGAGGCAGTTTTTTTATGCCTGAAAAGTAGAGTTAAAATCACCCTTTTGTGTGATTGTGATATTTACCCGCCTGCCTTACCTTTGATAAGAACCTTTCTATCAACAATTTATAACCTATAAAACTTTTACTCATGAAAAAATTACAATTACTTTTATTTTGTCTATTAGCAAACATTTTTTTTGGTCAGACAAAATTCGACAATGAAAAACTTATGACGGTTCAGGATATTTTCTACAATTCTACAAAGCAGAACATCAACTCCTTTATGAAAGATAAAGGCTATACGGTAGGAGAAGTTGAGCCGGGAGATGCAGAATATGGTGATGCTTATAATTTCAAATCAGAATTTACCCGAGTGCAGATACAATACACTCCTAAAGGCGCAACCAGCGGGGTTGTAATGCTGTATGCCGGGGCAATGAACAATACTTTCATTGAAATGAAAATAAAAGATGCGGGATATACGTTTGTAGAACATGCAAATGTCATTGATGGCGTAGATTTCACAAGAAAACAGTGGAGTAAAAAAGGAGAAAAACTCTCTTTTGTTACTTACGCTGATGCGAATGATAAAATTGGCTTTCTTGGCTTTGGCGAATTTCAGGAATAAAACTTAGCTTATTAAAAATGTATAAATCTCACAGTTTCCTAATTGTGAGATTTTTTCAAAACAATACAAAATGGATTACAATAGTATAAAAAGATTTTTCGTTTTCTTAATAATCTTCGGATGTTGGACTCTGAATTTTGCTCAGGAAAAAATGATTGTCAAAATCCTTAACCGGGAATTAAAAAGAGAAGTCAAAAATCAATTAAAATCACCGAATTTCAATGGTGACACTATAAGTATAATTAAAGAATTCAGTATCGATGATCATAAAAATCTGACTTTTCAGATTAAAAAAATAAGCCCATATTTAAATGGCTATCAAATCATTAAGCAAGAAGTTCCGCTCAATAAGATTTTAAAAATCGGAAAAGATATTCAGATCATTTTAGAAACAGAAAAAGATGCTGTTACAACAACTTACACCACTTTTGACGAAACAAAAAAGGAGCAGAAACTCAATGAGAGTCTGTTTTTTCTCTATCTTTCCAACGAAAAACAAAATGATGATTTGGGAATTGAGATACAGAAAGCCTTTCAGAAAGCAGGCTTCAATGTTACCAAAGATTATTGGTATGATTAAATCAAATTCATTTAAAAATTATTACATGAAACTTAAAGGTGCGGAAAAAAAATTCTGGTGGGATTTCGGGCAAATCAAAGATTCTAATAAAATCCCTGCAGAACTTCCGGGTTTTACAAGCATCGATTCTTTGACAGGTGATGAAGATCTTGCGATGTTGATCGATAAGGTTAAAATCATCAAATCCATTTATCTTAAAGAAACTGAAGTTACAGATGAAGGGGTAAAATCGATCTCAGAAATTCAGCAGCTTAAAAGTCTTACGCTAATGAAACATCCGAAAATTACGAAGAAAAGCCTTCCTTATCTCAATAAATTAACCGATTTAGAATATCTTGACATTTGGAGAACGGAAATTCTGCTGGAGGATATTCATCATTTAAATCAATTGAAAAATTTAAAAGAATTATATGTCTCATCCGTAAAATATGAATACAGCGATTATTCGGAAATGGACAGAGACCATATTTTAGAAGAAATCATTAAGCTTGAAGAAATTCTTCCAAATTGTATCTTCTACGTAGATCATAATCTTTATCAATAATTTTTAGGAATAATATTCAATTAAACTTGATAAAAACACAATATTATCATTTATCATTGCTGATTTAGGTCACTTTCACAACTTTAAAATAAATCATTAACTTTGTGGAAAACCTAGAAATATATGTCAACAGTAGAAACAGCAAAAAACTCACAGTATTTTATTGACCTTGAAGACAAACACGGAGCTCATAACTACCACCCTCTTCCAGTGGTTTTAGACCGCGGGGAAGGCGTTTTTGTCTGGGATGTTGAAGGCAAGAAATATTATGATTTTCTTTCTGCTTATTCTGCTGTCAATCAAGGACATTCACATCCTAAAATTGTAGAAGCTCTGGTTGAGCAGGCTAAAAAACTAGCGTTAACTTCAAGAGCATTTTACAACTCTAATTTGGGAGAATATGAGCAGAAAATAACAAATCTTTTCGGTTTTGATAAGGTTTTACCTATGAATTCAGGAGCTGAGGCTGTGGAAACTGCGGTAAAATTAGCCAGAAAATGGAGTTATGAAGTAAAAGGAATTTCAGAAAATGCAGCAAAAATCATTGTTTGCGAAAATAATTTCCACGGAAGAACGACAACAATCGTTTCTTTCTCAAACGATCCGGATGCTAATCAAAATTACGGTCCTTTTACGCCCGGTTTTATTAAAATTCCTTACAACGATATTGCGGCTTTAGAAGAGGTTTTAAATAATGAAGCTGGAAATATTGCAGCATTTTTGGTGGAGCCTATTCAGGGTGAAGCCGGAGTATATGTTCCTAATGACGGTTTCCTGAAAAATGCTTCCGAGCTTTGTAAAAAACACAATGTTCTTTTCATTGCAGATGAGGTACAAACAGGAATTGCAAGAACAGGAAAATTGATCGCTTGCCATCACGAAAATGTACAACCGGACATTTTAATCCTTGGGAAAGCACTTTCCGGTGGAATGTATCCTGTTTCGGCTGTTTTAGCAAATAATGAGATCATGAATGTGATCAAACCGGGACAGCACGGGTCTACATTTGGAGGAAACCCGATTGCCTGTGCAGTTGCAATTGCTGCCTTGGATGTTGTGGCTGAAGAAAATCTATCTGAGAGAGCTGAAGAATTGGGTCAGTTATTCAGAAGTGAGATTGAAAAATTAATTGAAAAATCCGATCTTATTACAAAAGTAAGAGGGAAAGGCTTGCTAAATGCTATTTTAATTAATGATACTCCGGACAGCTCAACAGCCTGGAATCTTTGTTTAAAATTAAAAGAAAACGGACTTCTTGCAAAACCTACGCACGGAAATATTATAAGATTGGCACCACCTTTGATAATTACGAAAGAGCAATTATTAGATTGCGTTCAAATTATACAAAAAACACTAAATGATTTTTAAAAAACAATGTCAATTTCCCTCGCAGTAATTACTTACAATGAAGAAGAAAATATTATACGACTTTTAGACTCAATCACAGACACAGTTGATGAAATTATAGTTGTTGACAGCTTCTCAACAGACAAAACAAAAGAGATTTGTACTCAAAAATATCCTCAAATAAAATTCTTTGAGAAAAAGTTTAATGGGTATGGTGAACAAAAAAACCATGCCCTTAATCTATGCTCCTGTGAATGGGTTTTGTTTCTGGATGCAGATGAAATTCCGAATGAAGATCTTAAAAACTCAATCAAAAAAATTACCTCTTCTCAAAATCCGGAATTTAATGTTTACAAAGTGAATTATAATAACCACCTAGGGATTCATTTAATAAAATTCGGAGGTTGGGGAAACGTGTATCGAGAAAGGCTTTTCAGGAAAAAGTGTGCAAAGTATTCAGCTGATAATGTCCATGAATTTTTAATTACGGATGAAAAATGTGGACTGCTTAAAGGAAAAGTGGATCATTACACTTATAAAAGTATTCGTCATCATATAGACAAGATCAATAAGTACTCTGATATGATGGCGCAAAAAATGTTTGAAAAAGGCAAAAGAATAAACCGATTTAAAATAATCATAAGCCCCGTCTTTGAATTTATAAAGGTCTTCTTCTTTAAGCTTGGCTTTTTAGATGGGTTTCCCGGATTTTATATTGCCAAAACAATGTCTTATTATACTTTTCTGAAGTATATAAAATTGTATGAGAAAATCAGGTTAATCAAAATCGGAGAAAATAGGTAATACTCTATGGTTATTTATCTCATTTTATTTTTATTAGCAGCTTTTATTACACTTTATTTTCGTCTTTATCTCTTGCTTTTTCCTAATAACAGATTGCTTATTCTGATGTATCATAAAGTAGAAAAAGCGAGCAATGATGACCTGACAGTAAATTTGGAAAATCTTGAAAGACAATTCAGATATTTAAATAAGAAAAAATACTTTTCAAAATCTTTTAGAGAGATCAACATACCTGCAAAAAAAAGTATAATTCTTACCTTTGATGACGGTTATAAAAACAATTTTGAATATTTACCCCGATTGCTTGAAAAATATGATTTAAAAGCGACAATATTTATTTCAACAAAATTTATTCAGGAAGGGTATAAAAATTATGACATGATGACTTTTGAAGACATCAAAAATTTAAATCAAAAATATTTTGAAATAGCACTGCACACTCATGCTCATGAAAATTTCAGAAATGTAAGCGTAGATTTTATTGAAACAGATTTAAAGAAAAACATGCAAATTCTTGCCAGTCAAGGGATAGAATATTCGAAGATATTAGCCTACCCTTACGGAAAATATCCTAAAGAAAAACATGAGAAAATGCATCTTTTTTTCATTTTAAAAAAAATGGGAATTAATTTTGCAGTAAGAATCGGCAATAAAGTGAATTATTTTCCTACAAACAAACCTTATGAGCTGTGTAGAATAGACATAAAAGGCAGAGATTCGTTAATAAAATTCAAATTAAAACTTATCTTTGGAAGATTAAAACTGTTTTAGAAGAATTGTAGAGTTATACTTCTAAACCAAATAAACGTTGTGATGAATATAAGTGGCTTAATCATAACACAAAATGAAGAAAAAAATATACAGGAAGTCATTGAGTGTCTCAATTTTTGTGATGAGATCATAATCATTGATTCATTCAGCACAGACAGAACTGTAGAAATCGCAAAAAAAACATCAACTGTAAAAATCATTCAAAACAAATTTGAAGATTTTACAAAACAAAGAAATTTAGCTTTGGACCAAGCAAAGAATGACTGGGTATTGTTCCTTGATGGTGATGAAAGAATTACCCCTGAATTGAGAAAAGAAATTATAGATGAATTAAATAAACCACAGCAAAAAGATGCTTATTATTTTTACAGAAAGTTCTTTTTTGCCCAAAAACCAATCAATTATTCAGGAACGCAGACTGATAAAAATTTCAGGCTTTTCAGAAAGTCTAAAGCGAGATATATTTCAGACAAAAAAGTGCATGAAACATTGGAGGTAAATGGCAGCATCGGAGAATTTAAAAATAAATTGCTACACTTTTCCGTTAATGATTATGAGTCTTATAAGCAAAAAATGATTCATTATGGAGTTTTGAAAGGACAGGAATTGGCTTTGAAAGGAAAAAAGTTCAGTTCTTTAATTCAATACTCTAAAACTGCGTTTAAATTCTTTAAGGCATACATTTTGCGTTTAGGTATCTTAGACGGAAAGGAAGGCTACCAACTTTCTTATTTACAATCATTAAGTGTTTTTGAAACGTATGAATCATTAAAAAAGGAGCAAAATTGATTGAATGAAGATTTGTGTAATTAGTTTCGATTTTTGGGG
>Ga0157375_10003706_pt1 | contig 13268 bp, 7 predicted proteins | sample M35metaG_FD_115311 | JGI IMG/M metagenome (GOLD analysis project Ga0157375, IMG submission 115311) | Miscanthus rhizosphere microbial communities from Kellogg Biological Station, Michigan, USA - M3-5 metaG | ecosystem: Host-associated > Plants > Roots > Rhizosphere > Soil | place: USA: Michigan...
CGTGATCGTTGCAAGGCCGGAGAGATTCGCAACAGGGTTAATGAGAAGCGTGCGCGTTGAGCCAGTTCCCGAGATCGAAATATTAGAAGCACTGTTCGGAACTAACGTCGTGTTGTTGGAGGTAGCTGTAATGTTTGTGATGGAAGCCGAGCCGCCAATATTGAATGGAAGCGGCAGCGAAGCATCCTCGTTGATGGCTTGGTCGACTAGATCAGGTATCGAGACTTGTGCTTCAAAGGCTCCGATATCAACTGTGGCAGTTGTGTCTGCATCGGGACCGTCGACTTGCCGACTGAACACCCCACGTCGTTGATCGGTGGTTAATGCGAAACCATAGGTCGGTACACAAGTAAAATTGAAGACACAGTTATCGCCGGCATCGAGTGCGGGACTACCGGCGAGCAGAGCATGAGTTCTGGTCAACCCGCCGTTATCACTTAACTCACCGAGACGAGCGTTGAGAGGTGTAGCAGCTGTGCCCACCAGGTCTCCGTTAACGCCGTTCGTGAATCCATTGCTGCCGTCAGATCTACCTATTAAGTTATGTCCCTGTGAAACGAAGGGTGCGGCTACATCTGGAACTGTCCCAATGTTTCCCGCGACTATTGTGTTTCTGATCTTAGGGTGTATTGAATTGGAATGAACGCCGCCGGTAGATCCTTGGGCGAGTGCAGTGTTGTTCGTAATAGTGCAGTTCAGCAATGTAAGTCTTGAGCCGATGTCATCATATATCCCGCCACCACCAAATACTGCTTGGTTGCCGGTTATGGTGGTATTAACGAGAGTTGCTGAAGGAGCATTTGTACAGTTCTGCCCAACGCAAAAACCTCGATTTATTAGTGCACCTCCGACGAAGTTATTTACAGAATTGCCACTTATTAGACTATCTCGAACAGTCAGTGTCCCGCGGTTGAAAATCGCTCCACCAAAATCAGTCGCGACGTTATTGTTTAAGTCGCAGGCTTCGAGCGTTAAAGTGCAATCTCCTTCATTAAATATTGCCCCACCACTCGCGGCAAGCCCATTAGTAATAGTTAGGCCTCGGACCAGCACAGTAGTAGTTATGTTTTGTATCGTGAAGATGCGGAACTGCGGAGTTCCCGGAGCCAAACTTCGAGAAACCGTTATTACATTAGCGCCAGGTCCATTTATCGACATTGAAGTAAAGATGACGGGAAGTTCACTTGATAGTGCGATAGTCCCCGTAAGTCCACTTTGAAAGTTTATTGACTTTGGTGATTGGTTAGCCTGTCCATTCGTAATTGCCTGTCTCAAGCTTCCAGGTCCCATGTTATTGAGATTCGTCACCAGCAGACTTTGAACTTCGAACGATCCAATATCGACGACAGCCGTCCCGTCTCCATCACCGTCAGCACTGCGAGTAAAACCAGCACCACGTTGATCATTACTGATCGACGAACCCAGTGCCGGCGAGCATGAGTTGGTCAAGACACAGTTGTCTCCCGCATCGATTGCAGGTGAACCTGGTAATAGACCATGTGTCTCAAAAATGCCCCCGTTGAACAAAAGTGGGCCAAGCCGCGGGTTGATCGGATTAGTGGTTGAGCCAACTTGATCCCCGTTTAGAGAATTTGTAAAACCTGTGCTCCCATCCGCGTCGCCGATTAGATTGTGGCCTGCTGTTGTGAATGAAGCACCACCGATATCTGGTCCATTACTTCCATTGCGGGCGACGATAGTATTCCTGACAGTTGTTCCCGTGAATCCAGCAAAAATTCCATGACCACTCCCTGAAGCCAAATTTCCAGTTACCGTTGTATTGGTGATGGTCGAGTTACCTGAAATCCAGATGCCACCGCCATCAGCAGGCGCTGCGCCCGTCATATTCCCACTGAAAGTGCTGTTTATGATCGTCGCCTGAAACCCCACAAAAAGGCCTGCGCCACTTCCACTACCTCCCGGTCCGGTGCCAGTAGTATTGCCGGTCACTAGTGTGTTAATTACGGTTATGGGAGCTGAACTCTCGATACCGCCACCTCTTCCGCCATTGCCGTTGCCCGACGCACCCACGACACCGTTCCCGGTGGTGTTGTTACTCACCACGGAATCGATCATAGTTAGGGACCCGCTTCCGCAGTTACAAATACCCCCGCCTGACCCGGCAGAGGGGCTCCCTGTAACACCGTCAGTAGTAGTGTTTTCTGTAACTATGACGCTAGTTAAGGTGAGGATGCCTCCAGTTCCGATGCCACCCCCACTACTGGGTGAGCTAGCTCGGCCATTTTTGAGGGTAACTCCAGAGATAGAAACCGTTGTCAGGTTGTCGATTGTCAAGATTCGATAGTCGCCACCCGTGTCTCGCCTTATCGTCAGCCGATCAGAGCCTGAACCAATGATCGTCATATTGGTGCTGATCGCGGGTAACTCACTCGATAGGTTGATAGTCCCACTTACGGGAATCGAAATCGTGTCATCTCCACTCCCTGGCGCGCACTCACCTGGAATACCAATAGGCCCTCCGTCGAAATTCGCGTGTATAAGTGCTTCTCGAAAGCTACACTTTCCATCATTGCTATCAAGTGCATCGTCGGTGGTATTCACAATGATGCTTGCCATTGGAGTGGTGACACTGGCCGCAGCCTTCACCATTTGGCCTGCGCTATTAAGCCGGTGAGTCGACTCCGTCAGGCCAGCTGACCTGACCGAAATGACCACGACCGTTGTGATAAATATGAGCGCGAGCGGCAAAAAGATTCTCACGAGACGGTGACTTGGGAGGCATGGGGGATTTTTCATTTTAATTTTTAACCCGAATAGACTCGAGCGCTTAGACAGAAATCCCTAACCGGAGGAGATCATCAACACAACCTGCAAGAGATCTTCTGATGAACCTTGTTGTGACGGCAGAATCGAATATTGTGTTTACAGGAATCGCTAAGCCGGAGTAGAGGAACTCAAAATGGAACAGCGGAACGAGCCAAAAATAACATGCAAAGTAGTGAGTCAACAAGTAACTTGGCCGCAAAATCTCAACCAGACCAATGGGTACGCATAGACACAAAACTGGCGACTGAACTTCAAGTAAATCGCCGACAAAATGCGACGACGATTTGGACCAATCTCTAAGTCCCGTAAACCGAAAATAAATACTTTAGTATTGATGCCGCAGTGATGGCGTTCCTGCCAAACTTCAGGAGCACCGGCCGACTACCTTCGCGAAATCAAATTTGCCAAAGCATTGAGTGTAACTCCTAAAGCTTGGAGAGATTACGTTCAAGAGCATCGCAGTGCCGACGATGAGTTAATAGTCAGGGAGTGGTTGGAAGCGTTCGACAAAGTTATCCCGAGTAAACGGCCAGCCCCACTTCCCGAAAAGCCACCTGGAGTTTCGCCTAGTACAACTCGCCCAATATTTGATGACAAGCGATCTTTCATACTCAAAATCGATTCCGCAGTGAACGGTGTCCGCATGGAGACCTTGGCAAACCTGATGAACCAATACGTTTCGCGAACCGAAAGTGGGTTTATGGGGAGACATCAACTAGTTGCACTGCACATAGGAATGGCTTCTTACGCGCAACGATTGTGGACCAGAATCCGTGGTACTTTAGAATTGTCGTTGAAGAATTGTGATCGCGGAATTTTGCCAATCACCCTACCTAAATGCTCTTGATGATCGTCTCCCCATTTTCCCAACGCCGCAATAACCGGTAGCACACTCTGCCCTCGCCGCAATTTCTTGATCGACTGCTGCTAATGCGAGAATAGAGTCCAATTATGGCAAAACCTGTACTGTTCACGATCGATGACGATCGAGAAGTTTCGCGTGCAATCGAACGCGATCTGCGACGCAACTATGCAAGTAACTATCGCGTGCTGCGGGCCGAATCAGGGTCGGCGGCTTTGGAGATTGTTCGGGAATTGAAGGTCAGGAGTAACACCGTTGCACTCTTCCTCGTTGACCAAAGAATGCCTGGCTTATCCGGTGTCGAGTTTTTGGAGCAAGCCATCAAACTTTATCCCGAAGCCAAGCGAGTGCTGTTAACAGCTTATGCGGACACTGACGCAGCCATCGCCGCAATCAACGAAGCAGGCGTCAATCACTATCTATTAAAGCCCTGGGATCCGCCTGAAGAGAATCTTTATCCAGTGCTGGACGAGTTGCTTGAGGATTGGCAAGCGGAGTTTCCACCTCAGTTTGAAGGCATTCGAGTCTTAGGGAATCGCTGGTCTCCTGCTTCGCACAACATAAAAGACTTTCTGGCTCGCAATCATGTCCCATATCAATGGCTAGACATAGAGACTGCCGAGTCTGACGTCGACGTGAGGAGTGTAGTGGACCTGCTAGAGGAGCAAGACAAAAAAGACTTGCCGCTCGTGATCTTTCCTAACGGCTTGCGGTTGCATCAGCCCACCACAGGAGAACTTGCCGAACATGCCGGTCTCAAAACGAGGGCCGCAGAAACATTTTATGATCTCGCGATTGTAGGTGGCGGACCCGCGGGGCTCGCGGCCGCAGTGTACGGAGCCAGCGAGGGTTTAAGAACGGTCATGATCGAACGTGAGGCTCCAGGTGGACAAGCAGGCATGTCCAGTCGCATTGAGAACTACCTTGGATTTCCGAGCGGACTCAGTGGTGGTGACCTGGCGCGACGCGCGGTCGTTCAGGCGCGCAGGTTCGGAGTTGAGATCCTTTCGGCTGAAGCTACCGCCATTCGCCTCGATGGTCCCTACCGCTTGCTAACACTTGCAGACGGATCGGAACTCAGTTGTCACGCTTTGTTGGTTGCGACCGGTGTGCAGTGGCGCAAACTGGACGCTCCAGGCGTAGAGCGTCTGACCGGCGCAGGAATCTACTACGGCGCTGCGATGACTGAAGCCCTGTCGACGAGAAACGAGGACGTGTTCATTGTTGGAGGCGCGAACAGCGCGGGCCAGGCTGCCATGTACTTCTCGAAGTACGCGCGTCGAGTAGTAATGCTGGTGCGGGGCGCTTCGCTCGCGGCGTCAATGTCTCAGTACCTAATCAACCAACTGAAGCAAACTAAAAATGTGCAAATCGAATTCCACTCGTCGGTTGTGGAGGCGCACGGTGAAGATCATCTCGAAGCAATTTCCGTCCACTGCACCTCAAGCAACGAAGTAAACAAAGTAGCTGCCAACTCGCTGTTCATAATGATCGGAGCGGCTCCAAACACCAAGTGGCTGGCGGATATCGTAGAACGCGATGAGCGCGGCTTTATTCTTTCCGGCCCCGACTTGATGCGGGAAGGGAAGCGGCCCCAAGGATGGTCTGCCGATCGAGATCCCGGGCTTTTGGAAACAAACGTGCCGGGCATCTTTGTAGTTGGTGACGTCCGACATGGCTCGGTCAAGCGAGTCGCTTCAGGTGTTGGCGAAGGCTCCGTTGCGATTTCATTCGTACATCAATATCTGAGTAAGGTGGTTTGACGATGGGCGAGACAAAAATAGAAGGTGTGGGTGTGCCAGTGCCAGTGTCAGGCGTCGTTGAGTCAGTTATCACAACAAGTACTTCACCCGCCGACACCGTTGAGGCACTTCGACGTGTCCACGTGTTTGCTGATCTCCCTGATGATCAATTGGAGTGGTTTGCGGAAAATGTGCGGGACGAGCGATTTGCGGCCGGCGACATTCTGTTCCGCAAAGGAGACCCGCCTGATTGGATGGCCGTCTTCCTTGAAGGAGAAATGCATGCTTATCGCGACGATAACGCTCACGACGGGTATGTATATATTTCAAGAGCCGGTGATCCGGCGAGCGAAGTAACTGGAGTGCTGCCTTTCTCGCGTATGACACAGTTCACTGTTACCGGTCGGGCTGCTACGCCAAGTCGCATACTTCGCTTTCCGGTTAGTTTGTTTCCTGAGCTGCTACAACGAATGCCGATTCTCGCCAAACGTCTTGTCGGCATCATGAGTGATCGTGTGCGTGAGATGACCACCGCTGATCAGCAACAGGACAAGCTGATGGCTCTGGGTAAACTTTCGGCTGGACTCGCTCACGAGTTGAACAACCCGGCAGCCGCGGCAACTCGCGCGGCGAACGATCTTATCGTTACCCTGGCGGAGTTGCGTCGAGCAGACTTACGGCTCTGTCGCCATGACCTTACTGAAGAACAAGAGAATGCGATACGTGACTTCGAAGAGGTCGCGCTCGAACACACTGCAACAAACGAGCATTTGAATTCGCTGGAGCAAAGCGATAGGGAAGATCTAGTCACTTCATGGCTTGAGGACCAGGGCGTCGCCGACCCATGGAAACTTTCAGCCAACCTAGTTGAGGCCGGGATTGATGCGGCGAGCCTGCAGCGAATTTCAGATGTTCTCAGGAAAGATGCATTTGACGATGTGCTTGCACGAGTCAATGCACAACTCGCTGCGGCGAAACTCGCTGGTGAAATCAAGGCCGGCACTGCTCGCATCTCCGAACTTGTGGGCGCGATTAAAGAATACAGTTACATGGACCAGGCGTCGGTTCAGGAAGTCGACCTGCATAAGGGGTTGGAAAGTACACTTCTCATCCTGAAGTACAAATTGAAAAGGAAGAATATCGAGGTGACGCGCGACTACGCCGACACGTTGCCGCACATCAAGGCATACGGGAGCGAGCTCAATCAGGTTTGGACTAATTTGATCGTTAATGCAGTAGACGCCATGCCCGAAGGTGGGAAGTTGAAAGTTCGTACGAAAAGCGAGCCGACTGATATTCTGGTGGAAATCAGAGATAACGGCTCAGGTATACCCGCAGATTTGAGGTCGCGCATTTTCGAGCCGTTTTTTACTACGAAGCCTGTCGGCGAAGGAACCGGGCTGGGGTTGGACACGGTCGCCCGCATCGTGCGAAAACACCGAGGCAATATCCGTTTTGAATCGAAACCTGGCGATACCTGTTTTCAAGTGCGTCTACCTCTTGAATGGTCCTCATAAAACAACCTTGCTCGAAGGCGCATCGGAATCAGCGATCATTAGTTCCGCGTACGCATGATGGCGCAGCTGAAATTAGCGCAAGGAGTGTTGGACGGACCGCCTAAAAGACCGCTCTTTTACGAATGATGGGCGTTAGTTCGCGTATCCTGCTCGCCGCTGGTTGCGGCCGCCTAGTCGGCGGCGCGGTTGCGCGATTGACGTTCGCTTCGGTTGAGTGAGGAAGGATGGCCAGGGGCTTCTCATTTTATTCTTAAAGTTTCATACGTTTCATCAAATCAATAAAACGCGGTTCGTTTCGGAGATTGTTCCATTTCGGTTCGACTTTGAGAAACGTCATTTTGGGGTCGCGCTGTTCGAAGGCTTTTTCCAACCATCCAAGCGCGTCATCGCGCATCTCCAAGGCGTTGCAAATTAACGCGATGTTATAAGGCGGAACGTATTTCGTCGCGGATAAGTCTAAAAGTTCTTTCAGCGCCGCTCGCGCCTCATCGCGTTTGCCCGATTTTGCCAGCGCATACGTGCCGAACGGGATATCATTTCTGCCGGAGAGTTCATATTCTTTGCGTGATTCAGCGATCGCTTCGGCGAACATTCCTTTTTCGATATACGCGCTAGCAGCAAAAAGATGCGACATCGGGAATTTCGGTTCCAGTTCTGATGTTTTCTGCAACTGAATTAATGCTTCATCAGCGCGTCCGGCGTGCAACAGATACTGTCCTTCGAGCGCGCTTATTCCCAGATCGACTGGGTTAAGTTCGCGGGCAAGTTTCGCTTGGGCGAGAGCTTCCGCGTGTCGCCCGGTGTTGGATAATACGATCGCGTAATATCCATGGGAATCAGCGCTGTTAGGATTAATTTCCAGGGCCCTGAGACACTCTTTTTCGGCGGCAGGCCAATCCCAGTCAGACCAAAATAATCCCATACAGCGCGAGGCATGAGCTTCGCCAAGCGTATCATCAATTTCGAGCGCCTTTTGCTCTGCGGCCCTCGCTTTAGGAAAAGCTTCGGCGGTGGGCATTTCGCCGAAGATGCCAAGTACGCCGTATGCCTGCGAGAGTCCGAGGTAGGCGCGGGCGCATCCCGGATCAATTTCAATCGCTTGTTGGAAATAGGAAATACTATTTCGGGTGTCCGGCGGAGTTCCTTTGGCCAGGTGGTAACGTCCTTTCATGTAAAGCTGATAAGCCTCGACATTTTCCGTCGGATGCTTTTTCTCATTCCCTCCGAGCCGGATCTTCAAAGCCGCCGCGACTTTTTCCGCGATCACATCCTGCACTGCAAAGATATCGGTAAACTTTTCGTCAAACTGCGCCGCCCACAATTGCTTACCGTCACTGCTGCGTAGGAGTTTTGCCGAGATTCTGATCCGGTCGCCCCAATTTTGAATCGTTCCATCCAAAACCGATTCAACGGATAGCTCGCGCGCCGCCGTCAAAGAATCCTGTTCGACTGAGTTATATCGGCGAATCGCGCTCAAAGGGCGCACAACGATCTCTTCGCCGCCGGAGAGTTTTGAAATCAAAGCGTCCGCCAACCCAAATTCCAGAGCTTCGTTGCGGTTTTCCAAAACGAGCGGCTTGAACGGCAAAACAGCGATGGTCCTTATCGGCGTATCAATCGATTTGTCCTTTGACTTCCGTAGATAAAATCCGGATGCGCCAAGTGCAAAAATACTCAAAACCGCAAAACCGGCAAGCCATTTGCGATTTTGTACTTTCCGATTTTGGATTGGATTCTTGACATCGACGTCTTGCGCAGCATCGTTTGTGATTTGATCTTCGGTTTTCCCTGCTTCAACAGGTCCAAAACTCAAAATTGTTCTGACTTCGGGAACGAAACGATAACCATGTCCCGCAACAGTAACGATGAAGCGCTGTTCGCCGGGCTTTTCGCCAAAAACTCTCCGCAGGATTGAGATGTTTTGATTGAGATTATTTTCCTCGACAACAGAGTCAGTCCATATTTCGCGCATCAACTCGTCTTTTTCAATCACCTTCCGGTTGTGCCGAACAAGATAAAGAAGTGTATCGAAGACTTTCGGCGTCAGCGGAATTTGCTCGCCGCCACCTTTTGTCAGCGAGCGCTTAGCAACGTCAACGCGAAACTGGTCGAACTCGTAAATTTCCAGTTGAGACTGATTCATAGGGGCTTTCAGAAGATTCACAAAATCTTCAGCAGGTTTCTAAGGCTTTTCAGAACTGTTTTTTGTGATTGTGACATTCATCAGCCAGCAAATTGAAATATCTCGGCTGAAATAAAAAAGAAAGAAGCAAAAAGATGAACAGACAAATTCTGAAAGCTATCGGCGGCGTGTCGCTAGCGATTTTGGTGGCGGTTTTCGCACAAGTTTGGGTGTCCGCGCAAGAGCAAGCCGGAAACGAGCCATCCCTGGTAGGGTCGTGGGACGCGAAGATAACGGGTCGGGATTGTGAAACTGGTACGCCGGGCCCCTTTAGCTTTCCCGCGCTTGTGACTTATGCCCAGGGCGGCACGATGCAGGAAACTGACCTTGGTGGTCCTGGCTTGGTGCGCCTGCCCGGTCACGGTATATGGGAGCGTAAAAGTGGGAGACAGTACTCTGCCGCCTTTCGATTCCTCAACTTTAATCTTGACCGCACTTTCGCAGGAACAAATGTGATCAGATCAGCTATCAGCCTCAGTCACAGCGGCAATGAGTATACCTCGTCCGATTCGCTCGAAGTTCTTGACGCGAACGGCAACGTAGTCTTCCGAGCCTGCTCAACTCAAACGGCAACGCGATTTAGATAAGACTAGAAAAGAGCGTGAATTTGGAAAAGATCTTTCAAGCTCACGCTCTACTTCTAAGACCAATTTAGACGGTATGCTTAATCAGAATAACTTCATTCCCAGGCTCGTTAAAGATCAGTTCGTCGACAAGCTGTTGTGCTAAAAGAATGTCAAAACCGCCAGGTCGCATTCCTTGCGCTATTCGGTACTCAACATGGGCCAAGTAGTGGTCGATCTCAAATCGTCCACGGGTTGATGTCTGCACTGGCCACGCACAATTGCGGTATCAAACTTTGATATTTGGCAAATGATTCCAGTAGATCTCAGTATCGGATCTTCACCTTGAACCCGCCGCCGTTATCGCTGTAATCGTCGTCGTTAATCGCAAGGTAAAGACGGCCATCAACGGGGACACTAAACGAGAGTTGAGTTCCCACTAGAAAGGGTTGACTCGCCTGGCCATTTTGCTGACGAATGTAGCCAATCAGAGCACCCGGTCCTGAGGTTGGCAGAGGACGGGTTCCGACTATCGAGCCGAAACCACCGACTTTTCCACCGTCCGGTCCAACTTCTCCGATGCGACGACCGGCAATAACAGTTCCGGTCGTACTGAAGGTGATTTGATGTCCTGTACGCACGTCAATGCTTGTGTCCGTGCCACGTGATATGCCGGGGACATCAATAACTATTTCCACTTGCGTGGGTGAGACGGTAGTTTCCCTCGTTCGCGGACGATTGCGGGGCCGTTGGCCGCCAAAAGGACTGTCTGTGCGGTTGTCTTCACCCATCGCTGACTGATCAAGTTCACGCTTTACTTGTACAGTGAAAGAGCCGCGAGCATCGGTGTAGGTACTGCGGTTCGCCGTCAAGAATAAGCGCCCATCACGATCGGCAACGAACTCCCGAGCTGCGCCCAACTCCAGCACAGGTGCATTTTGATCGTTCCCAATGGCGCCAATCAGCATACCCTCGGCGGCGCTGGGAAGCGGCGAAGAGGGATCACTGCTTCGTAATCCGTCTGGCGTAATTCTCGAACGACCGGCAAGAATGGTTCCAGAGGCTGTTGTTTGGACTCGTTCGTTGCGGCGCAGGTCAATTCCTGAGTCGATCCAGTTCGGACCGAGAGGCACGTCCACAGTGCGAGTCTCAAACTTCAGTTCATCGAGGGAGCGACCATCGATCTCCACGCGGTCCACTTCATTGGGGCGGAAGAATCGAATTTCGCCTTCGTTTCTCGCTATGGTCTCCCGCTGAGTTGTAGTTCGAGCTGGGTCAATAACTTTGAAAGCAAAGCGACCGTTGATGTAGCCGATTAAAGTACCGCGAAATGATCGGCCATCACGAAGGTAGAGTGTGTCACCCAGCGCGACACCTGACAGCAGGAATAGCGTCAGGAGTGTCAACCAAGCCACGATTAGTTTCTTCATGAGTTTCACCTTTCGTCTCCACAATCCACACATGTTCAGCAGCCAGGACGGCTGAATGAAATGCCGTATTGCGTTGGAGAATTGGTCGGGATTAACGAGAATGCAAGCTTCTGGATCCAAGAACTATCACTGAGTCAGCTTATACCTCTGGAAACAGCCGGGCAAGAGTTACTTTAGGGGCAATTGTTTCAAGTTAGTCTCGTCTACCTCTTAATGCTCAGAGTCGCACGGACTTCAACAGCGACAACGATGTTCTACTTAAGACGTGATGCGCCGCTGTTGACGAAGGTTCCAGATGCGTCGTTGAACCTGATGCGCGGCGCGTGGGCGGACCGTGAAGCTAATTTTGTGGTTCTAACGCCAAAGCCAAAAGCCACCTTGACGTGCGGCATCATCGGCGCTACGGATGGTAGCCGGCGGCAACGTCTTTAACCGTTTGGAGTTTCCACCTCCTAGCGCTACATACTCCACCTGCAACGCATCCTTCAGATGCTCAACAATATCGAAGACGTTCTTAGTCCACTTCTTTTCTCCAAGTCGCTCCAGCGCTGCAGCGCCGACTTGTTGTTCAAAACTTCCAGCATTCTTGTAAGGAAGGTGCGCCAGTTCCAATGGCTCCAATAGGCCCTCGACAATCAGCGCTGAACCCAATCCCGTACCCAGACCGAGAAAGAGCATGCGTCCACCTTGATAAGTGCCGAGCGCCTGCATTGCCGCGTCGTTGATGATCTTTACCGGGACGCCGAATGCTTTAACGAAATCGAATCCGACCCAGCCTTTGCCGAGGTTAGCTGGATCTTTCTGAGGCTTTCCCTCCAAAACCGGGCCGGGATAGCCGATCGAAACCAAGTCGTACTCCCAACCATCGGTTGCTTTTTTTACTGCCCTCAGGATTTGCCTTGGCGTCATTGTCGGACCAGACGGAATCTCCAGCCGTTCTCGGCCCGTCGCATAGATCTTCACGAAGGTGCCGCCGATGTCGAGAACGAGAACTTTCTTAGCGGTATCACGCAGCCCCTCTTGTAGCAGGGCGGGTGTTATTTTGACCTCGTAGTCTTTGCCTTCCCAGCGGTTCTCTTCTACCCATTGGAAGGTAAATTGGATCGTCCCATCGTGCTGGGGCGGTTTGATATCGACAAAATCAATTCCAAGCGTCGTAGCCGTTGAGCGTGTATCAGTCGAACTCCGCCACTCGTCAATGCTCCAGTGGAGCAGAAATGGCTTGTCCGCTTGAATGCGCAGAAGCGCACCCGCCGGCACGCTCGGCACTTGACGATTGAATTTCCACACCTCGATTGCAGTACGTTCCAACCCTCCCGTCACGTATCGATCGTAGGCAGCATCAATTCGGTCAAAGACTTTGGCATCGGCAGCGGAGCGTTGGAGTTTTAGGTATTCAGAGTGCGCCCACAAGAGCGGCATTGCCGCGTTAGTCGGTCCACCGAAATGGAGGTGCTGCAAAGGCGAATCTGGACCATCCCAGATCTGCTCTGGAATCAGGCCGATACCCTGCGCGAACTTCTCGAGCGTGCGAAGAAAGGGATCGGCGTCTCGTCCGGCGGCGATTTCGTAGTGACCGCGCTCGCCGGTCAACAGCGGCCATGGACGCCCCTTTCCCCAACCGGTGTACGCTCCGCCGTCTTCTCGCTGGCCAAAACCGTCGTGGTTGTAGCGACGCCAACATGGTCCATGCGGCGTGTCCACCTTGAGCACAGCATCGACTACGCGCAGCGAATCCTGAATGATTGGATCGTGCGCGCTGCGGATGCCATAACGAACTAGTTCAAGAAATCCAGCATCGACAATCTCTTTCGCGGGAAACTCAGTGCGTGCGCCAGGAGGCTGATTTGCGAGTACCAGCGTCCCGTGATTTGGATCCTCATCCGTACAGTCAACAGCGCTGCAAGGATTCACCCGAATGTAGTGGCGGGCGATGTCTGGTACTAGTGTTCCTTCCGTCGTAACTGTCCATCGTTCGATGTGTGATTCAAGAAAGTCAGCATAATCACGAACGAATACGGCCGTGACCTCGTCGCCTCGATCGGCGAAGAACTCGGCCGCACATACAAGAGCTGCGATGTGGACCGCCAGTGTTGATGGCGAATACCCGCGCGCTTCCTCCCAACGGTCTTGCGGAGTAATCGGTCCCTCGCGGATGAGGAACCCACAGGCGAGACGAACCATC
>Ga0157375_10003707_pt1 | contig 13266 bp, 9 predicted proteins | sample M35metaG_FD_115311 | JGI IMG/M metagenome (GOLD analysis project Ga0157375, IMG submission 115311) | Miscanthus rhizosphere microbial communities from Kellogg Biological Station, Michigan, USA - M3-5 metaG | ecosystem: Host-associated > Plants > Roots > Rhizosphere > Soil | place: USA: Michigan...
CCCCGACATCGTCTTCGAGCACGTCGGCCAGGCGACCTTCCCGACCTCGGTCTTCGTCGTCAAGCCGTTCGGCAAAGTCGTCATCTGCGGCGCCACCTCGGGCTTCCAGCTCGACTTCGACGTGCGCTACCTGTGGATGCGCCAGAAGCAGATCATCGGCTCGCACTTCGCCAACGCGTATGAGTGCATGCGCGCCAACCAGCTGATGGCGGAGGGCAAGGTCCGGCCGGTGATCTGGAAGACGATGGGCTTCGAGGGCGTCGCCGAGGCGCACCAGCTGCTGCACGAAAACAAGCACCTGGGCAAGATCTCGATCCTGGTCGGGGCGGAGTCCGAAGACGAGGGCAAGAACGAAGACGGCCCCGGCGCGATCCGGGCCGAGGTGGGAGCATGAGCGCGGAGCGACCAAGCGTGCATATCTGGTTCTTCGCGCCGGGAGCGAAGCGCGAAAGGGGTTTCTGACATGGCCGAGGTATGCACGCTCGACTGGCACATCGCCCCCTTCCGGGCGGACCGCTGGCTCGACCTCTGGGAACCGGCGGCGGCGCGGATGCCCGCCTTCGGCGCCAAGAGCTGGTCGCTGACCCGCTCGGTCGACGATCCGCTGGCCTTCCAGCAGACCTCGGTCTGGGAGAGCCGCACCGACTTCGAGCGCTACTGGTACTCGGAGGAGATCGAGCAGGCGCGGACCGCGGCCATCGACCTCTACGACCTGCCGATCCTGCCGAGCTGGCACACGCTCGTCGCGGCGGAATAGTCAGGCGCCGCCTCCTCCGCTTCGTGTCCGGGGACGGCTTTCCCGGGCCGGGTCCCGCTAGAGCACCGTCCATTTGAAGATCGCCGGGGTCGGATCCGCCGTTCCATCGGCCCCCACGGCGATCACCCGGAAGACATGCCTGCCGGGCTTGAGGCGCCCGTAGACCTTGGGAGATCGGCAGGAGTGGAACGACTTGCCGTCCAGCCTGCATTTGTAGGTCGCTCCCGACTGGCTGGAGGAAAAGGTGAATTTCGCCGTCGCGCCGCCGCCGCGCCTCGGCGGATGCGTCCCCAGTCTGGTCTGTGGCGATGGCCGCGGCGGTGGCGGAGGGGGTCCGATCACGATTGGTGGAGGCGACTTCGCCGGCGGTTCCTTGGGCGCTTCTTCTTCCGTCGCCGCTTCTTCTTCGCCGCCGTAATCGGCCACGTAGGTCGCGGGGCCGGTGGCTTCGACCGTGTGCACCCGCGCCCCGCCGTCGGACCAGCCGAGCCACGGATACACCGTGCCGGCCAGTTCCGCCGTAGCCGGCGCGGAAAGCGTGACTTTAGAGTCTTGGATCGCGGTCAGCGTGAAGGGAGTGGGTTTGGTCAGCTGCCCCGCCGAGAGGGTCAGGCCCGGCGGTTTCGATTTGAGCGTGATCGAGACGGGGTGCGGCTGGAGCTGGATCGTCTTGCTCGCCGTGAGGCCGCGTGAGTCGGCGGCGCTCAGGGTCAGTTCGATGCTCGACGGATAGTCGTGGTCGGGAGCGACGAGCGTCCCCGACGCCACCGCCGGAAACGCCTGCAGGGGATGGCGATGGCAGGCGGAAGGGCAGTGGAGCAGCCGCGAGCTCCAGTCGAGGCGAGTGGACGGGAGCTCGAATTCGCCGTGGTTGGCGGTTCCTTCGAAGTGGATCGATTGGCCGACATGCCATTCGAGCGTCGGCGCCGGCTGGACGATATGCACTTCCGGCGGACTGTCCCCGGGGTAGACGGTAAGCCGGGCGGTGCTCTGGGCGCCGTGCGAATCGGTGACGCGGACGGTGATCGTGTGGTTCGCTTCGTCTTCCCAGTTGGTGACCCGAGTTTTTTCGTCGGGGCTGGGTTCGGTGAAGATGCCGTCTTCATTGGTGTCCCATTCGTACTCGAGCGGTTCGCCGTCGGCATCGCTCGAGGCGCCGGCGTCGAATTCGGTCCGCAGCGGCGAGGGGCCCCATTCCTTGTCCGCCGTAAGGCGGGCGACGGGCGGCTTGTTGCCCGAGAAGTATTCGATCCGGTGGATCGACCCGGGGCCGAAGCCTTCGCCGTAGAGGTTGACGTAGTAGAGGTCGCCTTCGGGCCCTTCCTCGAGGTCCACGCCCGGATAGAGGCCGGCGTCGGACATGAAGGGGACCGCGGTCGAGGGGTCGGGACGACCGTCTTCACCCGGAAACATCACGTAGGCGCAGCCGCGCACCGCGTCGGCGAAGAAGAGGGCGCCGTGGTAGGAGGGCGGGAAGGCGCTTCCCTCGTAGAAGGCGATCCCCGAGATCGCGGAGCCTTCCCCTTCCGGTTCGGCGGGGTTGAAGCAGGGGTCTTCGGGAATCACCGGTTCGGTGTGTTTGTAGTAGAAGAACGGCGGCGCGGTCGAGCCCGGTTCGTGGTACAGGCCTTCGCAGAGGTCGAGTTCGAGGCTGCCGTAGGCGAATTCCGGTCCCTCGTAACAGGGCCACCCGGAGTTGAACGTGGGCGTGGTTTCGGGAGAGAACCTGTCCATCTCCTCGTAGGTCGCCCAGCCGACGTTGTCGACGTATACCTCGCCCGTTTCCGGATCTATCGCGAAGCGGAACGGATTGCGGAAGCCGTAGGCGACGATGCGGCGCTCGTTGGCGTCGACGCTCGAGTGCATCGGGTTGTCGGGCAGGCCCTCGCCGGTGTCGGGGTCGATGCGGACGATCGATCCGTTGAGGTCGGTCGGGTCGGCCGTGGGATCGAGCGGGTTCGCCGGCGTGCGGGCGTCCTGGGAGCGCAGCGCCCCGCCTTCGGCGGTCGGCGGCGACATCGTCCCGCCGACACCGGCCGGCGGGTCCCCGCACTGGTTCTTGTCGGGCCAGCCGAACTGGCCGTAGTCGGCGTTGCCGAAGCTGGCGCCGTCGCCGCCGCTGGCATAGAGCGCGCCCGAGGAATCGAACTGGAGGTCGCCGATCGAGTGCGAGGAGAACTGCTGGCACCAGTCTTCGAGCAGGACGTCTTCCTTCGGGGCGCCGGCTTCTTCGACGGCGTGATCGCCCACGGCGGTCAACCGCACGAGGCGGCCGCTGACCGGGCAGGCATCGACGTCGGCGTCTTCCGGTTTCGGGCAGTCGTCGCCGGTGTGTTCCGGTTCCCCCCATTTCGGCGCAGGTTCAGGGTCGCCGAGGAGGTGGTCGTAGGTGTAGAGGACATAGACGTAAGGGCGGCCTTCGGTGAATTCCGGATCCAGCGCGAGGCCGAGGATGCCGCGGTCGCCGGTGTCGTAGACCTGCGTGCGGATGTCCGCGAACACTTCCGGGGTTTCGTCCGCGAGGCTGTCGAAGACGAGGATCTTCCCGGGCTTCTCGGCGACGAAGACCCGGCCGTCCGGGGCGAAGCGCAGCGCGGTCGGCTGTTCGAGGTTCGAGAAGACGACGGAGTCCTGGAAGCCGGCCGGGAGGGTCGCGCCGAGGGCAGGGCCCGAGGCGAGGATCGCCAGGCCGAGGCAGGCGGCGGCCAGGCCCGCAGCCGCCTTAGCGAAGGGGAGGCGCGCGTTCATGCGGCCTCAGAGGACCTTCCAGCGGAACACCGCCGGGGGCGAATGGGCCTCGCCCTTCGTCGCGATCACGCGGAAGACATGCCTACCGGGCCTGAGGCCCCGGTAGGTCCGAGGCGAGGCGCAGGGACGGTATCTCCCGCCGTCCAGCTTGCATTCGAAGGCCGCGCCCGCCGTGGCGTCGGAGAAGGTGAACTTCGCGCTGGAGCTGTGCGACCGTTTGGCCGGATGCCCGCCGATCGTCGCATGCGTCAGAACCACAGCGCCCCCCGACTTCTGACCCGGCGCGGGCGTGGCAGGTCCGCCGCCTGGCGGTTTTTCGCCCCCACCCGCTCCTTCTTCGGGAGGCCGGGAGACCGGCGCGTAGATGGCCTTGTAGGCGCCCGCTGCTTTCGCTTCGATCGTGTGCGCGCGGCCACCGCCGTCCGACCAGCCGGTCCATTCGTACCCCGCGCCCCCGACCGTGGCGGTCGCCGGCGCCACCAGGGTGACGTGCGAGTCTTCGATCACCGTCAACGGGAACGGGGTCGGTTCGGTGAGCAGACTGGCCGTGACGGGGATGCCGGCCGGCTGGGATTCGACCTCGAGCTGCACCGGGTGCGCTTCCAGTTCCAGCGTCCTGGTCACCGCGAGCCCACGCGAGTCGGTGGCCCTCAGGGTGAGCACGATCCGTGACGGATAGTCGTGGTCGGGTGCGGTCAGCGTCCCCTGCGTCACGCCGGGGAAGGCCCGCAGGGGGTGGAAATGACAGGCTTCGGGCCCGAAGGGACAGTGCAGGACCCGGGTGTTCCAATCCAGGTTCGTGTGTTCCAGTTCGCCGTCCTGGGCGTCGGTGGCGAGTCCTTCGAAGTGGATCTGCTGGCCGACGTGCCACTCGAGCTCGGCTTTGCCCGGTTTCGAGAGGGATTCGACCGGGGCGACGATCTGCGGATCGGGCGGGGTGTCGTGCGGGTAGACGGTGAGCTTGGCGACGCTGCGCAGGCCGTGCCCGTCGACGACGCGCACCGCGACGACGTGGTTGCCCGCTTCCGTCCATTCCCTGTTGACCGTCGGGTTGGTGCTGGGTGGGCTGAATTCCCCGTCTTCGTTGGTGTCCCATTCGTATTCGAGCGGTTCGCCCTCGGCATCGCTCGATTCCGACGCGTCGAATTCAGCTTGCAGGTCGCCGGCACTCCACGGGTGATCCACCTTCAGATGTGCCACCGGCGGCTGGTTGCCGGAGAAGTAGGCGATCCGGTGGATCTGGCCTTCGCCGAGGCTGGCGTAGTAGAGGTCCCCTTCGGGGCCTTCCTCCAGGTCAACCCCGGCATAGGGCACGGCTTCGGTCATGAAGGGTTCGGCGGTGTCGGGGTCCGGGCGCCCCCCTTCGCCGGGAAACATCACGTAGATGCAGCCGCGAACCGCGTCGGCGAAGAAGAGTGCGCCGTGGTATTTGGCCGGCAGCGAACCGCCCTCGTAGAAGGCGATGCCGGTGATCGCCGAGCCCCGTTCCGTCGGACACGGGTCTTCGGGCGTCACCCCGCCCGAATGCGTGTAGTAGAAGAACGGCTGGGAGCTCGCGCCGGGTTCTTCCGCCAGGAGGTCGTTGCAGAGGGTCAGGTCGATGCCGAGGTAGGCGTATTCGGGCCCCTCCCAGCAGGGCCAGCCGGAGTTATAAGGCTGGCTGGGCACGGCGGCGAAGCGATCCATCTCCTCGTAGTCGCCCCAGCCGACGTTGTCGAGGTAGATTTCGTCGGTAGCCGGATCGATCGTGAAACGGAACGGGTTGCGAAAGCCGTAGGCGATGATCCGCCGCTCGTTCGGTTCGAAGCTGCCGGACAGCGGATTTCCCGGCATGCCTTCGTCGGTCGCCGGATCGATCCGGATCAGCGTGCCGTCGAGGCTGGTCGGGTCGGCGGTCGGATCGAGGGGGTTGCTCGGGGTGCGCAGGTCCTGGGCGCGGAGCGCGCCGCCTTCGGCGCCGGGCAGTTCCTCGCTGCCGCCGAGGCCGGCGGGGGGATCGCCGCACTGGTTTTTTTCGGGCCAGCCGAACTGGCCATAGTCGTAGTTGTCGAAGCTGGCGCCGTCGCCGCCGCTGACATAGAGGGCCCCTTCGGGCCCGAACTGGAGGTTGCCGATCGAGTGCGAGGAGAACTGCTGGCACCAGTCTTCGAGCAGGACGTCTTCCTTCGGGGCGCCGGCTTCTTCGAGAGCGTGATCGCCCACGGCGGTCATGCGCACCAGGCGGCCGCTCACCGGGCACTCGTCGACGTCGACTCCCGGAGGCAGGGGGCATTCGTCCCCCGAGTGGTCCGCTTCCCCCCATTTCGGCGGCGGCGCCGGATCCCCAAGCAGGTGGTCGTAGGTGTAGAGCGCGTAGACGAAGGGGCTTCCTTCGTCGAATTTCGGGTCGAGTGCAAGGCCGAGAAGGCCGCGGTCGTGGTTGTCGTAGACCTTCGTGCGGAGGTCGGCGAAAAGCGCGGGGCTTTCGTCTTCGAGGCTGTCGAAGACGAGGATCTTGCCCGACTTCTCGGCGACGAAGATGCGCCCATCCGGGGCAAAGCGGAACTTCGTCGGTTCTTCCAACCCGGCGAAGACGACGCTGTCCTGGAAGCCCGCCGGCAGCGTTGCCGCATGGGCGCCGGTCGCGACTCCGAGCGCCATGACCAGGCCGATCCCCAGCAGGGCGGCGGATCGCACGAGTGGAACCCTCGCCGTCACGCGCGCTCCAACGGCGCCATCGTCAAGCCCGCGCCGTTGAGCTGCTCCCAGTAGTGCTCGGCCGGCTCGCGGGCGCCGGACCAGACGATCGCCTGGCCGGTGGTGTGGATCGCGTCGGCGATCTCGTGACCCTGGGCGAGCGTGACGCCGGGCAGCACCCGGGCCAGCGTTTCGGCGACGTGGTCGAAGGTGTTGTGGCTGTCGTTGCGCACGATCACGCGCCACTCGCCGCCCAGGTCCGAATCTGGGCCGGCCTGGCGCGGCTTCTCGATGGTCGTCGGCATGTCGATCGCATTATGCGCGGAAACCCGGCAGTGAACCGAAAAGTCGCCTTGGTAGCGACTTTTCGGCCAAATGCCTACTAGAACGGACTAGGGACGCGAACTACGACGTCGTCGAAGCTGCCCACCGCGCCATTCGCGTTGCCGACCGCGCCGAGCGAGACGCCGGAGGTGCGGCCCTGCAGTTCGCCCGCGGCGGGGTCGGTTGCATCGGCGACGAGCTTGCCGCCGACGAAGGCGAGGATGTGACAGCTGCCCCGTTCCGGGCCGCTGGTGATGTTGAAGGCCTGCAGGCGGATTTCGTTGGCCTGGTTGAGCCCTCTGGTCCTGGCTCCCTGGGCGATGTGCAGGTACTTGATGCGGCCGTCGGTCCCGATCCGGCGCAGCTGCGCCTTGCGCTGCAGGGGGAAGACCGCGAGCTGGTAGCGAGCCCCAGCCCCGCCGGCGCGCAGGTTGACGGCGAGGAAGGCCTTGCGCTGGACCGGCTTCGGCGTCGTGTCGAGCAGGCGGCCGATCGCCGCCACCTCGAGGTCGCGCCCGATCACCGGCGTGCGGTAGGCGCATTCGGGAGTGCCCTTGCCGATCGTGATCCGCAGCGCGTGGTCCGAGCCGCCGCGCCGGCAGCGGTCGCCGTTCAGCTTGACGAGCTGGGCGCGCTGCGCCGTCGACTCCATGCTGTTGCGGTAGACGCCGATCAGGGCGGCGGCGGCGCTGCCGGCGAGGGCCAGCGCCGCGGCGGCGACCAGGAAAACGGCTGCTGTCCGGACTCTCATCGTCGGCAGCCTAAACACCGGATCGGGGAAAAGATGCGCATCGTGACGAATGAACGCCGTCTTTCCCGCGCTTGCAAATAACATTGATGGCGATGTCCGAGCACCGACTTCCCGAGCGCGACCGCCCCTGGGTGATGCGCACCTACGCGGGCCATTCCGACGCCCGCCGCTCCAACGAGCTCTACCGCAAGAACCTGGAAAAGGGCCAGACCGGCCTCTCGGTCGCCTTCGACCTGCCGACGCAGACCGGCTATGACCCCGATCACGTCCTCGCCCGCGGCGAGGTCGGCAAGGTCGGCGTCTCCGTCGCCCACAAGGGCGACATGCACCAGCTCTTCGACGGCATCCCGCTCGACGAGATGAACACCTCTATGACGATCAACGCGACCGCCGCCTGGCTGCTCGGCCTCTACGTCACCGTCGCCGAGGAGAGCGGCGTCGGCCGCGACAAGCTGACCGGCACGACCCAGAACGACATCATCAAGGAGTACCTCTCGCGCGGCACCTACGCCTTCCCGCCCGAGCCCTCGATGCGGCTGATCGCCGACATGGTCGCCTTCACGGTCAACGAGGCGCCGAGCTGGAACCCGACCAACATCTGCAGCTACCACCTGCAGGAGGCCGGGGCGACGCCGGTGCAGGAGATCGCCTACGCGCTCTCGACCGGGATCGCCGTGCTCGACGAGGTCAAAGCCCGCGGCCAGGTCGCCGAGGCGGACTTCCCCAAGGTCTTCGGGCGCATCTCCTTCTTCGTCAACGCCGGCATCCGCCTGGTCGAGGAGATCGCCAAGCTGCGGACGATGGGCGCGCTCTGGAACGAGATCGGGCGCGAGCGCTACGGCGTCAGCGACGAGAAGATGCTGCGCTTCCGCTACGGCGTCCAGGTCAACAGCCTCGGCCTGACCGAGGCGCAGCCGGAGAACAACATCCAGCGGATCGTGGTCGAGGCGCTGGCGGTCACGCTCAGCCGCGACGCCCGCGCCCGCGCCCTGCAGCTGCCGGCCTGGAACGAGGCGATGGGCCTGCCCCGCCCCTGGGACCAGCAGTGGAGCCTGCGGATCCAGCAGGTGCTGGCGAACGAGACCGACCTGCTGGAGTACCCCGACATCTTCGAGGGCTCGGTGGTGATGGACGGCCTGGTCGAGGAGCTGACCGCCGGCGCCAGGGCGGAGATGGCCGTGGTCGAGGAGCACGGCGGCGCCGTCAAGGCCGTCCCCTACATGAAGGCCCGCCTGGTCGAGTCCCACCGCGAGCGGGTGGCGCGGATCGAGAGCGGCGAGCTCAAGGTGGTCGGCCAGAACAGCTTCACCGAGAGCGAGGACTCGCCCCTGACCGCGGGCGCCGACGGCGGCATCCTCACCCCCGACCCCGAGGTCGAGCGCGAGCGGATCGCCGCGCTCGAGCAGTGGAAGGCCGGCCGCGACGGCGACGCCGTCAGGGCCGCGCTGGACGAGCTGGCCAGGGTCGCCGGCGACGACGGCGAGAACATCATGCCGGCGACGATCGCCGCCGCCAAGGCCGGTGCCACCACCGGCGAGTGGTCGGAGGTGCTGCGCGAGTCCTTCGGCGCCTACCGCGGCCCGACCGGGGTCAGCGGCGCCGCCCCGGCCAGCGACCGCGAGCAGCTGGAGGCGATCCGGGCCAGGGTCGACGAGGTCTCCACCCAGATCGGCCACCGAATCAAGATCCTGGTCGGCAAGCCCGGCCTCGACGGCCACTCCAACGGCTCCGAGCAGATTGCCCTGCGCGCCCGCGACGCCGGCATGGAGGTGATCTACCAGGGGATCCGCCTGACCCCGGCCGAGATCGCCGAGTCCGCCCTGCAGGAGGACGTCGACGTGGTCGGCCTCTCGATCCTCTCCGGCTCCCACCTGGAGCTGATCCCCGAGGTCGTGCGGCTGCTCCAGGACGAGGGCGTGGACGTCCCCGTCGTGGTCGGCGGCATCATCCCCGCCGCCGACGCGAAGCGGCTGCGCGAGGGCGGCGTCGCCGGCGTCTACACGCCGAAGGACTTCGACATCAACAAGATCATGGGCGAGATCGTCGCCTTGGTCGGCTCCCGTGCCGCGGCCGGCGCCGCGGCCTGAAGCGCGCCGAGGTCGCCGCCGCGCGACAATGGGGGCATGAGCGAGCTGAACGGAGATCGGGCCGCCTGGCTGCGCTGCTACCGCTGCTGGTCGCAGAGCCTGGAGATCCAGATCCACTACGACGCGATCCGCCGCGTCGACCCCGACTCGGGCGTGCTCGCCGAAGGGGTCGACGAGGTGCAGGAATCGGTGGTCCAGTGCCTCGACTGCATGCACGACCAGCCGCACCTGACCTTCCAGGACGACCGCGTGGTCCCGATCGAAGACCGCTGGCAGCGGATGGTCGCCGGCACCCCCTGGGTCGCCTCCTGCACCGTCACCGTCGACCAGGACCGGGTCGAGACCTGCTCGGGCCCGGAGGCGATCGAGTTCCTCACCTACGGCGCCTTCGGCGACCCCGGCGTGCGCGAGTTCTTCACCCACGTCCGCTTCCACAAGCACGACAACGAGCAGATCGTCGTCCACCTCCTGGTCGAGCTCTACGCGCGCTCGGCCCAGGAGGCGACCGAGGTGCTCGAAGAGGCGGCCCACGGCCAACTCGAGATCACCTCGCTGGCGGAGGAGTCGCGCCCGCCCGCGCACGCCTCCGACGAGGCCCACTGAGTGCGTCGCAACTCCCCTTGCCGGACTCCTAAGCCAAATTTTTCCGTCGATATCGCTTTTGGCTATGGAGATTTGTCGCCAACAGGACTATTTTGCGTGGAAGCGCGCGCAGAGCCACCCGCACGCGCGAGTAATTAAAGGATCGCGCTGCGGGCACGATAAGAGTCGTGCCTCTTCAAAGCGCGCGACCGGCGTGCGCGGAGAAATGCGCTGAGCGACAGGCTTCGCCGCAACCCAAGCCACTGAACAGTTTCTAGGAAGACAGACCACCGACCAGATGGAAAACCCCAGCGCGACCCATACCCAGGCCGACTCGGCGCTCGCCGTCGAGCAGCAGTCGAGCCCCTCGACCCACTCCGAGCCGAGCAGCAGGGCACGGCGCCGCGGCGCCGTGCTGGCGCGGATGCTCTACTCGGGCGACGCCCTGGCGGCCCTGCTCGCCGCCGGTTTCTCGGTCGCGGTCCTCGGCAGCTTCTCCAGCATCAGCCTCACCTACATCCTCTGCGCCGGCCTGCTCTGGCCCTTCGCCGCCTTCAGCATCGGCCTCTACCGCAGCGACCAGCTCTCGACCTGGGCCTCGGCCGTCTCCGAGGTCCCGCGCGGCTTCGTCGCCGTGCTGCTGATCACCTGGCCGCTGTTCGGGGTCGCGATGCTGCTCGACCTCGACCAGGTCGTCTCGCTCACCTTCCTCACCGTCGGCTCGATCGCCGTCTTCGCCGCGACCGCCCGCGCCTTCGTCCGCGCCAGCCTGCACCGCGCCCCGGACCTGCGGCAGCGGACGCTGATCCTCGGCTCCGGCGTGGTCGCCGGCCAGGTCGTCAAAAAGCTCAAGAACAACGACCAGTTTGGGCTGATCCCGGTCGGCATCGTCGACGACGAGGTCCACGACATCGGCACCCCGGACCTGCCCTGGCTGGGCCGGATCACCGACCTCGACTCGATCATCGAGGCGCAGAGCATCGACCGCGTGATCATCACCTTCACCCGGGCCAGCCACGAGGAGCTGCTGGAGGCGATCCGGGCCTGCCGCGACGCCAGCGTCGCCGTCGACGTCGTCCCCCGCCTCTTCGAGTTCCTCGACGGCGTCCGCGCCCTCGACCAGATCGGCGGCCTGCCGCTGCTCTCGATCGGGGTCCCGGTCCTGGCCTCGACCTCGATGGCGGCCAAGCGCTGCCTCGACGTGCTCGGCTCGGCCTTCCTGATCACGATCTTCTCGCCGGTGATGCTGGCGACCGCGATCGCGATCAAGGCCGAGTCCCGCGGCCCGATCTTCTTCCGCCAGCCGCGCGCCGGCCGCGGCAACAAGAGCTTCAAGCTGATCAAGTTCCGCTCGATGTACGTCGACGCCGAGGAGCGCAAGAAGGAGCTCGACAAGCTCAACGAGGCCAACGACGGGGTCATGTTCAAGATCCGCGAGGACCCGCGCGTGACCCGCGTCGGCCGCGTCATCCGCCGCTTCTCGATCGACGAGCTGCCGCAGCTCTTCAACGTCTTCCGCGGCGAGATGAGCCTGGTCGGCCCGCGGCCGCTGATCTTCCCCGAGACCGCCGCCCTGGAAGAGCATTGGCATCTGCGCCGGCTCGAGCTGCGCCCCGGGATCACCGGCCCCTGGCAGGTCTACGGTCGCTCCCAGAGCCCCTTCCAGGAGATGGTCCGGTTCGACTACCAGTACGTCGCCGGCTGGTCGCTGGCCCGGGACATCGAGATTCTCCTCGCCACGCTTCCCGCAGTGATGTCGGGCCGCGGCGCCTACTAGCGCATCCGCCCGAGAGGCGCCCCCTAAGACTGCTTTTTGAGCAGCCCGGCCTCAGGCGGCCGGCCGTACCCGTAACCCTCGTAGGACCTGCCGGTGTTCGTCGCGAAGTTGGCGATCAGGCCCAGGGTCGGGGCGTCCATCCGTTCCAGCTGCTCGGCCAGGTCGTTGGCCGAGGTCTTGGTGCTGACGCCGACCGCGGTCACCGCGAGCACGCCGCTGACGGCGGAGACGAGCGGGATCGCGTCGGCGACGAGCAGGATCGGCGGCGTGTCGACGACGACGAAGTCGTACTCCTCTTCGGCCTGCGCCAGCAGCTCGCGCATCCGCGGCGACTCGACCAACTGCGTCGGGTTGGGCGGGATCGGGCCGGCCGCCAGCACGTCGAGCTTGGTCTCGCCGGCGGTTTCGGCGATCTTTTTCGCGGCGACGCTGGTGACGGCGTCGGCCAGCTTGGCCTCGGGATCGGAGAGCGCCCAGCTGAGGCCGCGGGCCGAGTCGGTGCCGATCGCCTCGCCCAGCGAGGGGTCGCGCATGTCGGCCTCGATCAGCAGCGCCCGCTCGCCGCTCATCGCCGCGCCGAGGGCGAGGCCGAGCGAGATCAGCGTCTTCCCCTCGCCCGGCTGGGCGGAGGTGACGAGGACCGAGCGGATGTCCTTGCGGACGTTGAAATAGCGCAGGTTGGCGCGCAGCATCAGGAAGATCTCCGCCTCGGCCGGAGAGATCGAGCCGTGGCCGAGGTGGGCGCGCTCGAACGACTTGCGCTTCGGCACGGCGGTGATCATCGGCAGACCGGTCACTTCCGGCAGGTCGTCCTGGCGCTTGACGCGGCGGTCGAGCTGCTCCAGCAGCAGGGCCAGCCCGACCCCGAGCGCGAGGCCGATCAGGGCGCCGAAGATGACGTTGCGGATCGGGCTCGGCGAGACCGGGGTGTCTTCGGCCGTGGCCCGCTCGACGATCTCGACCTTGCTGGTCTGCAGTCTGCCGCGGCTGGCGACTTCGCGGAAGGCGATGAATTCTTCGGCGAAGGTGTTGGCGATCTCGGCCGCCTGGTCGGGATCGGTGGTGGTCGCCTTGACCCGGATGATGTCCGATTCCCCCTGCTGGGAGGTTTCGACGGCGCTGGTGACTTCTTCGCCGCTGACGTCGCCGAGCTTTTCCGAGGTGCGGTGGGCGATCGCCGGCAGCGAGAGCAGCTGCAGGCTGGTTTCGACGCTGCGCTGCGGTTCCACCGCGGCCGAGGGGCGCAGGAGTAGGGCCGAGGTCGAGGAATACTGCTTTTCCGCTTTAAGAGTGAGGATGATCGCGCCGACGATGGCCACCGCAAGACAGATCACGACGACCCAGATCCGCCGCCGGATCGTCTGGGCGATCAGGGAGAGGTCCGACTCGTCGCTGTGTCGTTCGGGAGGCAAGGGAAGCGCTTTGAACTGGGAAGTGCTGGCCGTACGGCGGCGCCGACTGTACCAACAGGATCCGTCGCTTTACGCAGTTCGACGGATGATGGAAAAGACCTCTTGAAGCTCAGCGTCCTGATCCCGACCTGGCGGCGGCCCGACTCGCTCGC
>Ga0157375_10003710_pt1 | contig 13259 bp, 7 predicted proteins | sample M35metaG_FD_115311 | JGI IMG/M metagenome (GOLD analysis project Ga0157375, IMG submission 115311) | Miscanthus rhizosphere microbial communities from Kellogg Biological Station, Michigan, USA - M3-5 metaG | ecosystem: Host-associated > Plants > Roots > Rhizosphere > Soil | place: USA: Michigan...
ACCGAAGGGCGCATCAGGTCGACGAGGCAGGTGACGAACAGACCGACACGCATCGAAGCGCAATTCCGAAGACCAAGGGACGCGGCCATCTTACCACGGCCCTCGTTCACGCCGTCGTGTGCGCGAGCGTCCGCCCGATCATCGCGCGAATGACTTGCGCCAACTCGGCGACATGCCGCGTGATCGGCGTGACGTGATCGGTGGCGGAATAGCTCTTCTCGACGGCGATCGGGATCGGCGTCGTGACGAGCAGTACGCCAATATCTAAATTCCGCGTGGGCGAGGGACCGCTCTACAACGCCCGAGACACATTCTCAGGCACCGCTCGAGACATGCTCGGAGAGAAGGCCGGCAAGGGAAGCGATTGTCGGGTCATCAAAGAAGGCGCGCAGCGGGAGGGCGACGCCGAAAGCGCGATTCACCTGGGCGACCATGCGGGTGGCGGACAGGGAATCGCCGCCGCGGTGGAGGAAATCATCGTGGATGCCGATGCGCTCCAGGTGGAGGACCCGTTTCCAAATCTGCGCGAGGGCCTCTTCGACTTCGTTGCGGGGGGCGACGAACGATGGCCTCGAATGCGCACCTTCGAAATCGGGAACGGGCAAAGCGGATGCGTCGAGTTTCCCCCGCGACGTACGGGGCAGCTTGTCCAGAAGCACGAACAAGCCGGGCACCATGAAGCGGGGGAGCGTCCTCTCGAGATGCGTGCGAAGGCGCCGGGCGAGCGCAGACTCGCGGGCATCGGCGCCCTCCTGTGAGATGGCCACGTAAGCGACGAGGTGCTTCTTGCCATGGGGGTCCTCGACGCCGCGAACGAGGCTCTCGGCGACTTCGGGGTGGCTGTTGAGCGCGGCTTCGACACCCTGGGGCTCGATGCGCACCCCGCGAACTTTGATCTGGTGGTCCATTCTGCCCAAGAAAACGATGTTGCCATCGGGCAGGTAGTAGGCGAGATCGCCGGTCCTGTACAGGCTGGCGGCACCATCGCGACCGAAGGAATCGGGGACGAACTTTCTTGCCGTGAGCGCGGGGTCGTTCAAATAGCCGCGAGCGACGGGGGTGCCGCCGATACAGAGTTCGCCGACAACGCCGATGGGAACGGGGCGCAGATGCGCGTCGAGAATGTGGCACTCGGCGTTCCAGATTGGCTTGCCGATCACGTCAGGCGCGACCACTCTCGAGAGCACCGAAGCGCCGGTGGCGCCAGGCGGCGTTTGCCGTTTCATCAGGACGGAATAGGCGCAGTACATGGTCGCCTCCGTGGGCCCGTAAAAGTTTATGACGCGGTCGATTTGCGGATACGCGACCAACTGCGCAAGGAGGTCTTCGCCGGCAACCTCCGCCCCGACGCTGACGACTCTGACCGATTCGGGGAGCGGGAAGTCGCGCAGGAGGTCCTTGAGGACGGAAGGGGCGGAGCCGAGCGCGGTCACAAAGGAGGCCCAGCGAGAGTAAGGCAGCGACAGAATCGAATCGAGGATGACGATGCTGCCACCGCAAGAGAGTGGGGAGAAGATGCGGTACACGCTGGCATCGAAGCAGATGGAGTCCGCGAAGGCTATGACAGCCAGTTCGGCGGGGCTGTAGACGACGCCGGTGGTGTGAGCAATGGCGTTTACGGCACTCCGGTGTTCGACGCCGACGAGTTTCGGGGGGCCGGTGGAACCGGACGTATATATGGCGTAGGCGAGGTTGTCGGACGCGGCGGACGCGGGCAGGTTGTCCGCGCTGCGGCGCGCGATCTCCCCGGCGCAGGTGTCTACGCTGACGGCCGAGAGACCTTGAGACGGGACGAGGTGCAGGAACCTGCTCTCGGTGAGCACCACCGAGGCGCGCGAGTCCTCGAGCATCGAGGCGATCTGTTCCCGTGGGTAATCGGGGTCGATGGGGAGGTAGGCGCCACCGCTCTTCAAGACGGCCAGAATGGCGGCGATCAGGGCGGGCGAGCGGACCATGCAGATCGACACGAGAGTCTCCGGTCCTACGCCGATGTCCTGGAGATAGCGGGCCAGCCTATTGGCGCGGGCGTTCAGGTCATCGTAGGCGACGGTCTCCGCTTCGAGCCGAAGGGCCACGGCGGCGGGGGTCCTCGTCACCTGGGCTTCGAACAAGTCATGGAGGCACGAAGGCACGGAGAGTTGTCTCTGCGTGTTGTTCCGGCCAACGTGCATCGGCGCCCGCTCGGCGTCTGTCAGCATGGGCAGGTCGACCACGCGCCGCTGGGCGTGCGTCACCAGACCCATGAGGAGGACGCGCCAATGGACGAGCATTCGCGCCGCCGCGTCGTCGTCGAGGCTTCTGAGTCCGTAAGCGAGGCGCAAGAGGAGGCGCGAGCCCGCGTAGGCCGCGCCCGCGAGAGGGTAGTCGCTTCTCTCGAACACCCGGAACTCCCTGTGCTGCCAGTCGCCGCCCAGGGACTGCAGTGTTTCGCCGAGGGTGCGATCCTCGATTGCAAGGATGGTTTCGAAGAGGGGTCTTTCGTGGCCAAAACCGCTCCACGCTTGGATGTCGCGCAATGGCGTGTGTTCATGAGCGCGCATGTCCACCCAGTCGGCGCGGACGTTCTTGAGGCACTGCAGGACGGGCAGATCCGGGGACAGTTGGACGCGCATCGGCACGGTATTCATCAGAAGGCCGACCGTGGACTCGGCGCCGTCGTTCGAAGAATGGCGGCAGGCGCGAGTGGCACCGAACAGCACGTCGTCCCGGCCGCTATATCTGGACAGCAGCACGGACCAGGACGCCTGGATGAGAGTGCCCAGCGTCACGTCGTGGCGAGCGGCGAAGGCGCGGAGAGTATCGGTGTCTTCGCGGGAGAGAAGGCAGTCGTTAAGGCCCCGGCCCAAGGAGTCTTCCCAGGTCTGGAAGCGCTTCGCAGGCAGATCGAGCCGGGTGGGGTTCTCGAAGCCTTCGAGGAATTTCAGCCAGAAGTCCTTTGCGAGAGGGAACTCCTGCCGGGTCAACCATTCCACAAAGTCGCGAAAGGGCGGTGGGTCGGCGAGCCGGTAGTCCTCGCCCCGGCGCTGGGCGTCGTAGAGGCCGAAGAGCTCCTCGAGGACGTGCGAGCGCGACCGGCCGTCCAGCAGCGCGTGGTAATAAGTCCAGACGAAGTGGAAGTCGTGGTCGGCGAGTCGGAAGACGGCAAGGCGCATGAGAGGAAATCTGGAGAAGTCGAAAGCGCGACGGCGGTCCTCGTCGAGGAATCGCCGGAAGCGCGCTTCGCGATCTTCGGGAGAGAGCCTTGACCAGTCTTCTTCGGTCCATTCAGGCGGCGCATCGGGTTCAACTTCCTGACAAAGATCCGACTCGTCCGCGAGATGCATGCGCGTGCGCAGGACAGCGTGGCGCGCCATGAGGCGTGCCCAAACGCCTTTGAACAACGGAACGTCGAGGGGTTCGCGAAGGCGGCCGGTGAGTTGCTGAACGTAGAGCCCGGATTGCGGGGAACGCAGGCTCTCGTAGACCATGCCCTTCTGCAGAGCGGTCAGCGCATAGCGACGTTCGAGCATCCGGCTCTCCTCCCACGCACGCCCTGAAGTCGGAATCGGTGCGTCGGCGGAGCCGTTGCGAAGAATCGCAATCTGAAACCGTAGCTTCTGCGTTGACGCTCGCGGATGATAGGCTAGCGCAACGGACGCGGCCTCGCAACGCGGCAGCGTGGCGGCGCGCGTTCGCATGTGCTTGCCGGGACCTCCGGGCCTTAGGGTCGCGTGCGCTGAACCACAGCCGCGGCGGACGAGGTAATGGAATCTGGAAGGGAGAGCGCCTTGGCGATGAAGCCGAGTCAGCAACGCGGCACAGTAGCGAGCCCTGACCGGGCAGGTCAGTGGGCAAGAGTTGCGCGGAATTGGAAACTCCTCGGCCCGCCCCTTCGGCCTTCGCCGGAGGATGTGCGTTTCAGCGACGAGGCGGTCGGGACGTGGCGCGGACAGCGGGCGCCGCGGGTGTTGCTCCTCGGCGTGACGCCGGAACTCTATGGGTTGCCATGGCAGGAGGGGACAGACTTTCTGGCCGTCGACCGGACGATGGAGGCAATCGAGGCGGTGTGGCCGGGGCCGCGAGAGGCCGTCCGGTGCGAGGACTGGCTCGAGATGAGACTCCCGGCCGCTTCGCGCGATATTGTGCTCTGCGACGGCGGGCTCAATCTCCTTGCCTATCCGGAAGAGCAGCACCGCCTCGCGTCGATTCTCAGGGGAGTTCTCGCCGAAGGGGGCTTGTGCATTCTGCGGCTATTTGTCCGTCCCGCCGAGAGAGAAACTCGCGACGCAGTCCTTGCCGATCTCATGAGTGGGCGAATCCCGAACATGAATGTGCTGAAACTGAGACTCTGGATGGCTCTTCAGGAAAGCCCATCGCAGGGAGTGAACCTGGACACGGTCTGGCGCACCGTACAGGGCGCGGCAGGGAACCTCGAGGAACTTGCCTCGAGATTGGGATGGCAACTCGAAGAAACGCTGACCATCAACGCCTACCGGGGCTCCACGACCCGGTACTGGCTTGGGACGGTGGACGAGGTGACGGAGATCTTCTGCCATGAGGTGCGGGGATTCGAACTCGCCAGCACGCGTGTACCGTCCTATGAGGGCGGGCGGCAATGTCCGACGGTGGTGCTGAGGCGAACGTCGAGGGCGGGCGGCAATGTCCGACGGTGACGCCGAGGAGGACGTGGAGCGCGGGCGGCGCCGGGCGGACCTTGGGGACGTTCTCAACGGTTACCAGGATACCGCTCTCCTGTACGTGGCCGCGAAGCTCGGTTTGGCGGACGTTCTGGCCAACGGGCCGAAGACGAGCAACGAGCTGGCAGCAATCACGGGGGCGCATGCGCCTTCGCTTTATCGAATTCTGCGCGGCCTGGTGATCGTCGGAATGTGCTTTGAGGAAGAGGAGCGGTTCGGGTTGACCCGACTCGGGGAGGTGTTGCGGACGGGAGTGGAAGGTTCGCTCAGCAATCAGGCTCTCGTCTGCGGGGAGCAGTACATGGGGGCATGGAACGGCCTTACCCACAGCGTAATGACCGGGGAGACGGCGTTCGCGCATGTCTTCGGAGTGGACCAGTGGGAGCACAGACAGCGGAACATGGCGCTCAGCGAGCGGTTCAACGCGGACCTCAACACGGAGACGGCGCGCTCGGCAGCGGCGATCGTGGACGCTTACGATTTCTCGGCGTCAGGGGTCGTCTGCGACGTGGGTGGGGGGCATGGGGCGCTTCTGTGCGCGATACTTGCGGCGTGTCCTGCGATGAGTGGGATACTGCTCGAGCAAGCCCACGTCGCGACCGGGGCAAGGTCGTATGTGGAATCGCAAGGTCTGGACGAACGCTGCCGCGTCGTCGAGGGGGATTTCTTTGAGGGTGTGCCTGAAGGGGCGGACGTATACGTCATGAAGAGCGTCGTGCACGACTGGCCCGACGCGCGCAGCGTGGCCATACTCAAGAACTGCCGCCGAGTGCTGGGGGCCGAGGGCCGGGTGATCCTCATAGAGAGACTGATGCCGGCGTTGGCGAAGGACGCGCCGGACACGGTCCGCGTGGACCTGCATATGCTGGCGGTGACTGGCGGGCGCGAGCGAAGCGAGGCGGAGTACCACGCGCTTCTTGGGGCGGCGGGCTTGGGTCTTGGGAGAATCGTGGCAACTCGGTCGCCATTCTGCGTGATCGAGGGCGTGCCGCGCTGACGCGGAGGGACGCTTCACTCTACGCGTTCGACTGGCGGCGACCGTGCCAAGCGCTCGGTCCGGCGCGAGAGCTTCATTGCCACGGCCTTCTTTCACGCAGAGGCTTGCGCAAGCCTCCGCTCGATCGTCCCACGAATGACTTGCGCCAATTCGGCGACGTATCGCGTGATCAGCGTGACATGATCGCCCGGCAACACGTGAGTCTCGGCGCTGGCCGCCAGCCGGGACCAGGCGCGCGCGTTCGCGTGGTCGCGGTGTGCGCGCGAGCGCACGACAGACACATGGCCGGCGAACGGATGACCACGATAGCTGTTCATCGCCCGCACGTACCGGAGCCAGAGATCGGATTGCCGGTCGCGCGGCGCAACGACGTGCAGCTTTCCGGAGGCGTCGATCGTGCCCCACGCCTCCCGCTCGCCTTCACTCCCGTCGGCATCGCCGCCCTTGGGCTCACGCGCCTCGATCAGGACGACGGCCGGGATCCGTTCCCCCTCGGCGTGCAACTGCCGCGCCATTTCGAAGGCGACGAACGCGCCATTGCAATGTCCTCCGACGATGTAGGGGCCATGCGGGCGCAGGGCGCGCAGTGCCCGCACCCGGTCCGCCGCCATCGCTTCGATCGTCGGCGGCACCGTGGACTCCACGAGCCCGTGGGGATGCACGATGAGCACGGGCTGGTCGGGCCCGAGCCAATGCGCCAGTGCCCGGCTGTAGAATCCCCCGCCCGTGAAATCGCCATGCAGGAAGACGAAAGGCGGCAGCGCGCCCGCTGCGTTGAAGGAAAGTATGGGCGCCTCGGTGTTCGGCGCCGACGCGCGCAGCGCCGCGGCGAGACCGGCGAGCGTGTCGTCGTTGAACATCGCCGCGAGCGGAAACGCGAGCCCCGTTTCGCGCTCGATCTCGTCGGCGAGCCGCGCCGCAAGGAGCGAATGACCGCCGATCTCGAAGAAGTGATCGAACACACCCACGTCGCGGATGCCGAGGAGATCCTCCCAGATGCGCGCGAGCATTTGCTCGAACATGTCGCGCGGCGGGACGCGCCCGCCGTGTCGCTCGGTCGGCGCAATGTCCGCGAGCTCGAGCGCTCGCCGATCGACCTTGCCGCTGGCGTTGAGCGGGAGCGACGGCAGCCACACGATCGCGCCGGGGACCATGTACGCAGGCAGCAGCCGACGCAGCTCGGGGAGCAGATTCGCAGGTGGCGGCGCCGATGGGTCCGCGCGGACGACATGGGCGACGATCCTTTTCGACTCGGACGTCTCGCCGCGAATCGACACGACCGCGTCGCGCACTTGCGGCAGGCGCGCGATCACCGCCTCAATCTCGTCGAGCTCCACACGGTGGCCTCGTACCTTGATCTGACGATCGGCGCGCCCGACGAATTCGATCGCGCCGTCGTCGCGGACGCGCGCCAGGTCGCCGGTCCGATACCAGCGGCCGGACGGAAGCGAGCCGCCCGGGTCGTCCAAAAAGCACTGCGCGGTGAGATCGGGCCGGCCAAGGTAACCCAACGCGACGCGTGGACCGCCAACATGGATTTCGCCCAGCTCTCCGGGCGCGGCGAGCTCTCGATCGGCGCGCACGACACAGGCCTGCGTGTTCGCGATTGGACGACCGATCGGAATCGTCGCCGCGTGCGCGGACACATCCTCGATCACGTAAGCGGTCGCGAACGTCGTCGTTTCGGTGGGGCCATAGACATGCACCAGGCGATGGGGCGGTCCGGCAGCGAGCACGGCGCGCACATGGCGCGGCTCGACGGCCTCGCCGCCGAACAGTACGGTGCGGCACGAGCGAAATGCCTCAGGCGCGTCCCGCGCGACCGCATTGAAGAGCGCCGTCGTGATGAACAGTGTGGTGATGCCCTGCTCCGCGATCACCGCCGCGAGAGTGCGCGGCGCGATGGCCGTGGTCTTGGGGATCGGCGCGATTCGCGCGCCGTTGAGCAATGGGCCCCAGAACTCGAACGTCGACGCGTCGAACGCGGGATTTGCCATCTGTCCCACGATGTCGTCGCGACCGAGCACGACGTAATCGGTGTCGCAAACAAGTCCCAGCACGGCGCGATGCGAAATCACGACGCCCTTCGGCGCGCCGGTCGACCCCGACGTGTAGATCACGTAGGCGGGATCGTCCGGGAGCGAAAGGTTATCGGACGGAGCATGGGCATCATGCGTTGCTATGCGTCCGGCATCGCGCTCGGGGCAAATCACGCGCACTCCGGGCCCGGCCAACCGGCTCGTGACAGCGGCATCGGCGATGGCCTGCGCGACATGCGCGTCGGCCAGCATGAACGCGATGCGCTCTGCGGGCAGTTCGGGATCGATCGGCAGGTACGCGGCGCCGGCTTTCAGAACCGCGAGCCATGCGATTGCGATATCCGCGGCGGCGCCGCGCGCGACCGCCACGAATGCGCCGCGACCGGCGCCTTGCGCACGCAACTCGCAGGCGAGGCGGTTCGCCGCCGCATCGAGGTCGCCATAAGTCAACGACTCGATCGCGCAGGTGGCGGCATCCTTCGCCGCCTGGGTCGCGAAGCGGTGATGGATCGTATTATCGGTCGGGGGGGTGGACGCGGCGGGACGGGCGTTCACGCCGATGCGCTCACGAGTCGGGCCATCCATTAGCGGCAACGTCGCGACCGGGCGTTCGGGATCGCGCGCGATCGCCTCGATCAGCAACGCATATTGACGCAACAAGCGCTGGATGGTCGCGGGCAGGAACAGGTCCGTGCAGTAGTCGGCGCGCAGGCCAAAGCCGTCCCGGCGTACGATGACCGTCACGGTGAGATCAAACTTCGCGTGACCGACGCCCGTGTCGACCCGGCGCACGTCCGCGTTCGCGAGGCGCAGTTCGTCCGGGGAATCATTGCGCACGGCGAAGGCGACCTGGAACAGCGGATTGCGGGACGGATCGCGCGGCACACCGAGTGCATCCACGACCCGGTTGAATGGAACCTGTTGCCGGTCGAGCGCATCGAGCACGCACACGCGGACACGTTCCAGCAGCGTCGCCGTGTCCGGCTCGCCGGAGAGGTCCGCACGCAGGACAACAAGGTTGGCGAAGTAGCCGATGATCGGCTCGAGCTCTGGCAATGGCCTGCCGGCGACGGGGGTTCCGATCGCGAAATTGGTCTGGCCCGACAGTCGCGACAGCAGAGCCTCGAACACCGTGAGCAAGGTCATGAAGATTGTCGCGCGCCGACTGCGACCAAAGGACTTGAGCGCGGCGATCGCCGAAGACGAAAAGTCCTCCGACAGGACACCTCCCCGGAAGGTGAACACCGGTGGCCGGATGAAATCCGTCGGCAGATGAAGCGTCGGCAGGTCGGCGAGGCGATTCTTCCAGTAGGCTAGATGCGGGGCGAGCTCCGGTCCACCGAGTCTGCTTGCCTGCCATACCGCGTAGTCCGCGAAGTCGACGGCCAAGGGAGGGAGCGCAGGATCGCGCTTCGCGCAGGCCTTCGCATACGCTTCCGAGACTTCGCTGTGCAGGATGCGACCCGACCAGGCGTCGCCCATGATGTGATGCGAGACCCGCAAGAGGGCAAAGCGATCGGCATCGAGCTCGAACAGCGTCCATCGCACCGGCGGCGCGACCGCGAGATCGAACGGCCGCGCCGCACGCTCGTGCACTGCCTCCTCGAGGCGCCGTTCCGGATCCCCTGCGCCACTGCGGAGATCGGTCTCTTCCAGGGCGACCGTCGGCGCAGCATCGACGATCTGAGCGGGTCCATCGGCTCCGGCTACGAATCCGGTGCGCAGCATGGGCTGGCGGACAGCGACGGCGACAAGGGCGGCGCGCAGCGCGGCGGCGTCGACGCGGCCATCGATGTGCCAGAGCCGGACCTCGTGGTACGCAACGCTCGAAGGATCGAGCCGCTGCAGAAACCATAGGCTCGCCTGCAGCGGCGATAACGGCACCGTGGAACCCTCGACACGCCGCGGGATCGTCGGGAGGTCCATGGCCGCACCGCGCGACGCGGTCATCTCAGCACGCAGCTGCAGGCGAAAATCGGCGTCGTTCGAGCATCGCCTGCAGCACGTTGTCGAGCGGCGCGAGCCGCTTGGTGCCGGCTCGGTCGTACGGGTTGATCGTCAGGCGCACGGGAGCGATACTGCCTCCGCCGGAGCGACGCACATAATCGGCGCACAGCCGCACTGAAGACACGTCGCTCCGAGACGGGGAGCAACCGCTGGGCGTTTCAATGGGGAGATCGCGCATGAAACCTGTATCCGCGGCAAGTTGTTCTGGATGAGTTCGCGGCTGCGTCTGCGGCTGCTGCTGGCGGTGCTGACGGGGCTTTCGCCGGTCGCCGCGCATTGCCAGTCCATCAACGTGCTGTGGTACACGTACGCACATCCCGACTCCCGGTACAGGCAATCGATTCAGAAGCTCGCGGACGTCGCCTCGACACTCCCGCAGGCCAGCGGTCTCGAATGGAAACTTACGTTCTTCGGGCCGGACACGCCCGCGCCCGCATTCGGCCAGTACAACGTCCTGGTGATCCACAGCGCCGAAGCAGGATTCACGGGACGATATGCGACCTCTCCCGAAGGGGTCGTCACGCAGCAACCGAACATCGTGCCCGACTACAAAGGCATTCTGAAGAACAAGACCGCGATCGAAGCCGCGCGCGGGGAGCGTACCTTCATCACGGGGTCCGACGCCGACGTCCACACGATCAATGGCGACACCGGCAACGCTCCCCCCGCCGCCGCGGGCGCCCCGCGCCCGTTGATCTGCCACCCGATCATCACCTCGCCGACCTGCTGGGATGGCGCGCTCGGGCATCTGGTCAACGCCGTCAACTGGGCGGCCAGTGGACGCGGGCTGGGTATCGTGTCGCTGGTCGCGGCCGAATATCCGGGAGCGATGTGGTGGAACCATCCGGACTCGTTCCTGCGAGCCGAGCTGCAGGGTCATGTCACGGTCTTCGGAGACAGAACCCGCGAAAACCGTCCAGTCATTCCCGCGGCGGCACAACGCTATCCGCTCAATTACGGTCTTACGTCCCAAGGACTCGGCAACTGGAAGAATTCTTTTCATGCCGGCATCTCGCGTTCGATTCCGGGCTACGTATCCGTCGTCGACTCGACCCTGCACCCCAATCTGGCGGTCGCAATCGCGACGGCAAAATTCGCAAACGCAAGCGCTAACGGCCCGCCTTAGAGAAGCGCCAAACCCCGCACTGCCCCGACTGCGTCATAGCAATCCGGAATTCGCCAACGCGACCACGCAGATCCCGAGCAGCTGCTGCGGGAAAATTCCGAAGGCCAGCAGCGCGAGCCCATTGGCCGACAGGAACCACCGGCTGTCGGCACGGGCGTCAATGGGCGCCAGGTCCGTGGCGTCGTCGAAATACATGAGCTTGACGACGCGCAGGTAGTAGAACGCGCCCACGACCGAGGTCAGCACCGCGACCACGGCGAGCCAGACGAAGCCGGCGTCGACCGCCGCCTGGATCACCGCGAACTTCGCGTAGAAGCCGACGGTCGGCGGGACCCCGGCGAGCGAGAACATGACCAGCAGCATCATGAACGCCCACCACGGCGACCGCTGATTGAGGCCCTTGAAGTCGGAGAGCTGATCGGCCTCGAAGCCTTCGCGGGACAAGAGCATGATCATGCCGAAGGAGGCGAGGCTCGTCAGAACGTAGGCGATCGCGTAGAACATCGCCGCGCTGTAGCCGCTGGGATTCGCCGCCAGGAACCCCATCAGCATGAAGCCCATGTTCGCGATCGACGAATAGGCGAGCATCCGCTTCATGCTGGTCTGCGCGATCGCCACCACGTTGCCGAGCACCATCGACAGCACCGCCAGCACCATCAGCATGCCCTGCCAGTCGAACCAGAGGCTGCCGAGCGCGACGGCCAAAAGCCGGAGCATGAACGCGAAGGCCGCGAGCTTGGGCGCCGTGCCGATCAGCAGGGTCACTGCCGTCGGCGCGCCGTCGTAAACGTCCGGCACCCACATGTGGTACGGAACCGCGCCCAGCTTGAACGCCACGCCGGAGACCAGGAACACGAGCCCGAAGAGCAGGATCGTCCGGTCGCCCTGCCCCGTGGCCAGCGTTTTCGCCACGACTCCGATATCGAGCGAGCCGGTCGAGCCGTAGATCATCGACATGCCGTACAGAAGAATGCCCGACGCCAGGGCCCCCAGCACGAAGTACTTCATCGCCGCCTCGGTGGCGGCGTTCGACGTGCGGTACATCGCGACCATCGCGTACAGCGACAGGCTCAAGAGCTCGAGGCCGAGATAGAGCGTGACGAAGCTGCCGGCGGCGATCATCACCATCATCCCGAGCAGCGCGAACAGCGCGAGCACGAACGTCTCGCCCCGGAAGAGGCCGCGGGCCGCGCTGTACCCGCGCGAATAGAAGAGCATCAGCGAGACCGCGACGCAGCTCATGAATTTCAGCGTGTCGGCAAGCGTGTCGTCGACGACCATGCCGGCAAAAGCCCCCCTCGGCACCGGCGGCATCGTCGCGAGCGCGGACCACGCCGCGGCAGCGAGCACGATCTGCGTCAGCCAGAACGAGACGTGGCGCCTCCCGTCCCCGACGAAGAGATCGCCCAGGAGCACGGCGCACGCGCCGCAGAGGAGCAGGATCTCCGGCAGGACGGCGGCGAAATCGAGGTCGTTGATCATGATTGCGGCAACGCCTTCAGAGCTTGCTCTTCGCGACGTGGGCCAGCAGGTCCGCGACCGAGCTGTGCATCACGTCGATGAAGGGCTTCGGCCACAAGCCCATCCAGAACACGAGCAGGGCGACGGCGCCCAGCATCCAGAACTCGCGGCGATTCAAGTCGGTGAGTGCGGCGACCTGGTCGTTGCCGACCGCCCCGTAGATCACGCGCTTGTACATCCACAGCGTGTAGGCGGCGCCGACGATCATGATGGTCGCGGCGGTGGCTCCCAGCCAGAAATTCACCTTGACGGACGCCAGGATGACCATGAACTCGCCGACGAAGCCCGAGGTCGCGGGAAGCCCCGAATTGGCCATCGCGAACAGCATCATGAACGCGGCGAACTTCGGCATCGTGTTGACCACGCCGCCGTAGTCGGCGATCTGCCGGCTGTGCATCCGGTCGTACATCACGCCGACGCACAGGAACATCGCGGCGGACACGAATCCGTGCGAGATCATCTGGACGAGGCCGCCTTCCATGCCGAGCTGGCTGAAGAGGAAGAAGCCGAGCGTCACGAATCCCATGTGCGAGATCGACGAGTAGGCAATGAGCTTCTTCATGTCCGCCTGCACCAGCGCGACGAAGCCGATGTAGACGATGGCGATCAGCGAGAGCGCGATGACGAAATGCGACAGATAGCGCGCCGCATCCGGGACGATGGGAAGGATGAAGCGAACGAAGCCGTAGGCTCCGATCTTCAGGGTGATGGCCGCCAGTACGACCGAGCCGCCGGTGGGAGCCTCGACGTGGGCGTCGGGCAGCCAGGTATGCACCGGCCACATCGGAACCTTGACCGCGAACGAAAGGAAGAAGGCGATGAAGAGCAGCACCTGCACCTTGAGCGACAGCGGGACCTTGTACCAGTCGAGGATCGAGAACGTTTCGGAGACG
>Ga0157375_10003711_pt1 | contig 13257 bp, 14 predicted proteins | sample M35metaG_FD_115311 | JGI IMG/M metagenome (GOLD analysis project Ga0157375, IMG submission 115311) | Miscanthus rhizosphere microbial communities from Kellogg Biological Station, Michigan, USA - M3-5 metaG | ecosystem: Host-associated > Plants > Roots > Rhizosphere > Soil | place: USA: Michigan...
AAAAGTTTTCGCGTAACCTTTGCGGACACCGTAGTCATCGACCGGCCAGACATCGAGCCGGCCGAGATCGAAGAGCAACATCATTTCGACGGTCCAGCGGCCAATGCCTCGCACGGTCGTTAGGCGAGCGATGATTTCTTCGTCACTCATGCGGGCCAGCGCCGCCCCCGTCGGCACCGTGCCATCGAGGGTTTTGGCGGCGAGATCCTTGATCGCAGCGGTCTTACTGCGGGAGAGTCCGGCGGCGCGAAATTTTTCATCCGGAGTAGCGAGGATGAGTTCAGGCAAAAACCATTTCCGGCGCGGATACAACGCCCGCACCCGGCCGAAAATAGTGGCGGCCGCTTTCCCACTCAGTTGCTGGTAAACGATCGATTCGGCCAACGCGTCGAAGGGCCTAACGAGCTTTGCCTGCGACCGGACAAAAGGGCGAGCCCGGGCGATAAGCGCGCCAAGTCTCGGGTCGGTCGCCGCCAGATGCTGCTCCGGACTCAAAACCCTGGCTTTCATCGCGCGCGCCTCCGCCAGCCATTGTGTCGGGCGGCGCGAAAGTCGGCACGTTTACGCACGATGCCGCGGCCAATAAATCGCTCCAGCGAACACAAGGGGCCGTGGTCTTCGGGCGTGACGAAACTAGTCGCGTCACCCACGGAATGGGCCCGGCCGGTGCGTCCGATGCGGTGCGCGTAATCCTCGGAGTGCATCGGGAAATCGTAATTCACTATGTGCGAAATACCATCCACATCGATTCCGCGCGCCGCCACATCGTTTGCCCGATGCCGCCAACCATCAAGAACGGCCGCAAACCAACTTTCGACAATGAAAAGCCTCGGCGTATTTCGAGGCGCATTCGATCCCACGCAGGCGCATCAGGGCAAGGAAGGCGTCCTCCGAGAACCAGTGCTTCTTCCTTTGAGTAACGAATGTCTGGCACAGGTGCTGGACCTTACGCAGGCAGACGGCCTCATCCAGCGGCAGGAATAAATTCGGATTCCCAAGATCACCATCATACTTGGGGACTTCGTATTCCAGGATGAGGTGATCGCGGAAAGTATTCCAGGTCAGATCGGAGAGCAGGCGATGGTCCTGGTGCCGGTCGTCGCGATGATGAGTGAAGACCAGATCCGGATTAAAAGAACCCTTTAGTTTTTCAAAAGACTGCTTGATCGCCTCGGCCTGCACCGGGAAGAAACTCCCCTTGAAATTATGCACGATAACTTTCGCGCGACCCGCGCATTTTAGAAAAAGCCGCGCGCTCGCGCGCGCTTCCTGTCGGCGCTTGCCTTCGGCGCTAAAGACAATCCAGACGATTTCCAGTTCTGAGTTCTTCCCAACCAATTCCAGAATCGTCCCGCCGCATCCGATCTCAATATCGTCGGAATGCGCGCCCAGGAAGAGAAGCTTCTTGGCAGTCGCGAGACGGAGTTTCAGCACCGTGCTATCTCCCGTCCATAATAGTCACGCCAGCATCCCAGACCTGCCAGGGGGCACGACCGCTGGCATGCAAGTCGTCCAAATGCTGTTTTTCCTTGAAGGTATCCATGCAGGCCCAAAATCCCTTGTAAGGATAGGCAATGAGCTGTCGTTCGGCGATCAACCTACGGAATGGTTCCTCCACCAAATCCTCCCCCTCCTTGATGTAGTCGAAGACTTCGCGGCGAAAGACAAAAAAACCGCCGTTAATCATGTGACCCGAGCGCGCGATATGCTCGATCCCGGTCACGACTCCGTCGGCCTCGATCACCACCTGGTGGAAGCTGGCGGTAGGTGTAACACCCAGAAAACAACCGATCTTCCCACTCGCCTTAAAGTAATCGACCAGCTCGGGCAAAGGAAGATCAGTCAGGCCATCAGCGTAATTGGCTAGAAACACTTCGTCATCGCCCACGAACTTCCGGACGCTACGCAGCCGTTGGCCAACGTTGGCGTTTTGACCTGTATCGACAAAAGTGATGCGCCAATCTTCGATGTCCTTGCGCAAAAGCTCGATCTTGCGACCGCCTCCCGACAGAACGAAATCGTTGGAAACACACTCATTGTAATTGAGGAAGGCCTCCTTGATGACATCCGCACCATACCCAAGGCAGAGAACGAATTCGTTATGGCCATAGTGCGAATAATACTTCATCAGGTGCCAGAGAAGCGGGCGATACCCGATCGCGGTCATTGGCTTTGGAACCGGCTGCGAAACGTCCCGCAGACGCATACCCTGCCCGCCACAAAAAAGTACCACTTTCATATCACACGTCGTCGCCGGCCGTCAGCCGGCAGTGAGCTAAATGACTATCGCTGAAGGCCGGGCGCAACAAGCTGTTTTAGCTAAATTCATGCCGCGGTTTGTGCTCTCAGATCAACCTGGACAACGTTCAGAAAACCCTCACATCCGGGATAGGGACGACGAACCGGCCGCCCCATTCGCGAATATACGCATTCTGGGCCGCGATCTCCTCGCGCAGGTTCCAGGGTAGAATAAAAAGAAAATCCGGTTTGGTCTTTTTGATCTGCTCCGGTGGGTAGATCGGAATCCGAGTGCCGGGAGTAAACTTGCCTTGTTTGTATGGGTTGAGATCGACGGTGTAATCCAGGAAGTCACTTCGAATTCCACAGTAATTTAGCAGCGTATTCCCCTTCCCCGGGGCGCCATAACCCGCGACAGCCTTGCCCGTCTCCCGAGCTTCGATCAAGAAGCGCAGAATATTTCGCTTGGTCGCTTCGACTTTGCCGGTAAAGGCTCGATAACGTTCCAAATCCGAGACACCCCATAACTCCTCTTTCGCTCTCAGCGCAGCCACATCCGACGACACGGACTTGCTGTCGTCCTCAACATGACAGGCATAGATGCGAAGCGAGCCGCCGTGCGTAGACAATTCGTCTACGTCGAATAGCGTCAGACCATGCGCGGTGAAGACCTGCGCAACCGTGGTAAAAGACAGATAAGAGAAGTGCTCATGATAGATGGTGTCGAACTGATTCTCCTCCACCATCCGAACCAGGTGCGGGAATTCCATCGTAATCACGCCATCGTCCTTCAGCAGAATCTTCATTCCCGAGACGAAATCATTGATGTCAGGAACATGAGCGAGAACGTTATTTCCGAGGAGCAAGTCGGCCTTATGCCCTTGGCTGGCGAGTCGACGCGCCAGATCCTGCCCGAAAAACTCCGTCACACACGGTATGCCCTTTGCGATCGCCGTTTGCGCCACATTCCTGGCCGGTTCGATGCCCAGGACTGGAATTCCGTTCGCCTTAAAATATTGTAGCAGATAGCCATCGTTGCTGGCCAATTCAACCACCAGCGAATGCGCGCCCAGAGCAAAACGGCTGGTGATCGCGGCAACGTAACTCTTCGCATGATTTAGCCAGCTTTCAGAGTAGGAGGAAAAATACGCGTATTCTTCAAATATCTCCCTTGCCGTTACGTGTTCCGGCAGCTGCACCAGAAAACACTTTTCACAAACAAAACTGTGGAGGGGGTAAAGTCTTTCAGGTTCTCCCAGTTGCGTCGCAGGAATATAACTTTCGCAAAGCGGAGATAGTCCAAGGTCGACAAAAGTATGTCGCAAAGGCTGGGTGCAAAACCGGCATTGATAGGTGGACGTAGTTTGCAAAGCCATGTTGCCAGCGCTCAAGGAAATCTCATGCGGTGACCGCAATTCTTAGATCGGGCACCCGATCGGCCACTGCCTTCCCAATCTCAAGCGAAGCCGTGGCTGCCGGAGAGGGTGCGTTGCAGACGTGAATCGCATGTGCGTCTTGAATAATTAGGAAATCGTCCACGAGCCTTCCGTCCGGTCCCATCGCCTGCGCCCGAACACCGGATGGCGCTTCGACCAAATCATCTTCTTCCAGACTCGGGATGAGTTTTTGCAGGCTTCTTAGAAAAGACCTTTTGCTAAGTGAACGCCAAATTTCTTTCAACCCTTCTTTGCCATGCTGTCGGGCGGCATGCCAGAAACCACCATAGGTCACCGTCTCCCACAGGTCACCCATCTTTATGTCTCCTCGTCGGTATCCCTCGCGGTGACAGGCGAGGACGGCGTTCGGGCCGGCGTGCACGCTCCCATCAATCATTTTCGTGAAGTGCACGCCGAGAAATGGAAACGCCGGATCAGCAACGGGATAGATTAACCCCCTGACGAGGTCACGTTTTTCCGCCACGAGCTCGTAATACTCTCCGCGGAAAGGGACGATCTTTGCCGGCACGCTGATTCCAGCCTGCTGTGCGATTCGGTCGCTCTGAAGGCCTCCACAGTTGATAACGAACCTCGCTTCGATCTCACCGATCGCCGTTTCCAATCGCAGGCCGTTCTTATCCCGCCTGATGCCTTGCACCTCGGCGCAGGTTAGAATTGTTCCACCGTCTTCCTGTATCAGCTCCGCATATTTGAGACAGACGCTGCGAAAACACACGATCCCTGTTGACGGCACAAAAATCCCCCTCCGGCAGCGCACCTGTGGTTCCACCTCCCGCACCTCCTCGGGCGAGAGCAGCCTGACCCTAACCCCGTTCTCCTCCCCCCGGCGACACAACTCGCTCAGCAGAGGTAACTCCTTCTCCTGCGTGGCGACAATGAGCTTACCAGTGATGTCACACGGAATCCCATGTTCCTGGCAGAAAGCAACCATCGAGCGGTTACCTTCCCGGGCGAAACGCGCCTTGAGACTTCCTGGACGATAGTAAATCCCTGAGTGAATTACTCCGCTGTTACGGCCCGACTGATGACGCGCTAACTCTGCCTCTTTTTCCAATAGAATGAGCTTCACGCCGGGTTGCCGCTTCAGAAGAGTCAAGCCAACACTCAAACCCACGATGCCGCCACCTATGACCACACAGTCCGCTGTCATCGCGTTCCTCTATAACGGGTCGAGGAGATCGGTCGCCGACAATGCGCCAGCTGCTTCCTTAATCGTGGCAAAGGGAAGACCGGCTCTTTCGGCGATATCGAGCAAGGAATGGTCGCCGTCAGATAGATTCAAGACCCAGAGAAGCGCCAGGTCGCTACGCAGGCCCCGCTTGCCCAGTCGCGCCTCTCCTTTTGGTTTCCGGTTCAGGTAAACGCGATTGCCTTCCAGAACCTCGACCACCGCGAGACATTTGGCGAGAGAATCGGCCAGGGCATCGGGCCGAACGAAATTCAGATTGTCGGCTGAGGTATGATATTCCGGAAATTCACCATGGCGCCCCCGCATTAGGCAACCCACGGGCAAATTAATCCCCGCGGAACAATACTGCCGCTCGTCATAGCCATAGGGAAAAAAATCGATGATCGAGTGCGGCTGGCCAGAATGTTTAAGGACATGGCAGAAGGCCCGATCGATCACCGCATCACCGCGTCGGCTGCGCTTATAGGTCAGGTCACTGGCATCTCCAAGGCAGGTTAAAACCACTCCATGCTGGATGCGTGGCAAGACGGCTTCATTTCGGGCCAGCCATGTAATCGCGCCGATAGTGCCAGGGATGAAGAGGAATCGATAGGAATAGCGGTGGGAGCGGCCGGCCAGTTCCCGCGCCCACGCGGCCGCCACCGCCACTCCCGAAAGGTTGTCATTCGCCAGCGACGGATGGCAAATGTGGCAGGAAACGAGCACCTCGTTTTCCTCCTCCCCGGGCAGGAAACATTCGCCGTAGGTCAGGTAGCCTTCTTGCAAGGAAGAATCGATCAGGACTTCGTACTCCTGCGCATCCTCAAACTGTGCAAACTGCTCTTCGCTCAGGCAAAATCCCCAGCTCTCCTCATAATAGGTTGTCCGATAGGGCACGACCGTCGGGCGTTCCGGATCGGTGAAAAGATGCCGGCGTAGTTCGTCCAATCGCATCCGCTGGTGGATCGCAGAGCTATAATTGACCACGTGCAGATTCAGTTTGCGAAAATCGATCAACTTTCGTCCCTTCGCATCCTTGATCCAGGCGTCGCTAACGTTCCACTCTTTAGGAACGGTCCAATCAAAGACTTCGGTACCGGTCGGCACCTCCCGGACCTCGATCGGAATGTGCTCGCGCAAGATTCGGAGTGTTTCGCGTACTCCGTCACCCGTAATGCTGCGACAAATCGGGAAAAGTCGCGCGATCAGCGCGTGCATGTCGAGAGCAGGATTTTGCATCAGGCAAATTCCGGCCAGGCCAGGTCTTTAGGTGAGATCACAGAAACGGGTAATGGCCAACGGATGGCAAATGCAGGGTCATCATAACGAAACCCACCGGCCGCGCCCGGAGTATGAAACTCACTCATTTGATATTCGACCTCAGTAAGATCCATCAGAGTTTGAAAGCCGTGAGCAAATCGTTCGGGAACAAAGAGAGCCCGTCGATTTTCCATGCTCAGCTCAAGGGCAAAGTGTTGAAGATAGGTCGCGGAATCCGGACGCAGATCGACCACCACATCATGAATCGCGCCCCGCACGCAGCGAATAAGCTTCGCTTCGCTCACCGGCGGATGCTGGAAATGCATCCCCCGCAAGGTCCCTGCCTTTGCATTGGACGAAAGGTTGCACTGCACGACTCTGGCATCGAGTCCGTGTTTAGCGAACTCCGCCGCGCAGAATGTGCGCGCGAAAAAGCCCCGCTCGTCTGGATGAGGCTCGAGATCAATGACAAACGCTCCCGGCAACGGTGTTTCAGTGAACTTCATGTCGCAACGCCGGGCCGGACAGGGCCCTGACCGACCCCGTTCCTCCAAAAAAAATCCCGATCGATCTGCGCTGTCCGCAACAGATACTCAAGCTGTTTCAAACGCGTAAAGCTCCGAGCATTGAAGAGATCGGGCGTCAGGTCGATTTGCGCAAAGACATCATGGAGCTGTTGCGCGCCCCGGCGCGCATCCCAATCGCATCTGAAATCCGGCAGCTTCGTACGGATCTTCTCAAAAGAGACCCGGTAGCTGCGGTTGTCGGCACCCTGTTCACCAAACGTCAGACGACAACCAGGAAAAACTTCTGCCACAATCTCGGCAATCTCCTTGATCGTATAGTTATGACTGGTATCGCCTACGTTAAAGATCTCGTTGTGAATTGTCTCGCGCGGCGCGGCCAGGACACAGCAAATCGCCCGGGCAATATCGAGCGCATGGACTAATGGGCGCCAAGGCGTTCCGTCACTGACCATCTTGATTTCTTTCGTCGTCCAGGCGAGGCCGGCAAGGTTGTTCAAAACGATATCAAATCGCATCCGCGGGGACGCGCCATAAGCGGTCGCGTTGCGCAGGAAGGTGGGCGAAAAACCTCGATCCGCCATTGGTTTCAGATCTCGCTCGACCAAAGTCTTGCAGGTCGCGTAGGCGGTTTGCGGGTTTACGGGAGATTCTTCCGTCATCTGACTCGCGGCAGCCAATCCGTAAACGCTGCACGACGACATATAGACAAAACGCTCCACCCCGGCCTTACGAGCCATCTCGGCGAGGCGAACCGAGCCGAGATGATTGATTTGATAAGTAATCTCGGGAGCGAGTTCCCCGGTCGGATCGTTCGAGAGCTCGGCCATATGCACGATCGCCTGAACACCCTCGAGATCCTGAGGCTCGATTTGCCGGATATCTTTGCTCAAAGTGCGAGGCGTGAAGGAGCAACCGTGGTAGAGCCATCCAGACTTATAGAAGCCGGTATCGATCGCGAGAACCTCGTGACCCTGCTCAAGCAGGATCGGAGCAAGCAGCGAGCCCAGGTAACCTTCCGTCCCGGTAACGAGTACGTTCATAGCTTGAAACACTTGACGCTCACGATTTCCTCATTGGCCGCATGGTTACGTCGGTTACCTCCACGCTACGCGGCAAAGCAAGAAGCTGGGCAACAAGACCTGCGACGTCTTCGGGTTGCATGAGTCGTTCGGGCGCGTACCTCCGGCGCTGGTGTGCGCGCACCGCGGCCTGCATTGGCGTAGCGGTAGCGCCGAGGAATAAGCTAGAGACACGCACCCCGGCAGAGTTACACTCGTCCCGCAAGCTATCTGCCACCGCTCTTAAGGCGTGTTTCGTCGCGGCATATTGGCTTACCCCTGCGGCAGCCTTGAGACCGGCGGTAGAGTTAGTAAACACCACCTGTCCTTGTGACGCGATCAGGTTCGGAAGGAGCAATTGGGTAAGAGTATATGGACCCAGCACGTTGGTTTGAAATTGCTCTTCGAAACTCTCGACCGACCCGGCGGCGATCTCATCCAGCGCGATGACCGCGGCACAGTGCACCAATGCATCCATCCGTTGATGGTCAGCCAGGATTTTCTTCACTGCACTTTCCACTTGCTTGGTCATGGTCAAATCAGCCGGATAACAGTGCGCCCTTTGCTTTGGCAGGCGGCTGGCAACTTCTCGCAGGCGTCTTCGATTGCGGCCGCTAAGGCAAACCACTGCACCTTGCTGACTGAGCGCGCGGACGACGGCTTCCCCAATGCCACCGGTTGCCCCTGTGACCAGCATTGTCTGACCGGAAAAGAGCCCCATGCTTTAAGAAGGATGACCTTTGCTGGCCTGACGGACTCGACGCATCGAGCGATAGATTGGGGCGCCCAGGAGCGGAGGAAGATGGGCACAGAATCCCTGGAGCAACCTTCCGACAGAATGGCGCAGGGCGGGCTTACCTCCATTCTGGCGGGGCAAATCCGAATGCAACGGATGCCCCATACTTCCCCAAACTCCCCCCGAAGCGGTAACTCGACGGGGATAATACTTATTGTGAAGGAACGCGCGCGCCTTCTTCATGTCCCCTCGCTGCAAGCTGCGGCTAACTGCATTCACGACCATCGCCGCCAGGAACTGACGTTTGTAGGGTTCGACTTCGGGCCGGACCTTGTAGGGAGTAAGGCATTCAACCAGTTGCTCGCTCCATAACCCCCCGGCCGATTCGGCGCCAAGGTGCACCCGATATTCCATTAGCCGCTCCGGCACAAAACAAAACGCGGCCCCTTCCCGAGAGAGACGAATGAAAAATTCGATATCCGGAGTATTCATATCCTCGCGAAAGCGGAGTCTGCGCATATCGTCGGTGTGCAGCAGGCTGGCGGACATTGGGATCGATAGCTGCCATGAGGCCACATCGGCGTTCTCGATCACCCCGGCGGGCAGAGTGTCGCGACCGTAACGGTGCGCGTGCGCTTCAGTTCGGTCATCGAGGCGTTGGCCGTCAGCGTCGATGAGATACTGATTGGAGAAGGAAACTCGCACTGGCGGCACCATCGCGGCCACCAGTTTGGCGACGAACTCCGGCAACAAGCGATCGTCGTCGCCGATCGCCACCACAAATTCGCCCCGTGCCGCGTCGGCCAGGGCATTGAAATTCCCCGACATCCCCAGGTTGCGCTCGTTGCGCCGGAATCGGACCCGCGGATCGCGCCGCGCCGCCTGCTCGGCAACCTGGAGCGTCTCGTCCATCGTACCATTATCGAAAACGAGGACTTCCAGATTGCGATAAGTTTGCGCCAGAGCCGCCTCGATCGCCTCGGCTAGGTAACGCGGCCGATCCAAAGTCGGAATAAGAATACTGACTAACGGGCTCATGGGGCGAGTGTAAACGGGGTCAGCATTTTGAAGGCCCTCCCGACCATGCTTCTCGAGAAATCGGCGGCTTTTTCAGTTAATGAATCTTTTCTAACACTATCACAAATCATGGCGGGAGCCCGTCACAAACGCACCCGGTTGGCGCGGGCTGGCACCCTCGCTATAACTTGAAAGATGAATGCTTCCCATCAAACCGCGATCGCCATTTTCCAGCGCCTGCACGAGGCCGGTTGCTTTGTGCTACCCAATCCATGGGACGCGGGCACTGCCATCTACCTGCAGCACCTCGGGTTCAAGGCGCTCGCCACGACCTCGGCGGGATATGCCTTTAGTTCCGGAAAATCCGACGGAGCCGTGCCCCGGGATGAAATGCTCCTGCACATCGCCAACGTTGTCGCCGCCACGCCCCTGCCCGTCAACGCTGATTTCCTCGCCGGCTTCGCCGACGAGCCCGGAGACGTCGCGGCCAACGTCACTCGCTGCCTCGAAACAGGAGTGGCCGGACTCTCGATCGAGGATTCGAGCGGGACGAAGCAGCCAGGGCTCTACGAAGAAAAACTCGCTGTCGCTCGCCTCCAGGCCGCCCGCCAGGCGATCGATAAATCGGGCACCGGCGTCGTCCTGACCGGGAGATGCGAAGCGTTTCTCGTCGGGAGTCCGGACCCACTTCGCAAGTCGCTCGATCGACTTGTGGCTTACGCCGAAGCAGGAGCCGATTGCCTTTACGCCCCGGGGGTCAGCGACCCTTCGAATATTGCCGAACTCGTCAAAGCGGTCGCGCCGAAACCACTCAACGTGCTCGTGGCAGGTTTCAATTCGCACCTTTCCCTTTCCGCGCTCGCGGCGCTGGGGGTACGCCGCATTTCCGTCGGTTCCGGACTCGCCCTCGCCGCCTGGGGCGCCTTCGCCCGCGCCGCCCGAGAGATCGCGGCGCAGGGAGATTTCACCGCTCTTGCTGGCGGAACGGCTTTCGCCGAACTCAACCAGCTCTTTGCTTGGCCTAACAATGAAGCGGTCCGCTAACGGCGGCCCCAAAAAACAGCGCGCGGGCCCGTCGATCAAACCAGAGTCTCGACAACGCACGCAACTCAGAGAACGATGTGAACAGGATTTTTGAGAAATGTTTGCTCCCGCCGATTATGTTCTACGTCCGCTGACCCCTCATGATGAAGCGATGCTCTGGGATATGCTCTACGAGGCGATCAGTCGGGAAGACGAAGAGCCGCCGCCACGGGAGATTGTGCATCGGCCGGAATACGAGCGTTTCGTAAAGGGTTGGGGCAGTCCCGGGGATCGCGGTTTTGTGGCATGCGAAAAAACGGAGGAAGCGCTCCTCGGCGCCGTCTGGCTGCGAGGATTCCTTGAGGGCGAGCCAGAAGATGCGCCCCCCGTACTGGCTTTTGTCGTCCGGCCGGGACACCGCCAACGCGGCATCGGTGCCTCTCTCCTCACCCAATTCATCCGGGCCAATCCAAATCTGGATGCCATCGCGTTGCGCGTCGGAGCCGATAGCCCGGCCGCCCGGCTGATGGAACGGTTCGGATTTGAAGTTGCGTGCCAGAACGACAATGCCGTCGTGATGCGACGCCAACTCTGAGCCGCTTTCGATGGATCCGCTGACCGCTCGCGCCCTCGCGATTTTGCACGACTGGGTGCAATCGGAGAGTCTGCGCAAACACTGTTACGCGGTCGCCGCTTCCATGCGGCGATTCGCGCAGCGCGCTGGAGCCGACCCCGATCTATGGGAGGCGGTTGGGCTCCTGCACGACATGGATTACGAGCGGCATCCGAATGCGGAGCAGAGCGCGACCGACGGCCATCCGTCCGTCGCCGCGGCCTGGTTGCGCGAACAGGGCTGGAGCGAAGAAGTTTGCCGGGCAGTGCTATCGCATGCCGATTACTCCGGCATTGAGCGCCGTTCACCGATGGAGAAAACGCTTTACGCCGTCGATGAGTTGAGCGGTTTCGTCGTAGCCGTAGCGCGCGTCCGTCCGAGCAAAAGCATGGCCGAAGTAGACGTCGCGGCGGTCAGGAAAAAGATGAAGGACAAAGCGTTTGCCCGCGCCGTCAATCGCGAGGACATCGTGCGCGGCGCCGCGGAGTTGGATTTGCCGCTGGAAGAGGTGATGGCAGAAGTCATCGCCGCGTTGCAGGCGGATGCGGCGCGTCTGGGCCTGGCCGGCTCGGCCGGGTGAGAAACCGCCCGTTCCTGATGAGACGCAAGCCGTAACCTGCTCCAACACGGAAGCGAAAATCGAGTTCGTTAGGCGGGGCCGCCGAGCTAGGACGCGACCCGGTTCAACGTCTGGCGGAGCCCTTCGATGCTGAACGGCTTTTCGATCATGGCGTCAACGGACATTGCTTCATACGCCGCTTGCACCTCGGTCGAAAGATGAGCGGACAAGACCAGGATCTTCCCGGCAAACTTTCTTTCGCGGAGCTGGCGAACAAGTTGAATTCCCGAAACGCCCGGCATGTTGTTGTCGGTAATGACCACGTCGAAAGCATTGGGATCGGTCAACAGGCACGCCAGGGCCGTTGCCCCATCCTGTGCGCTGGCCAACTCGTAACGCGGTTGCTCAAAGATAAAGCGCATCGTTTGAGCGATCGAGGGCTCATCATCAACTGCCAGAATCCTGAGCGAATTCCTCACGATTGTAAGTCCTTCCAGAAGGGAATATGCCCCAGCTACTTTTGTGGTGGACTGTTCGGGCAAGTCTCAAACGCCGGAGCGTGCAGCCGCCATCGGTACCTCTTCGGCCAGAACATCGACTGCACGGCGTAATTCGCCCACGTCGAAAGGCTTCGACAACATCAGGTCCACGTTTAGCGCGCGATAGGCGCGCACGTTGTCGTCCGTGAGATGCGCCGAAAGGACGGCGATCTTGCCCCCAAATTCGCGCGCGCGCAGCTCACGCACGAATTTTAAGCCGGTCATTTGCGGCATGCTGTGATCGGTAATCACGATGTCAAAGGGCCGGGATGCTGCCTCCATTTTGGCGAGGGCTTCTTCGCCGTTACCGGCGGTGGTAACTTTGGATTTCGGACCGCACAAAATCAGCGCCAGCAACTGGGCCACGGCGGTCTCGTCCTCCACTGCCAGGATCCGCAGATGGTTATTCATGTCGCCTTAGACCAGGTAGCAAGAGTCAGGCCGCCGCGGCGGAGCGGCCCAGCCGCTAACGCGCCGTAGGGAGATCATTCGGCAGCGAGTTCGTTAGGGAGTGAGAAAGATTCTTCCCGTAAAGGGGTCGAGGACCTCGGTGGAGCTTGGGAAGGCACGCACGTCGACCAACCCCAGCGTGGGCGCATACGGGCTGGTGACAAACCCCGGCTTGTCCGGCACCGCCAGCCCAAAGGGCACGTCGCGCCGCCCTCTCGGGTCGGCCGGGGCCATGGCCGCGGGACGAATGTCGACCGGCGCCGGGGTTGGGGTCGGGGAGGTCGCCGTTTGCGCTACCTCAGGATGCTCCGATCGACCGCTGGCTTCTGCCTTGCTGCCGCCCTTGTGCTTATCCTTCGGCGCGGGCGCTTCGTGCCCCAGATGCGAGATGGAACGTCCGATCTTCTTAAAGAAATCGCCCACCGGATTCGCGATCGCAGCGGGTTCCATTCCCAGAACTGCGAGCAGGGTAAGGAATAGTGCGAACTGCTTCAGGAACCGGGGCATCGGGACGCCACTGTGCACGCTATCAGAGTGCCTCAACGAAAAAGCCTGACGGGAGGGCCGGGACACTTTGAAAGCCAGTTCGGTGTGGGCACGTTTGCGGCTCTC
>Ga0157375_10003715_pt1 | contig 13247 bp, 10 predicted proteins | sample M35metaG_FD_115311 | JGI IMG/M metagenome (GOLD analysis project Ga0157375, IMG submission 115311) | Miscanthus rhizosphere microbial communities from Kellogg Biological Station, Michigan, USA - M3-5 metaG | ecosystem: Host-associated > Plants > Roots > Rhizosphere > Soil | place: USA: Michigan...
AGTCGCCGATCGAGAGCCGCTCGTAGGCGTCGGTCAGTTGCGGCTTGTTGATATTACCCGGGCCGCCGAACCACGCGCGCGCCGCGCCCTCCTCGCCGAAGCGCGCGACGTACTGGCCGAAGCGGTGCCGGAACACGGCGTCCTGCGCCTGCGGATTGGCGAGAAACTCCTCCGGCGTCAGCGCCCGGCCGAGCGCCTCTTGGCTCCACTTCGGCACATTGGCGGTCATGATGCCGTAGCGGCCGAGCGCGTTGCCATACTTGGTCTGCGCCTTGCCGATCGTGGCGTAGGGGTCCTTCTCGCCGCCCGTCTCGATGCCGCCGATCGCGTGCGATCGAGCGGCCCAGAGGTCATCCGGTTGCGGGCCACCAGCTGGCGGCGCCGAGGTATCGGTCGTCGTCGGAGGGACGTTGCCCTCCGACACCGTAGGGTTTGGTTGCGGCACCCCCGGCCCGCCTTGTGCGATCAGCGCTGCGATGTTGGTGCGTGCAACCGCCGGGTCGACGACGTCGGCGCGCGGCGCTGTGCCCGGCACCACCCGCGGCGAGACGGTGCCGACGGTGGGCGCGGCCGTGACGCCCGCCTTGCCTGCGTCCTCGGCCGCGCCGAAGGCGCGCTCCTGTGCGGTGAGGCGCGCGTCGGACATGCGCTCGCCGACCGCCTCGCCGAGCGAGGCGATGCCCTCGCCGATGTTCTTGGGGAAAGCCCGCTTCTGCCCGGCGATCGCCGTCGCGATGGCGCGCCGCCGCAGCAGCTCCTGATACGATGGCGTGCCGGTGTTGCCACCGAACGCGAACGCGAGCGGGTTGTTCGGGTCGAGGATGCCGCTCTGCGCGGGGAGAAGATCAGGAGGCATGGCGCACCGCCTTTCTAGCCTGCAGGATTGAACCCATGCGGGTCATGTCGATGTATCGCGTTCCCTTGCGGTCTTGCACCACCGCCTTCTTGTCGACCTTCTCGACGTCTTGCGCCATCGGGCCGATATGTTGCGTCGACGACGGGTCGTCCTTGTAGCTGTACTCGTAAACCGGCAGCAGCTTCTCGCCGTCCGGCCCGGCGGCGAACACGGTACCAAGCTTCTCGCCGACGTTCTTCTCGCGCCGGTCGGATTTCGTTAATCCTGCCACGGCGCCGAAGATACCTCCCATAATCTGGTTAAAATTCTGGCTCGACTGCTGGTAATTAGCCATGTCTTGGCTAAAACGATTATTGACCAGCCCGGCGTAATCCGTCGTCGGAATGTTGGCGTTCGCGACGTTGACGAAGTTGGGCTGCTGTACCTGCGAGCCGCTCATCAACGCGGTGATCTCGTTGATCGGCGCCTGCCGCTGCGTGTACTGCTCGTTGAGCCACTGCGCGCGCGTCTTGTCGGCAGCGTTCATCCGCGTCACGGCGTTCGACATATTCTGCGCTTGCCCGGCGTTGCCGAACTGGGCGCGCAAGGCGGCCTGCGTATAGTCCTGCTGCTGCGCGGCGTTATAAAACGTCGCGCGCCCCTGCGCCTGCTCGAACGCCGCCTTGGCCTCGCCCAGCCCCTTTTCGGTAATTCCCAAGCGCGTGTCGGTAAGCTGGCGACTGAACTGATCCATTGCATCTTGATAGGCGGGCGAGCCGATCTTGATGCCTTGGTCGGCGAGGCGGGCCTCGAGCTGCTTGCGATCGCGCTGCAGCTGCGGGTCCATGCGCTGAAACAGCGCCTCCTCGGCGCGCTGGCGCAGCGCCATGCCGTCGCCGTCGTCGAACGTGCGCAGCTGCCGATCGTTCGGGTCGCCGTAGGTGGTGGCGGCGTCGTAGCCCTTCAGCGTGTTGGGATCGCCGCGCGTCGGCGCCGCCTCGCCGCCGGGCGCGCGCCCTTCGAGCATGCCGTGCTCGCGGTAGTGCTGCGCGGCGTAGGCGAGCGGGTCGACGTTGACCGCTTCCTGTCCCGGCGTGCCCGGCGTGCCCGGCGTGCCTTCCGTGGCCGCGACTGCCGGTGCAAAGCCGCCGGTGCGCCCCTCGGCCTGTCCGTACAGCTGGTAGTGTTGGTAGGCGGCCTGCGTCGGGTCCATGCCCATCTGCGCCGCTGCCGCCGCGACATCGGGATAGGCCTGCAGGTAGAGCTGCGGGTCAAACGTGGTGCTGGCCGGTGACCCCGGCGTTCCCGGCGTTCCCGGCGTGCCCGCCACCGCCGCCACGGCCGGATGGCTCGCCGCCAGCGCCGCGGCGTAGACATCGGGGTTCTGCTGCAGGTACTTCACCGCGTCGAAGGCGCCGCGGTTGGGATCGAACGGCGCGCCGAGCGTGTTCTGCAGCGAGCCGCTCAGGTTTGATGCGAGGTTGGCGAAGTTGGTCTGGGTCTGCTGTCCGGCGTTCTGGATCGCCTGCTGCGCAGGCGACAGTGTCTGCGTCACCGTCTGCTGCGGGATGTTGAAGGTCTGCCCGGTCGACGGGTCGGTCCAGCTGTAGCTCCCACTGTTGGAATAGGTCAGGTTACCCTGCGGCGTGACCTGATTGACGCGGTTGAGCATCGCGTTGGCGACCGCCGTGCTCACGTTCGTCCCGGTCTGCGCCGCCGCGGTCACCGTCGGGTTCGGCGGCGCCGGAGGATCTGCACATAGCCAGCCCATGTCGTGTCTCCTATGCCGCTTTCGCCGCCGAGCCGTGGAGTAGGTGATGCTTGTAGCGCTTGCAGAACTTGCTCTCCAGCCAATCCTCGACGGTGAGCAGCGCGAGCACGCCGTCCTGATCGCGCCCGGCCACGCGCGGCACGCGGATCAGCTGGAAGTTCATCGCGGCGAGCATGCGCAGCACATGCTCGTTGCGCGCCGCCGTCTTGGTGATCAGCATCTGACAGCCGCACAGCAGGAACGGATACTGGAACATCAGCGCCAAGGTTGACGGCGTCAGCCAGCGGTGGCCGCGCAGCGCCTCCACGCTCATCTCGATCGTGCCTTCGTCGGGGCTGTAGTTGAAATAGACGATGCCCGCGATCAGCTCGTCGTCGGCGTTGGTGATGCCGATCGCGCGCAGGTTGGCGTCGTTGAACCCGGCGCGCTTGTGCGCGCCGGACGCGACCTTCGAGCGCGCGACGAAGTCGGCGACCAGCTCGTCCTGTCCGAAGACGTACTTGAGCGCCATCGGCGTCACCGCGGCGGCATCGGTTGCGGCGGCGCACCCGGCATCTGCGGCGGCTGCGGTGCGAGCAGGCCGCCGGGCTGCATGCCGGGCGGGGTTGCCGCCGCGAGCATCGGTGCGCCGGGCGCTCCGGCCGCCGCGGGCGGCATGCCGCCGCCGGGGGCGCCCGGACCACCGCCCGGTGCTCCGCCCGGCACGGGCGGGGGCGGCATCATCGGCATGTCGGCGACCGGGGGCGGGTTCTGCACCTGCATCAGCGCCTGCGTGATGCGATCGCGCCCGGCGCCAGCCGCAGCGCCAATACCAGCGCCGGTGCTGTCGTATGCGGTTTGCTCGTACATCATCGTCTCCTGAAGGTGTTGAAGAACGCCGTCGGATCAAATCCCGGCGTCCTCGGCGTGCGTGACACGAAGTCGTCGGGCGTGCCCATCGACGGCATACCACCTTGCATCTGCGCGCGGCGCTGCATCTGCATCTGCTGCGCCAGCGGCATTTGCTGCGGCTGGCCTTGAGGGGGCGCGATCAGCATCTGCGCGATGCGATCGCGCCCTGCGGGCGGCGCTCCCGCCCCGAACACACCGGCCTGCTGGCGCGCCTGCAATTGCGGGCCAAGCACACCGGCCGCCACGTCGGGCGGCACCGACGCGCCACCCGCCTGCATGCCGGGCTGCATCGCTCCGGCTGACACGCCTGCATAACCACACATGATGCGTCCTCCTGCTACCAGCCGCTGCCGTCACCGCTGCCGCTGCCGTCACCGCTGCCACTGCCATCTCCACTAGCGTCGCCGCCGCCTTCGGCGCTGGCATCGCCGCTGCTCAGGCCACCCGATCCGGCATCGCCGTCACCCAGACCGAGGCCTGCGCCCTCGCCGGAGCCAAGCCCGATGCCCGCGCCTTCACCGGAGCCCAACCCAATGCCAGCACCCTCGCCGGAACCCAGCCCGGCGCCTTCACCGGAGCCCAGCCCGGCGCCTTCACCGGAGCCCAGCCCGGCGCCTTCACCGGAGCCCAGCCCGGCGCCCTCGCCGGAGCCAAGTCCAGCGCCCTCGCCGGAGCCCAGCCCGATGCCTGCGCTATCGCCGCCAAGGCCAATGCCGCCGAGGCCGCCTGCGCCGCTGAGGCCGCCGCCACCGAGGCCGAGCCCGGCCCCGCCCACATCTGCAGAGCTGACACTCGCTTCGCCTACGGGTGCGCCCGCGGAGTCGGTCTGTGTACCGCCTTCCGTGCTCATACCGCCAAGGCCAAGACCGCCGAGGCCCATTCCTGCATCGTTACCGAGGCCACCGAGGCCAAGGCCGCCGAGGCCGCCGAGGCCGATGCCGCCCAAACCAGTGCTGTCGCCCTCGCTGCTGCTGTCGTCATCGCCCTGAAGTCCGAGTCCGAGACCGATTTCGTTAGCGGCGGAGATAGGTGCCCCGGCAACCGGCGCCGCGGCTGGACTGCCCGTCTCCAGTGCCGCGTTCGCAGTCACCATGCCTTGCGCAGGCCCTTCGCTCATTGGCGTGCCTTCGACCGGCGTTGCCGCCGGTGCCGTGCCCTCGATCGGGCCGCTCTTGCCGCCCTCCATCGGGCCGCCCTTGTCGCTGGCGCCTTTGTCGCCCGGTGTGGCTTGGGCCGCAGACGCGGCCTCGTCTGCACTCACGTCCGGCTGCGCTGCCGGTGGGCCAGCCGTCTCCGTGTTGGAGCTTGGCGAGCCGACCGGAGCGCCTGCCGGTGCGCCGCCCTGCTGGCCGCCACCGCCGCCCTTGCCGCCGCCGCTCGGGCCGCTACCGAGGCCGGAGCCGCCGAAGCCGATCCCGCTCGGGCCAGCGCCCTGATCAGAGGTGCCAAAGCCGCTGCCGCTGATGCCGCCGTAGCCGCTGGCGCCGCCACCGGGGCCGCCGATATTGAAGTTGCCGGGATTGGACACGGTGCCTGCGCCGCCGGGGCCGGGGCCGCCGGTGTCGAGGCCGGGACCGCCCTGCACGGCTCCGCCGAAGGCGGATGAGGGTGCGCCCTGTCCGCCGGGCGAGCCGCCCATGCTGCTCATGGCGCCGCCATTCCCCGCGTTAAGGCCGGAGCCGAGCCCGAACAAGCCGGGACCGAGCATGGCGCCGCCGAGGTTGCCGCCCTTGGACGCGGCGCCGAGGCCGGGGAGGCCGCTGGCGCGTCCGATGCCGTTGGCCGTGCTGCCGAGGCTCTTGCCGACGGTGCTGCTGCCGCTGCCGTAGCCGCCCGCGTTGAAGCCGGAGCCCTCGGTGCCGAGCCCTTGGCCCTGCGGCCCGGTACCCATCGAGGGACTGCCGCCGAGGCTGACGTTGCCGAGGCTGGGGCTGACGATCGAGCCGCCGAAACCGGCCGCACTATTCGCAGCAGCCGCTTCTGCGGCGGGGTCCGCCACGCCCTGATCGAAGGCGGAGCCGGGGCCGTTGTTGCCGGACATGCCCGGCGTGCCGGTCGTCCCCATGCCGGGACTTGCGGCGCGGCCCCCCGCCGGGGTGGCAGCACGGCCGGTTGATAAAGCGCCCGGACCACCCATGCCAGTAAGACCGGGCGTCCCGGTGATGCCCATGCTGCTGGGGCCACCCTGCAGCGCACCGCCCGTGAGGTTGCCCGACGACAACAGGCCGCCGCTCGGATCGGCGAGCAAGCCCGCCGCGGGCGTGCCGAAGTTGCCGAAGCCGATGCCGAGCAGGCCGCCGCCGGACAGCGCGCCCTCGTTGGCGACTTGGCCGGTGCTGGGCAACCCGGTCGGGCCGCCCAGAATGCCGAGGCCGACTTGGTTGCCGATCGCGTTGGTCGCCTGCGCGAGGCCGCCGCCGTAGATGCCGATATCGCGCGATCCGGTGGGCGCAGGCGCAGCGGCGGGCGCAGGCGCAGCGGCGGGCGCAGGCGCGGCAGCAGGCGTGCCTTCGACCGGCGCCTCGGGCACGGCCTCGACCGGCGTTGCCGGTGGCGGCGCGCTTGGCGGCGGAGCCGCTGGCGGCGGCGCCGACGGTGGCGGCGCCGATGGCGTCGGCGCCTGCGACAGCTCGGGGTTCTGGTTGTCGGGTAGCGGTGCGCCCTGCATAAAGGGGCCAGTCACGGTGCCGCCCCAGCCCTGAAAGCCGCCCGCGGTGGCCGGGCCGCCGGGCAGGCCAGCGCCCTCGACGCCGCCGGGGATGCCGCCCTCGCCCTCGGCCTCGATCAGCGCCTGCACGATCGCGCGGCGGCGCGCCTCCGCGGTGCTCTCCGGGCTGAAGCCCCATCCGGCGGGCGGTGATGCGAAGCCGTAATCCGACATGGACAGCACTCCTAGACGTTGACGCCGCCGACCTCGAAGGTGGCCGCGATCGCGACCAGCTCGACGTCGGGCTTGACGGTCTGGGCGATGGTGACCTGCAGGATTGGCGCGTGGGCGAAGCCGGTGGTGCCGACCGACACCCACAGCGTATTGCGGTTCTGTGGCCGTGTCGGCGCGGGCTGGTCCCACTGCGCCCAGCGCGTGCGATCGGCCTGCGTCGGCGGCACCGTGGCCGGGGTGAGCGGACCCCATTTGCCTTGGTTCCAGACGTCGGGCAGGCCGGGGTCGGGACCGGCCGCGGGCGGCGGCGGGATCACCACGACGTAGTCGGTGGTCGAGGTGATCTGCGGCTCGAACGGCTCGGTCAGCCCGGCAGTGAACACGGCGCGCGCCTGATGCCACACCACGGTCTGCGAACGCGCCTGAAACGTCTCCCAGCCGCCTACTAATGTGCAAACGTAGGGTTTGCCGTCGTCGGTGCCGCTCTGCTCGGCCCACATCACGACGCCGTCCTGCGTGCCGAAGTAGAGGTTCTCGGCCTTGCGGATGAAGGCCATCGCGTCGTAGCCGACCGCGCGCGCGAAGGCGCCGGTGGCGCTGTTCATGACCAAGCAATAGCGGTTGCCGGGCAGGCCGCCGGGGAAGGTGACGAAGATGCCGCCGTACTCGTCCCAGCGCTTGATCGTCCACGGATAGGCGATCTTGGCCTTCACCTCCTCGCGCCACATCGGCTTGATGGCGCGCGAGATCATCGCCAGCTCCATCTCGCCTGCGCTCTTGGTGATCACCTGACTGATCGGGACCATGCCCTCTACGGTCAGGATCACGAGGTCGCCGCCGACCTGCGTGTGCGCGTTCATCCCCATCGGCTTGCCGACGAAGTAGCGCCCCTCCTGCCGCCACGTCGCGGCGTTGCCGGGATCGTTGCCGGTGAAGATCAGCGCCTCGCCCTCGCTCGTCACCACCACCAGCTTGTCGTCGATGCCGTCGCCCGCATCGATCGTCCAGCTGGCGAGGAACAGCAGGTAGCCGCCGAGCGTGGCTGCGCCCGACACCGGGATCTTGGTGAGCAGGCCGCCGACGCTGTCGGTCTGCAGGAACCAGAGGTTCATGCTCTGCTTCTCGATGAAGTAGAGGCGGCTGCGATACTTGGCGACGTAAGTTAAATTGCGCCCGAACTCGACCGGCGAGCCGACCGGGCCGGTGATCGCGGCGGCGCCGTCCGATGGCGTGGCGGGCGGCAGCAGCGTGACCCAGCCGCTCGTGCTGTTGAAGCGCAGCACCGGGTCGCCCGCGTCGTTGACCACGATCAGCCAGTTGCCAGCGAGATTGGCGAGCGGGCTGGCGCAGTAGTTGCCGCTGTTCTGGCCCGACTTGACCAGCGCGGGCACCGGCGCTGTGACGTCGAACAGCTTGGTCTTCTGCGCGGCGAACATGCGCTGCTGCGAGACGTCGGCATACTCGAACGCGGACACGATCGGCTGGCGCGACGGGTCCGGTACCGGCGGCGTTACGCCGACCGGGACCGGGGTCCACAAATAGGGGATCGCTGCGCGCGACGCCGCGAACGTGTTCGGTGCGGCGGCGCTGATGTGGTCCTGCCGTGCGCCCCAGAGCGAGTTGTCGGTGTCCTTGGCGATCGCACCGGCGGCGTAGAACGTGGCGTTGAGCCATGCGGGTGTGTCGGCGACCACCGCCATCGTGTGCAGGTCGCAGTGGCGCACACAGCCGCCGCGCAGCTTGACGCCGCGCATGGTCGGTATCCAGTTGTCCGAGACGATGCACGAGCCCGGCCCCATGTAGGCGTCGTTCTCGTGCTGGATCAGCCCGCGGGTCGGCGCGGGGATGGTGATCGCCTTGAGCTGCTGGGCGTACTGGCCCGGCACCGGCTGGCGACGGTAAGCGGCATGCGCGCTCATGGTGCGCCTCGCGCCATCTTGTCAACGAAGTCACGCAGCTCCATCGGCGGCTTTCCTTCCATCGCCAGCAGGCGGTTCTCGTGATCATACAGCATGATCGTCTCGGACTTGGCCTGCTGCTTGGGCTCTTCCGGCGGCACGTAGGGGTCGGGCTCGCCGCCGTCGGCGAGCCACGCCTCGTATTCGGCGCGGTCGCGGTTGGCTGGATCGTTCGGAATGCACGCGCCGTCCTGCGTGCGGATCACGACATCGGTCGCGGTGAGTTGATACTCTGCCATCACAACCTCGCGTCAAATTTTAGCCGCGCACTAATGTCACTATTTGCGGCCAGCTTAGTTGCATCGCCCGCCACAAGACCGGACGCAACAGTGGCATTGGCCGAGAACAAGTATGAAGTAGCAACGACCGTAACTAGGTTTGTAACGGCAACCTGATTTGAGTTAGCCATCGCAATACCCAAATTACCCACTGGAATAATCGTTGGCCCAGCCCGCATGGAAGGTTCGAGCGTTCCGAACACTTGCGCGCCCGTGGTGCTGTAGCACTGACCGCCGACGAATGGCTCATTTACGTTGACGCCGCCATAATGGCGATAATATCTCTGACATGTCACCAACTCCTGATCATACGGCCGCATAACTAGCGGCGATTGTGCTGCGGTCGGAGCTTGCGTGCCGGGGTGAACGGTGACGGCAGTGATGCGGAAGTTGTCGGAAGTAGCAGCAACGCCGTTAACTTGACTGGGCGATCCTACAAAGTTACCGGCTTGCCATCCGGGTGCCGCCAAGAAAGCTGTGCCAGACGCCACCGTAAACGTGAGGATCATGCCTGTGCCGTTGGTATTTAGCCAAGTACCTATTGTATCTCCGGGAATAGTTATGCTCTTGTACTCTGGTACAGTTGAAACATTCTGTGTATAGGTAAACACATATGCGCGATCTAGTGCCGAGTTTCTGATACTCCCGGAATAAGTACCAGTGCGAGTGTGACCTGTCCAAAAGCTGATAGTGATGGGTGATGCGCTACTCCCGGCTCCCCATGCCAACTTCCCTGTGCGATAACCCTCGATCGAATGTTGAAGAAACACATAGTCAGTGGTGGCGAGAGAAGGCTGTGCCGTAGAAACCGCAATGCCTATTTGCGCGTGAATAAAACCCGGAAATATTCCCTGAAGGCTATATCGATTTACGGCAACGACACTGGTGCCAGCTTTGAGCAATCGCCAACCATCAGCAGGATGTTGACCAGATATAGATACGGTATTGTCTCCAAACTCCTGACTGACCTCCATCGATCCGTTGATCTGCATCCCGTTATAGGCCAGCGCGTCGAACGGCGCGGCGTAGGCACGCACCGCGTCGACGTACTGCTTCGGAGCGGCCTGCAGCGCGGTCGCCGGATCGCCACTGAGCGCGAGCAGGCCGGTCATCGTGCTGCCCGACTTGGCCACCGCGGCGTTCGCGGTCACCGCCACGCCAGCCATTTCGGCCGAGAGTTGGTTGTCTGCGGTGTCCACATAGGCCTTGCTGACTTCGCCCGGGGCGCCCTGTGGGCCTGTGGCGCCGGTCGGTCCTGTCGGGCCGGTCGGGCCCTGCGGCCCTTGCGGCCCCTGCGATCCTTGCGGGCCGGTCGGGCCCGGCACGGTGCTGGCGGGACCAGTTGGTCCTGCGGGTCCGGTGTCGCCCTTCGGCCCGGGCGGGCCGCCCGGCGTGCCCGGCTCGCCCTGCGGTCCCGGCGGCCCCTGCGGCCCGATCGGGCCGGGCGGGCCTTCCAGTGCGATGTTGTAGGACGAGCCAACCGGCGGCGAGCCCCAGCCTGATGACACCGGGCTCATGCCAGCACCTTGCCTTCCAGCACCTCGATGCGCGCCATGGCCTCCTGCAGCGCCTTGGTCAGCGCGGCGACGAGCGGCGGCCACGCCAGCGACTGCACCACGTCGGGGTCGTCCTTGCGCCCGTTTGCTGCGGTGTGCAGCAGCGTATCCTGCAGCTCGTGCGCGATGAAGCCCCAGTGCTCGATGTTGGTTTCGACCACGAACGGCTTGCCCTCGCTCTTCGCCGTCGCCTCCAGACTGGGCGGGGTGTATTCCTTCGGCGTGTAGGAAATCGGGTTGAGTTTCCTGACCTGCTCCCACATGCTCTTGAGCGGCTGAATGTCCTTCTTGATGCGGTAATCCGACTGGAACGCGAGCTGCCCTACTGCTGTGCCGCCGATATAGAACCAGCCGCCCGGCCAGTCGATCGAGAAGGTGTAGCCGGGATCGGATTGACCCGGTCTGCAGCGATACCCGTTGGTCGAGTGGATGTGGGTGTTTGAAGAGATATTCTTGGCGCTGAAATCACCGGCGCCGTTAATGTAGAGGGCGTTGCCGTAGCCGGGCGTATATAGTCTGAACGCATCGCCGCCACCCTCGGTGCCGAGATAGAAGCGGTTGCCGTAGCCGGGCACGGCGAACCACATGCCCGCGCCCGACGCCGACTGCGCGAGCTGTATTTCCTGCACGTAAGTGGTGCCGTTGACGCCGAGATTTCCGGTTATCGTACCGCCACTTGTGGGAAGATAGCCGGTGGCTGTTGCACTGAGCGCGTGACTGAACTGGAACTGCGATCCGTTAAAATACATGAATATGTTGTCGTCGCCGAACCGGATCACGTTGCCGCGTACTTTAACTTCGCCTCCGGCGACAATTTCTCCGCTTGCGTTCAGACCGGCACTATTCATATATCCGTATGTCGTGGCACCGCTCGCGTTCTGAAAATAGATGCTGCCGGTCGAATAGCCTCTGAGAGCGATGTTGCCAGTATCGCCGTAGAGGCCGGTTGCGATGGTGGTTCCGATAGACAAGCCACCAGTAAAGGTAGCGATCCCGTTCGTACCATTAAGGGTCAGCAAATTTATGCCCGCGCCTGCTCCGTAAATCCTGAAATGATCGTTCGCCCCTTCCGTACCGACGAAAAAACGCTGCGATAGGGTGGACGTATCGTACCAGCCTCCGGCGCCGGGAGCGGTGTAACGGTAATTGATGTTGCCGCCCATCGACAGGGCGCCGGTGGCACGACTGATCTGGATCGGCGCGTCGAGATAGGCACCGGCATCGCTGTAGCGCGCGAGCGCAAATGCCGATCCGGCATTCGCGCCGCTCTCGGCTGCACTATCGCCCAGCGCCATCACCCAGCGCAGGTTGCCGCCGGTATAGCTTGCCAGCTGCGCCCCTGACCCTGAAGCTGGCTTGATGAGATTGATCCCCGGCCATGCCAGAGAAATAGTCAGGCCGCCGGTCATGGTGTCGCCGCTCTTCGCCACCCGCAGCGCATCCTGCGTGTCGACGTAAGCCTTGGTGACGTCGCCGGTGCTCGGCGTCGTCCACTGCGTGTTGTAGTCGGTGGCGTTGATCTTGGTCAGCACCTGACCGGCAGCGCCGCCCGCAGCGACGCCCGGGCCGGTGGCGCCGGTCGGGCCGCTCGGACCCGTCGCGCCGGTCGGTCCAGCGGGACCCGGCACGGTGCTGGCCGGGCCCGTCGGCCCGGCAGGCCCCGGTACCGTGCTGGCCGGACCCGGCGGACCTGCTGGTCCCGTTGGCCCCGGCGGCCCGCCCGGATCGCCGTCGGCGCCCGGCGGGCCTTGCGGTCCCATCGGGCCGGGCGGCCCCTGCAGTGCGATGTCGAAGGCTCCGGCCGTCGTGTGCGGGTTGTTAATAGTGGGCATTGCGCGACCACCGCGACGTCGGCATGCGATCGACCAGTATCGGCGCGGGCTGGTCGCGGCCCATGGCGTTGGCCAGAGCGTCGCTGTACGAGCCCATCGGCTCGGCGTAGGGCGATCCCTTGTTGGCCATCCACTGCCAGATCATGCCCAGCTTCAACAACCGCTCGTCGAGCCGGAAGCGATCGGTGTCGGCGATGAAGCTGTCGCCATAGCCGCCGCTGGCCAGCGCCACGCAGTTGCGGTCGAGGTAGGCGAACGATGCGGTCACGCCGAGGCCGAGCGCGGGCTGGATGATCAGGTTGTCGCCCAGCACCGTCCACATGCCGATGCCGTTGACGATCGTATTGGAGAGCCGGTGGCGCAGCCACTCGTCGGTGTCGGGGACGAACGCCATCGGGGCTTGGCTGTTGAGCGACGACCAGACGTTGGTGGTCAGCAGCATGCGCTTGTAGTTGGCCGGAAGCGGCCATTCGGTCTGCACGGCGTCGCCGGTGTAGGTCTGCAGCGCCCTGAGCACCGACCAGTCGCGCGTGTCGTAGGCGATGCGCTGGCCCATCTCGTTGGCCAATGACACCATCTCCTGCATGGTACGGTTGGCGTTGAGGTTGGTGAACACCGACGACGGCAGCGCCACGCCGACGGCGGCACAGACGTCCCGAACCACCGTCAGCAGGGTCATGTCAGGCCGCCTTGTCAGGCCGCGCGTCGAGCGCCATCCGCACCAGCGCCTTGCGGTTCAAGCTGCCGATCGGCGCCTGCCCGGTGTGGGTGGTGATGAACTCGCGGATCTGGTCGAGGTCCATGTCCTTGAACTGGCCCTCGCCGCCGGTCTTCTTCAGCGCCTCGTTGTCCTCTTCGAGCGCCATGTTCTTCGCCCGCAGCGCATCCAGCTCGGCCTGCAGCTGGGTGGCCGGTGCGTTGGCGCGGGAGGCGGTGAGATACTCGTCGGCGCGGTTCTTCTGCTCGCGCCCGTAGGGGCCGAGGTTCTTTAACTCCTGCCCGTCGATGCCTGCGAGCTGCTCGACGGTGTAGATGTTCTGCGCCTTGAGGCTGGCGCGCTGGCCTTCGGTGAGGAACGGCGCGAAGTCGAGCGGCGTGCCGCTCTTGGTCTGCTGCGTCTGCGCCTGAAACTGGCGGTACTGGTGCTCGAAACGCTGCGCATAGGTGACCGAGGTCTGCTCGCCGGTGAACGGGTCGACGCGCCAGTGCGAATGCGCATGCACCGGATAAGACGACCAGTTGCGC
>Ga0157375_10003716_pt1 | contig 13244 bp, 8 predicted proteins | sample M35metaG_FD_115311 | JGI IMG/M metagenome (GOLD analysis project Ga0157375, IMG submission 115311) | Miscanthus rhizosphere microbial communities from Kellogg Biological Station, Michigan, USA - M3-5 metaG | ecosystem: Host-associated > Plants > Roots > Rhizosphere > Soil | place: USA: Michigan...
ATCGGCGCAGCCTTCGCCCGCGAACTCGCGGCGCGGGGCTGCAACCTCGTCCTTACCGCCCGCCGCCGCGAACGGCTGGACGAACTGGCCGCCGAACTGGCGTCGCGCAATGCAGTCCGGGTCGAATGCGTCGCCGCGGACCTGGCCGATCCACAAGCGCCGGCGCAACTGTGCGGCGAAATAGCGCGTCGCGGAATCGTCATCGACACGCTGGTCAACAACGCCGGCTACGGCTTGCCGGGTCACTTTCACGCGCAGCCATGGCAGGCGCATGCGCAATTTCTCCAGGTCATGGTCAATTCGCCTTGTGAACTTGTACACATCCTGCTGCCGGCAATGCAGCAGCGCGCGCAGGGTCGCATCATCAACGTCGCATCGCTCGCCGGCCTGATTCCGGGTTCGTCGGGGCACACCCTGTATGGCGCATCGAAGGCGTTCCTGATCAAGTTCTCGCAGTCGCTGGCGCTGGAAAACGTCAAGCGCGGCGTAAAGGTCTGCGCCGTCTGTCCGGGCTTCACGTACTCCGAATTCCACGATGTCACCGGAACGCGAGGCGTCGTTTCGAAGATGCCGAACTGGATGTGGCTGACTGCCGCGGAAGTCGCGCACCAGGGCATCGAAGCGGTCGAACGCGGCGAAATCGTCTTCGTTACCGGGCGCGTGAACCGCGTGATCAAGTCGCTCGTGAAACTGCTGCCGGACCGGCTCGCACTGCGCATGGTGCAAAAGCGCTCCAAGAACTTTCGCGCGCAGTAGCTCTCATGCGGTTCGCAGCCTGCGGCCCGAGCCTCCGGTTCGCACCTGCTTTAGAATGACAGCGTTTGATGACGAGGATTGCAACTTGGAAAACACGTCGCGCGGCAGTTCGCGCCGAGCCACCCGCTCCGACCCCGCGCGTTGCCGGCAGCGATGACCGATCCCAGGACTCTCGACGCGAACCTGCCGAGGCTGCAGGCCATCGAAGCGGACATAGCCGCGGGCAGGCTGCGCGAGGCCGGCGTCGCGATCGAAGCACTTGCCACCGTTTCGCCGGCGGATCCGCGCGTCTACCTCGCCAGTTCCGTGCTCGCTCGCGCAACCGGAAACCTATCCGGCGAAATTGCAGCGCTTCGTCGCGCCGTCGCATTGGCGCCGCGCCGCCCGCGCGTACGCCTCGAACTTGCCAAGGCGCTCGCGCGCGCCGGCAATCACCCGGAGGCCTTGGAAGTGGCCAATGCGGTTGTCGACATGGCGCCGTCCGACCTGGTTGCGTTGGAGATCGCGGTCGCGGTTGCCGAAGGCGCCGGCGACCTCGCGACGATGCAGCGCCACCTGCAAAGCGCAGCCGTAATCAGGCCGAACGATGCATCGATTCAGCGCGCGCTCGGAAAATGCCTGGCTGAACGCGGCCTCCACGCCGAGGCCATAGCGCATTGGCGCGCCGTCCTGGCCATCAGCCCCGACGATCCGCTGGCCTGGGGATGGCTCGGCGGATGCCTGATCGAACTCGATCGCATGGAAGAGGCGCGCGACGCCCTGCAGCGCGGGTTGGAATTGCTGCCGGGGGAGCCGAGCCTGGAATTCCACCTGGCCATTGCCAAAGGTGAAACGCCACGCACGCAACCAAAGGAAATAATGCAGGAACTGTTCGACAAATACGCGCCGCGCTTCGATGCCGAACTCGTTGGCTCGTTGAAGTACCGCGTGCCGCGCCGCGTCGCCGACTTCATCAAGCAGCGCTCGCCTTCGCTCGACGTGAGAATTCTGGATCTTGGTTGCGGCACGGGGCTGCTTGGCGTGTACCTGGGCCCTGTCTCCGGCGCCTTCGTCGGCGTGGACCTTTCCGCCAGGATGATCGAGCGGGCCGCCGTCCACCGCGTCTACACCGAATTGCGCCAGGCCGATGTGCTGGACGAACTCCGAGCCACGCCCGCAGGCACCTACGACTACGTCACGGCCAACGACGTGTTCATCTACGTCGGCGACGTGTCCGAAGTGATACCAGCCGCGTTCAAGGCGATCCGTCGCGGCGGCGTGCTGATCTTCTCGTGCGAGACGGCACAGGAATCGGAGAATGCGCTCGTAATGCGCCCGACCAAGCGCTACGCGCACACGGTCAGTTCGATCCAGGCGTTTTGCCGCGACGCCGGATTCGAAAGTTGCGATATCGAGATGGTCGAACTGAGATTCGAGCGCGGGGCGCCCATTCCTGGTTTCGTCGCGATCGCGAAGAAAGCCTGAGAAGGCTGCGCGAAAAAGCCTCGCAGTTTGCAGCAGGTACCGTTGACAAGGGCGTGTGACCCGGTCGGCGAGGTCATTCCATCGCAGGCATCGGGCGGCCCCACTCCTGATACAGCGCCTTGCGCATCTGGTCGAGCTTGACCACGCGCGCGTGCTCACGGCCATAGGCGGCGACGAGAATCGCTCGTGCGCGCACAAATGCGTCGTCGGCCTCGGCGAAATGCTTCTGTGCCTGCAGCGTGCGCGCGTAACCGGCCAGGAACAGCCCGAGTTCGGGCCGGTCCGGTGCGAGCGTGCGCGTTGCCCGCTCGACGACTTCCCGGTGCAGCGCGATCGCCGCGTCGTACTGCTTGCGGTCGCGCTCGAGGCCGGCCAGGTTGTGCATCAGGATCAGGACCTGCAGGTCGTCGGCGCCGAGCAGTTGCGTCTCGATCGCCAGCACGCGCCGGAACAGCGCCTCGGACTCGTCGAGATTGCCTTCGAGCGACAGAAGCAGGGCGAGGTTGTTCATGCTGTTGCGGGTGTGCTCATGGCGTTCGCCGAGGGTACGCTCGCGCGTCGCCAGCACTTCGCGGAACAGCGGTTCGGCAAGGTCGTACTTCTTCTGGTCCTGGTACATGCTGGCCAGTTCGTTCAGCGCATTCTGCGTTTCCTGATGTTCGCGGCCGAACGTCTTCTCGCGGCCCGCAACGACGGTCTTCTCGAGTTCGACTGCCTTGTCGAGTCGGTCGCGCGAGCGCTCGAGCTGGGCCAGGTGCTGCAGCGTTTCGAGCGTCAGCGAGTGCGTTTCGCCGAAGCGCTCGCGGCGCGCTCGATAGACTTCCTGATAGGCCGCCTCGGCCTGGTCGAAGTGCGCCGTGTTGCGCAGCGCCTGGCCGTAGTCGCTCAGCGCGGCCAGGGTCGAAACCGATCGCGCACCGAGCCGCTCGCGAGCGCTCGGCAGCAGCATCTCGAGTGACTTCGCCGCGGCCTCGTCGTGCCCCTGACGCAGGTCGAGACGCGCCTGGGCAAGTCGCAGGTCAAGGACGGCGACACTGTCCATGCCGTCGCGCGCCTGGACATCCGCCAGCAGCGCGGCGTAGGCCTTTTTCGCGTCGTCGTAACGTGTATCGTCGACGGCAATGTCGGCGAGGCGGCGGCGCAAGTCGAATGCCCGCGCGCTGCCCTCCCCTTCGCTCGCGGCAATAAGTTCCAGCGCTCGCGCGAATTGCACCTGCGCCTTCTTGTAGTCGCCGATGCCACGATAACTGTTGCCGAGCGTGGTGCGGATCGCCGCCTCTTCGGCGGGTCGTCCGGCGAAGCGCTCCTGGACCGAATCGCGCGCGCGATCGAGTACCTCGCGCACACGAAGGTCGCTGCGCTGCGTCGCATACGGATCGGCCGCCGCCAGCAGATCGTCGGTCAGGAAGCTGTTGACCGCCTTCTCGATCGCGGCTTCGCGTTGCACGCGCAAGTAAAGCGATGTGACCGCGACCGCGGCGATCGCAAAGACCGCACACAGCGCCAGCAGCCACCGGCGCCGCACCTGCCAGCGCAACCGTTCGACCTTGTGGCGCTGCTCCGTCTCCGCTTCGGCGCGTTCGTTCACGCGCTGACGCGCGCGTTCCGGCAACGCACGCAATCGGCGCGCGAGCTCGGCGATGTCGCCGAGCCGGCGCTCCGGGTCGACATCGGCGGCCGCGGCGATGTCCTCGCGCAGCAATTCGTCCTCGATCGCGCCGGTGCCACGATCCAGATCCGGCGCGATGTCGCGCTCCCAGCCCGGCGCGAGCGGTGCGCGGAAGTCGCCGACCAGGAACTGGTACAGCATGACGCCAAGCGCATAGATATCCGCGCGCACGGTCACCGGCTTGCCGGCAAGCAATTCGGGCGCGAGATAGTACGGCGTGCCACTGGTCGAATCGCCGCTGACCTGCGTCTGCGTCAAGCCGAGCCGGGTTATGCCGAGCGCCGCGAGCCGCTCGGGTTCGAGCGCGCGACCGCTGCCGAAGTCGACGAGCCGAACAGCCGGGCAGCCCGACGCGACCGGCTCGATCAGCACATTGGCGGGCTTGAGGTCTTTGTGCAGCACACCGACCGAGTGGGCGGCGGCCAGCGCATCGGCGATGCGCGCGATGATCTCGACGCGATCGGCGCGTGCCACGTTCGCGGCGCCTCCCTGCGCCTCACACCATTCGATCAGATTGCCGCCTGCCACGTACTCGGCTTCGGTGAAATACGGCGGTTCGTCGATATTCCAGTCGAGCGTGCGGACGATCCGGGCGCGATCGCCGAGGCTGTCCTTGAGCAGTCGGTACAGCGTGATCTCGCGCTTGAGCGCGTGCAGCTCCGCGCCGTCGGCGGCGAACTTGAATACGCGCAGCTCGTGTGTCTTGAGGTGCTCGGCCAGCCAGACCTTGCCGAACCCGCCACTGTGCAGTTCGCGTGCGAAGCGCCAGTTCGGGCGCGTCGGCACCGTGTCGCCGGCCTGAGGCGACCAGGATTGGCGGCCCGCTGCCACGATATGGGCAGTCACTTCCGCAGCGAGGCGATATCCGTAGCCGTGGACAGTGCGGATGATCTGTTGCTCGTCGTCGCGGAGCGCGCTGCGCAGCTTGGTCACGCACTTGGCGAGCACACCTTCGGTCACGACGCGGCCGGGCCAGACGGCGTCGATCAGTTCGTCCTTCGACAATGTTTCGCCGGCGCGCTGAACGAGTACGCGCAGCAGCGAATACGGCTTGGCCTCGAGCGGCACCGGGTGGCCGTCGACGCGCAGTTCGCGGCGGTGATCGTCGAGCTCGGCACGACCGAACGCCCAGACGCCCGACGACTCCTCGGGCGACGGCGGCAGCGTATCGGCAGTCGCGCGCATGGCACCCCAACTCCAGACCCTCGCGCATTCTACTGTGCTTGCGTCGGCTGCTGTGGACGGGCCGGGATAAATCCTTCCCGAATCCTTCCGGAATCCGTCAGGACCTGCGCTGCCGAAAGGCGCACGCTGCTCCGCGACCGGCCGAACCTGACCGGAAAATCCATCCAGGATCGATTGGCGGAGGCGTCCATGACGCGACGACCCAGTTCGGCCCCAGTGGCATTGCTGCTCGTGCTAGCGGCGATTGCGGATACGGCCGCCGCCGCAACGATCACCGTCAATAGCAGCCTCGACACGGCAGCGAACGACGGCGTCTGTACGCTCCGCGAGGCAATCAGCTCGGCCAACAACAACGCCGCGTCCGGAGGCATGGCCAACGAATGTGCGGCCGGACAAGCGTTTCCGACCATCGACGAGATCCATTTCGCGATTCCGGGGAACGCCGACGCGGTACAGACAATCACGCCCACGGGCGCGTTGCCGCCGCTCACCGAGGCCGCCGTCATCGACGGCTACACCCAGGGCAACGCCAGCCCCAACACCCAGGCGGTCGGTACCGATGCCAAGTTGCTGATCGAAATCGACGGCAGCGCGCTCCCATCGGGAACTGTCCTGCTCTACGTCAGCACCGACGGCGCGACGATCCGCGGACTGGTGATCAACCAACTCGCGTTCAACACCTCGGGCTTCTGGATCAACGGCCACAACGGCAACACGATCAGCGGCAACTACGTCGAGACCGATCCGACCGGCAATACCTTCGCGGATAGCGTCAACGCCAGCGTGCCGGTAACGGTGGTCGGTAATTCCAACCATATTGGCGGCACGAATCCGGGCGACCGCAACGTGCTCGCGGGCGGGCACGGTTTCGGATCGAGCACGCTCACGATCGCGGGGACCGGAAACGTCGTGCAAGGCAACTACATCGGCGTCAGCGCGGACGGAACCAGCGCGCTGCAGCCGGGCGCGTCGGTCTACGCGATCGACCTGAGCTTTCAGGGCGCCTCGTCCGGCACGCTGATCGGCGGCGCTGCACCAGGCGCGGGCAACGTCATCTACGGCGCCGCGTACGCAATCTACATGCGCTTCGGCATCGATGCCGCGGTGATCCAGGGCAACTTCATCGGCACCGATGCGACAGGGTCTTACGCGCTCGGCGCGGGCGGCTACGGCATCATGATCATCGGCGCAAAGAACACCACGATCGGCGGGGTGGGTGCAGGCAACGTCATATCCGGCTACGGCGACGCGATCACCACATACAATCCGGAGGCTGAGCCGGGCACGGTCATCCAGGGCAACCTGATCGGCACCGACAGCACCGGCACACACGCGATTCCGAACAGCGGGGCCGGCATCCACATCGGTTCACCCGGCGTCGACCTGGCGCAGACGCCCACGCAGAGCATGGTCGGCGGCCTGAATCCCGGCGAAGGCAACACGATTGCATACAACTGCGGCACCGGCGTCCGCTTCGACAACGGCGCCACCTTCACGCGCTGGCCGATCCTGCGCAATTCGATCCATTCCAATCACGGTCTGGGCATCGCACTGCAGGCTTTCACCAGCTTGCCGACTCCCAATGATTCCGGAGATGCCGATACGGGCCCGAACAATCTGCAGAACTATCCGGTCATCACGGCGGCGCCGGTTTCATCTGGCACCGTGAACGTTTCCGGCACGCTGAACAGCACTGCGAGCAAATCGTTCCGCATCGAGTTCTTCTCCGGCGTCGGCTGCCATGCGTCCGGATACGGCGAGGGCCGCCATTTCCTCGGCGCAATGAATGCCGTGGTGACGAACGCCAGCGGCAACGCCACGTTCAACTCGTCGCCTTTCACTGTGCCGGCTGGACACAGCGTGTTCACCGCCACCGCGACCGATCCGGACGGCAACACCTCCGAGTTCTCGCAATGCTTCGGCACACCGGATCTGATGTTCCAGGATGGGTTCGAGGGCGGTTGCTCCGTTGTCGACTGATCGGGAAACCGCAGGGGAACCATATGCGTCGATCTGAGATCGCCATGCATGCAACCCGTAGGTTGTCATCGCCCTCTTGCCGCGCTGGCGTTTCTGGCAAGCCATTCATTGTTCGTTTCGCACACCGCTGCCGGTGCGTCACCGACGCCGATCCTGATCGACGTCAACACCGGCGGCGGTCGCTTTGAAGGACACGATCGACCGGATTTTCCACGGCAACTTCGAATGAGTCGTGCAACATCGCCGCCGGAAGCTAACCGGCGACGCCACAACCACCGCTGGGTCGGACAGCTCTCTGCCAGCCATGACTTGGAGTACGCGTGCCATGACCATTACTGCTGTCCATTCGCGCTGCCGCACTGCCGCCCTGGTCCTGACGCTGGCTTCGTTTGCGCCCGCACAGGCGAGTACGATCACCGTCAATACCGTCATTGACGCGACGGCCAACGATGGCACCTGCACGCTGCGTGAAGCAATCACGGCAGCGAACACGAACATCGCTTCGGGCGGCACCGCTGGCGAATGCGCGGCCGGCCAGGCTTTGCCGACAGTCGACACGATTGCGTTCGCGATCCCGGGCGGAGGCGTGCACACGATCGGCGTGCTCACGCCTCTGCCGGCCATTACCCAAGCCGTTGTGATCGACGGCTACACGCAGTCCGGCAGCAGCGTCAATAACCTGGCGGTCGGAGACAACGCCGTCCTCCACATCCAGATCGACGGTACTGCCATGGCGCCGCCGACGGCAGATTTGCTCGACATCAATTCCGACGGATCGACCCTGCGCGGGCTCGTCATCAGTCATATGGCCGGAACCAGCGTGTTCGTCGGCGCCGCCAGTTTTTCGAACAACGCGAACACGATCGCGGGAAATTTTTTCGGGACCGATCCCACTGGCACCGTGTTCGCCGGCGGAACGCAGGTCGTAATCCGCGTCGCCGGCGCCACGAACGTCATTGGCGGCGCGTCTCCTGCAGCACGCAATGTGATCGTCGGCGGCGGCAGTTCCAATGCCGGCGCCATCATGATTTCCGGAACATCCAATGTCATGCAGGGCAACTATGTCGGCCTCGATTCCTCAGGGATCAGCGCGCTGCTGCCGCCGACCGCCACCAACGGCCTGGAGCTTGGCCCCGGAGGCGGGGCAACCGGCACGGTCGTCGGCGGCAAGAATCCCGGCGAAGGCAACGTGATTTTCGGCAGCAACGTTGGCATCCGGCTCAGCAGCAACGTGCAAGGGACGATGATTCAGGGAAACTATATCGGCATCGACGCGACGGGCACGCGACGGCTCGGCGGGAACGTGGGCATCTCGACGGACAATGGCCCGGCCGGCACGATCATCGGCGGTTCGGAGCCGGGCGCCGGCAACGTGATTTCGGGCAACAACACCGGCATCTCCCTCACGGACGGCGCGACGGGCACGACCGTCAAGGGTAACCGCGTCGGCACGGACGCCAGTGGCACCAGGCCGGTCTCGAATCACGGCAACGGCATTTATATTCTGACCCAGAGCCTCGGCAGCATTATCGGCGGCACGAATCCAGGCGAAGGCAACACGATCGCGTTCAACTGCGGCCAGGGCATCGGCATTCCCGCCGGTTTTGCTTTGGTCGGATGGGCCATGCTTGGCAACTCGATCTTCTCGAACGCCGGCCTCGGTATTTCGCTGTTAAACAATGGCAACCCCATTCCGAACGATGACGGCGACGCCGACACCGGCCCGAACAACCTGCAGAACCATCCGGTCATCACCGCCGCGCCGGTTGCGGCGGGAATGGTCGATCTGGCTGGAACGCTGAATAGCCTGCCGGCCAAGACCTACCGCGTCGAGTTCTTCTCGGGCTTGGGCTGCCATCCCACCGGCGCCGGCGAGGGACGACACTTTCTCGGAGCGCGGGACTTGGTTACCGACGTTTCGGGCAACGCGAGTTTCGGCAACGGTTCTGCGATGTTCGCGATTCCGAACGACCACAGTGTCTTCACTGCGACCGCGACCGATCCGGACGGCAACACGTCGGAGTTTTCGCAGTGCTTCGGGACGCCCGTCCTGTTATTCCACAGCGACTTCGAAGACAGCTGCGCCGGATACGACTGACAATGCCGGGACGCGAGGCGTGACCGTCTCGCGCCTCACGTCTAGATCAATTTGATCTCGCGCAGGCGTTCGAGCAGGTATTCGTGCGAGGTGATCGACGTGTCGTAGCGGCGCGGATTGTCCGGCGTGACGCACGACGGCAGCGGGTCGAGCACGACATCCGGGTTCGGATGCAGGAAGAACGGCACCGAGTAGCGCGGCTTGCGCGCGTGCTCGCCGGGTGGGTTGACGACGCGGTGCGTCGTCGATGGATACACATGATTCGTCAGGCGCTGCAGCATGTCGCCGATGTTCACGACGATCGTGTCGGCTTCGGCCGTGAACGGCACCCACTCGCCCTTGTGCGACTTGACTTCGAGGCCGGCCGCGCTGGCGCCGACCAGCAAGGTGATGAAGTTGATGTCCTCGTGCGCGCCGGCGCGCACATTCGGAACGTCGGGCGTCGTGATCGGCGGATAATGGATCGGCCGCAGGATCGAGTTGCCGACATTGGTCTTGTCGTCGAAGAACTGCTCCGGCAAGTCGATGTGCAGCGCCAACGCGCGCAGCACGCGCGTGCCGAGCGCGTCGAGCGCGTCGTACAGCGCGTATCCGGATTCGTGGAAACCGGAAATCTCCGCGGGCCATACGTTCGGCGGCATGATGTCGGCGAACTTCGAGTCGCGCGGCAACTCGCGGCCGATGTGCCAGAATTCCTTGAGGTCCGGGTAGCGTGAATCCTTCGCCGTCTCGATGCCGAACGGCGTATAGCCGCGCGCGCCGCCCAATCCCTTGAGGTGATATTTCATCTTCACGTCGGCCGGCAGCGCGAAGAAACGCACGAAGGCGTCATACGCGTTGTCGATCAGACTCTGCGGGATGCCGTGATTGCGGATGCCGGCAAAACCCCATTCGCGATAGGCGGCGCCAAGTTCGGCGACGAAAGCGGTGCGATCGGAGTCGTAACGGCGTATGTCGAGAGTCGGAATTCGCGCAGTCATCGCGTCGGTCTGTTTCGTATTGTCAGGCAGCGGTTTCGCTCGCCGATTTTACGGCTTCAGCCAGTGCGCTGGCGAGCGCTCCGACCTCGGCAATGTCCTCGCCTTCGACTGTGACGCGCACGAGCGGTTCGGTGCCTGACGGCCGCAGCACGACGCGGCCGCGGCCGCTCAGCGTCTGCTGCGCCAGCGCCAGCGCGCGCTGTACGCCGTCGCGCGCGATCAGTGCCGCGCCCCCGGCGGCAGGAATGTTCAATGTCGTCTGCGGCACCCGGTGCAGGCTCGAGCGCGCCTGCGCGAGCGTGGTTCCACGCCGTTGCAGCACATCGAGAGCGAGCAGCGCCACGATGATGCCGTCGCCGGTCGTGACCTTGTCCATGCACAGCAAGTGGCCCGAAGCCTCGCCACCGAGCAGGCCGCCGTGCTGCTTCAGCGCCTGCAGCACGTGGCGGTCGCCCACGTCGGCGCGCAGGAACGCGACGCCGAGCGAGGCGATCGCCCGCTCCACTCCGAAGTTCGTCATCAACGTGCCGACCACCGGACCTTTCAGCGTGCCGGCCACATGGCGGTCGCTGGCGAGAATCCAGAGCAGGTCGTCGCCATCGACGATCGCCCCAGTATGGTCGACCATTTGCACGCGATCGCCGTCGCCGTCGAAAGCGATGCCGAAGTCCGCGGCGTTGTCGAGCACGCAACGCTGCAGCGCCTGCATGTGCGTCGCGCCGCACTCGTGATTGATGTTGTAGCCGTCCGGGTGCACACCGATTGCAATCACGTCGGCGCCGAGATCGGCGAGCAACTTGGGCGCGATGTGATAGGTCGCGCCATGGGCGCAGTCGACGGCGATCTTCTTGCCGCGAAGGTCGACGCCGGGAACCGTGCCATGGCAAAACGCGAGGTAGCGCTGGGCGGCGTCATCGACCCGGGCCGCCTTGCCGATCGGCTCCGGCGCATGCGGGGCGGACACGGCATCGAGTTCACGCTCGATCGCGAGTTCGACCGCATCCTCGAGCTTTTCGCCTTGCGCCGAAAACAACTTGATGCCGTTGTCGTAATACGGATTGTGCGACGCGCTGATGACGATTCCGGTCGTGCCACCCAGCGCACGCGTCAGAAAGGCGACTGCCGGGGTCGGCATCGGGCCGAGCAGGCGAACGTCGGCGCCGACCGCGACGAGGCCGGCTTCGAGCGCAGATTCGAGCATGTAGCCGGAGATACGCGTGTCCTTGCCGATCAGCACGGTTGCGTTGCCGTCGCCGTCGCCGAACACGCGGCCGATCGCCCGGCCGAGACGCAGCATGAATTCCGGCGTGATCGGATCCACGCCGGCGCGTCCGCGGATCCCGTCGGTGCCGAAATATTTCCTGGCTGACATCAAATACCGCGCAGGCAGCGCATGGCTACATCGTATGCGTGGGGCGGTCGGCATTCATGATACCGGCCAGCAGCGATTCAATTTTCGTGCGCGCCGTCTCGCCGTCGGCGGATTCGTTGAACTGCACGCCGATGCCGGCCGTGCGGTTGCCCTGCGCGCCCGGCGGCGTGACCCAGATGACCTTGCCGGCGATCGGCAGGCGGTCCTTGTCTTCCATCAGCGTCAACAGGATGAAGACCTCGTCGCCGAGGCCATAGCGTTTCGCCGTCGGCACGAACAGTCCGCCGCCTTTGACGAACGGCATATAGGCGTTATAGAGCGCGCCCTTGTCCTTTATCGCCAGGGACAGGATGCCCTGCCGCGGCATGCCGCCTATCGGTCCCGCCATCTCATCTCTCCGGTCCTTGCCAGCGCAGAGCGCATCGGCGTGAAACTCCACGAATCAGCAACACTACGCTCCGCGCGCCGCCTTGTCCGCACCGCGGGTCCGCACCAGTTGCGTCCACGCCAGCAGGACTTCAAGCACGACCAGCTCCGCGCGCAACGGGCCGCGCAACAGCTCGCGTGCGCGATTGGCCTGATCGAACCACGCCGATAGCTTGGTCAAATCGGCACCCGCGGTCAAGGCAAGCGGCCCGCGTGCGCCACGAGTCAGCGCATTCGACTCACTCTGTGCGAGTGTCGCCGCAAACCACAGACGCGCATCGGGTTCAGCTTTGCCCCAGGCGTTGGCCACGTCCACGGCATTCGATTTGCCCTGCTGCAGCGCGCGCAGCTGGCTGGCGACCTCATCGCGCAGCGCCAGGCGTCCGCTCTTTGCCCAGGTCAGCGCGAGTCCCGGGTTGCCGCCGCTGGCCTCGAGCGCCGCGCTCGCCTGGTTTTCGTTCAGGCCCTGTCGAGCGAGCCAATCGAGCGCGACCGGCGCCGCAGGCAGATGGAACGCAATGCGCTGGCAGCGGCTGCGGATCGTCGCGGGCAAACGCGCCTGATGCGCCGTGACCAATAGTAGATAGCGGCCCGGGCTCGGCTCCTCGAGCGTCTTCAGCAGTGCATTCGCCGCGGCAGCGTTCATCGCATCGGCCGGTTCGATCACGGCGACCTGCGCGCGGCCGAGTTGCGGTGTAAGCGAAAACCACGCCGACAGCGCCCGAATCTGGTCGACGACGACTTCGCCGTACATTTTCTTCGACTTGTCGTTCAGCGTGAAGCCGACGAACTTTGCATCCGGATGCACCGGATGGCCGTAAGGCTGGGCAAGGTTGCCGTCAGGACGCGTCTCTTCCGGATCGCGCTGCGCGCGCAAAGCAAACAACTCGCAGGAGCGGCAGCGACCGCACGGTGCAGCATCACGCTGCTGGCACAGCAGGTATGCGGCCAGATGCTCGGCGAATGCGCGCTTGCCGATGCCGTCCGGACCGATCAGCAGCAACGCGTGCGGCAAGCCCCCGCTTTCCGCGCGCGCGGTCAGCTTGGACCACGCTTCCAGCTGCCACGGAGCCAGCGTCATCCGCCGACCCCGCAGTCGCGCAGGAACCGGTCGATGTTGTCGCGCACGTCGCCCAGCACCTCGTCGAGCGGGCGGCCCGCGTCGACGACGCGGAAGCGCCCGGGCTCGGCCGCGGCACGGGCGCGATAGGCCGCGCGCACGCGCTCGAAGAAGTCGACATTTTCCATTTCTATACGATCGGTGGAACCGCGCCCGTTCGCGCGGCGCATGCCATCGGCAACCGGCAGGTCGAG
>Ga0157375_10003717_pt1 | contig 13242 bp, 12 predicted proteins | sample M35metaG_FD_115311 | JGI IMG/M metagenome (GOLD analysis project Ga0157375, IMG submission 115311) | Miscanthus rhizosphere microbial communities from Kellogg Biological Station, Michigan, USA - M3-5 metaG | ecosystem: Host-associated > Plants > Roots > Rhizosphere > Soil | place: USA: Michigan...
CCTTAAGCGGGTTTAGCATGACCTTTCAAAATAAAAGATTCAGGCATAAAAACGGAAAGGTGGAGATTAAATTTTAAAAATTTTGTTATTGATACTCAATAGCCCAAGCATAATTCTGAGCGAAAACAGTATTTTCCCTATTGCAAACACAAAAGTTTATTCCATACTTTGAGCTTCAATTTATCCTAAGGACAAGCACTATAGACAATCCAAAAAATACCCAATTATGAAAAGACATTTACCAGGCCCTCATCCTCTTCGATCTTCCCCGAACATTCCAGGCAAGTATTTATTGAATCTGAATGAGTAGTAAAATTATTTACAAGCAACTCATTTTCAAAACTTTTTAACCGTTAATTATGATAACACTTGCCATCATTGGAATTATTAGCAGATCAAAATTCTTACAATTTCACTTGTTCAGACTTTGTCGTGTGACGCCATTAATTATTCGCCATTAATCATTAATCTATACACGGATAGCGTCGGATAAAAAACAACGGAGAACGTTGACTGAAGCTATCCTTCTTTTGGCTGAGTCATACTGAACCAGTTTCCGCATCCATCTGTAATGATTGCCTCAATTCCATAAAACTGTTCCTTTGGTTCCGATTTAAACACAACACCTTTGGCTTTGAGCTCTTCGTAAGTTGCCCTGCAGTCTGGTGTATGAAAAGCGCCTGCTCCCAATACGCCTTTCTCTAGCAGAAGGGTTAAAGCCTTGTTGGCTTCTTCATCAAAACCATTTGTTTTGTTAACAGGAAAGAGGATGATCTCCAGGTCAGGCTGATCGGGAGGATTGACGGTAAGCCACCTGAAACCATTATCCATGGTTACATCTGTATTTACCTTAAAACCAAGTTTGTTGACGTAGAAATCATAGGCTTTGTCCTGGTCGTTTACGTAAATGGAAGCATGCGACAATTTTGTGATCATGATTTTTGATTTAGGAGCAAATCTAGAAAGCTGTAATACAAATTTGTTCTTTGATCTTGCTCTATTTATCAAGAGCATATGATTCAATAAAACAATGGGGAATGAATTTTTTGGGTTGCTTTTTTTGTTCCTGTTTTTTTAACCAGGCAATATTGCGGTAAAAGGTCGGTGCAAAACCGATCTCTTTTTTAAACAAAGTGCTGAATGACCCGAGACTTTCAAAACCCACTTCACAGCAAACATCATTAATAGCTTTGTTTTCTGCCAGCAATTGTTTTGCTTTTTCGATTCTTTTTTGTGTGAGATAGCGGTGGGGAGTACTTCGATAAATCCTGGTAAACAAACGATGAAAATGGAAACGGGAGAGAAAGGCCTGTTGAGAGATCTCCTCGAGTCCGATGGCCTCATCATAGTTCTCATCAATGAATATCTTCGCCGTGGCGATGCGTTGGTAAATATCTGTAGTGAGGCTCATCATTTTTTTATTGAATATTCAAAGATTGCGTGGGTTTTTCCATTTCTTAGTCAGCCGCTCCATAGTTCCTTTTATTCTTTCCGCTCTGGTTTCCTCCCTTTTCGCCGTGATGATCCATTCGATATACTCCTTTTTATTGGTAAAAGAAAGGGTGTTAAAAAAGTCTTCTTGTTTTTTATTTTTTTTGAAGGCAGTCGCAAGATCGTCTGGCAATTTCACGGATTTTGTTTTCGGATCCACATAATCAAATATCGGTCGTTCTCGCGGCGCCTGCTCTCTTTTTTTATCTGCTTCTGTTTTTAATCGTGAACCAAAGGTCGACCAGGTGTCATCAAAAGAGATCAGGCTGATCCAGCTGAGTTCATCGTGGTTCAGTAGATTATCCCAACCCTTATCTCTTGTAAGATCCGTTTGTACTTTCGAAGTTCCTTTTGGATAATAGATCCAGAGGATTACATCATCGTTGACCAACTTTAATACGCTATTTAACTCTTTATCCATCTGCGCTTTGGTCATCACAAACCAATGTACCTGGTTGTAAATTTTAGAGTCATTTGAGATTCTTACTCCTCTTGGTAACTCACCTATATTCTTTTTAAAATCTGCAGGAGCATTGATCGTTAGCAGGTCGAAATTTTCCTTTATTCTCAGTTTTTGAGCAGTTGATGACATACGAAAATTGTGTATTCAAATGTAAGCAACCCCGTTGAGTAGACTTTATTGAAAATTGCTTTATATGCTGTGGTTAAAGATTTCTTTGTGTATTCTTGTCAGCAAGGAAAGCATCCTGGTAATTGGAGGTATTCCGGCTGCCAGGCAGGAAGGCCATTATTCAGGGAATTTTTTTAATTCATTGCGCTGGTATTTTATACCCGAAAGAGCAAGAAGTCTTTCTTTTTTATATTCTTCCCAGTTGAAATGTATATCCTTGTTTTCGAGGTCTTCATGCCTTAAATTGTTTTTACCATCCCGGTAAATAGTAATGGTGTCATGACCATCTATTTTCCCACACCTGATCTTTGCTCCGAAATTTTTGACCTTATTGATCCAATAACCTCTGTTCTCTTCAATTTTCGGATGTGTATGGATAAGAAAAAGACCGGCGGCCAAAGCCCCCCGGAAGAAGAGCTCGAGCTTGTCTGTTTCCGTTAGGGCAAAGTTCAGCCAATGTATCTGCCCGGTATCAATGGAACGAACTGTTCGCTTATACATATCATTCTTGGCGAGAAAATCCCGGTCATAGAAATAACGCATCGTTGAAACGATACTTCCCACCTCGCGAACCTCGGTATTTACAACGTTATAGATACTTTCATCCTCATACTGCAGTTTTATCCCGACAGTGGGTTTTCTGGGTAATGGCATTTCAGGGGTAGCATAGATATTTATCGGGAAGTTGGACAAAGTACCTCCGTCCACAAACAGTGTGGAATCCTTATCACTGGCGCTATGCGGATCTTTCCGTTTAATGATCTTCATGAATTTTAACCATTCAATTTCCCTTGCCTGTAACTGTGCAGGATCATGGATAACTTCAAAGGGAGTAAAAAAGAAAGGAATTGCCATGGATGCCCTTACGTAAGAAGCGGGAGACACCTGGAGGTCATCGCCCCAATACATTTTGTGCATAGCCGGAAATTCAACCTTTATCTCGTTTGTTATATCTGTCGTTACTACGGTAACTTCCCTGTTGTAGGGTCCCAGTTGGTATTTGCCGGAAGCATCGGGGGTGTATCCGCAGGATCTGTCAAGCAACAAAATTGCTTTTTCAAATAAACCTTTCAAAGGTTGTATCCTTCTTTTCGCGACTAACTCGCTTTCAGGAGATCCCGTTGGAATATTTGAAGCCAGGCGGATCAACCGGTCCCAGATGCGATCAACTATCCTTTTGATTCTATCTTCCGGGAGTTTATATGCTCTTTCAATTAGTTTATCAAGACTGCTGGATTCTGCGTTAAAATATTCTTCATCTCCGTCCTTATCTTTTACCACGATTATTTCGAATTCATCCTCGGTCTCATCTTTTTCATTGTATGCAGGGTCTTTGTTTAATTGCGGGGAAAAGTAAAAGGGAGATAAAATCTTTGTTTCAAGATCCAGCTTTTCCCGAAGACTGTGAACGGTAAAGATCCCATTTTCCTTAAGCAGGTCTTCGATCCATTGCTCAAAGTTTTTACCCGGATTTATTCCGAGATGACAAGCTTGAGACCATAATTTTCTTGCCTTCGAAATCCCCCAACCGATCAGGAATAATGCAATCAATAGAGCCAGCGTAGAAATAATGGTAAGTCCCTTAACTATTTTTGCGGCAGAACTGCCAGGATCATTAAAAAAAAGAAAGAAAATTGTACAAACGATCAGGACGAATAGCGAGGATATTGCAGTCAGTAGAGAATATTTATAATCTTTTATTAGCTTTTTGACCTGGTGAAAATCTACCTGGCCTTTAAATAAATTCCAAAGTATCTTTTGCCATGACGGGTGACCGTCAATAATCGTGTTGATCTCTTTTTTTGAGAGTATCTCCAATATTTTTTCCGATCGCGTGCCATAGTACACGGTGGCTATTTTATTTTCCTGGTAATTTGGAGTATGTATTCCCTCGCGTTCCTCTTTATATCTTTTTATTTCCTGCAATTCAAAATCTGTAAGGGTGCAATTCAGAAGCATGGTATTGATGGCTCCGGCACTGGTACCTGCCAGTTTAGTAAAAGAAACGCCCATTTTTTCAAGTACATACGTGTAACCTGCGAGGGCAATTCCATGTACGCCGCCGCCTTCCTGGACAAGATCTACGCATTGCCTTCCAAAATGGTCTCTTACATCCGATATATGCAGATGACCGAGAATGTCCGGGTCATTATTTTGAGAGACTGTTGAATTGCCGGCATCAGACAATCCTTTTTTCGCGAAGTGAAATTCTTTTTGGTCAAACACTTCTTGGCTTTTCAGGAAATCGATTAATTCCTGCGCCGATGCCGTGTAATCAGAAACTTCAAGTTTTCCCATTTTTTATTTATTTAGGGCATTAGAGTAAACACTGCTCAGCATCATTTTAATGTTGGATCAGATCAATGTGAACCCAAGAGCAGTATTGACTGCAGATCGTATTACTTTCAGGACAGCATTTAAGGCCGCTTCAACGGTCAGGAGACCTAATCCCTCTTCGCTTAACAAAACTATTTTGAAGGCATTCTGCTGGATTCCTATCATCAAACGTGCCTGTTCATTTGTTACACTTCCCGATGCTTTCATTTTTTCTATATCCACTATATTTTGCGCCAGTGTTTTTATTGAGGAAGTGGCCAGGTCGCGAACGTCGGGCCATTTATCCTTCAAACTGTTTTCTGCAGCTTTTACCATATCGCCAAAGATTTTTGTGAAATCGATTGAAGTAGCCATTTTTAAGATTTTTAAGATTATCTGAATTAGAAAGGATCTCAACTTTTATCTGCCTTTTCTCTTTTTAAACCCTCCTGGAGTTTAAGCATTCCCGTAAAGGCGGTTACAAAAGCCGATTTATTAAGTTCAACAGCTTTTATAATCACTTCTTTGGTAGCACCCGGGGCCGCAAAACCCGTCATATGTAATTGCTTTAATTGATCCAGGGCAGTTGACAATAGGTTTAATTGACCAGTTATTATTCCATATTTAGGAATTCCCTGGGCAACCGTGATGCAACCCTGTATCTCACCTTCTATCTTTATATAAGAATCGCGCATGGTGTCGTAGCTAAAGTCTTTTCCATCCTGGACATTAGCCTCTATCTCTGCAAAAAGTGTTGAAACATCTTTCGAAATTGTTTGAATAGACTGATCCACATTTGGGTTGTAGACTCCAATCAATCTTACTTCTGTACAACTTATAAGGAAAAATGGCAGAAGTAACCAGGCAAACCATTTTTTTCTCTTTTTAAGAATTAAACTCATCTTGGATAGTTTAAGTTTTGCCTACTCTGCTCCGTTTTCGGCTTCCCGGTGCTTACTCAATTGTTTATTTGTCGTATTTCAGCATTTTCCGACAACATCGTTTTGATTTTTTTTGGGCACACGCAAGACAGGCGGATGTAAACCACAATTCGGCAGCTGAACTGCCGATAATGCTTAGCAGGAAATAAATAAAAATTCTTCCAACTACCCGGTCTAAAATGGAGAAACCACTCATAATAGTTAACAGGCTTAAAGTATTTGAGTATAGTTTCCGGATCAGAGCGTGTTGATCAAAAAGGGAAAGAATCGGGAGAAACCTTTCAGAGCCCTTTTTCTTGTCAGATGTCAGAGACAATAAAGATAAAAACAACCGCATTACAACCCTAATTTTGGCGTATAAACATGGCTTTTTTGTTTGCTATACGAGATCGAAACCGTTGTATATTCACCGATGGCGTTCGACAATGTTTTCTGAGTTAGCGCCTGCTACTGCAAGACAAGTGTGAGGACGCAAAATTTAGTTTCTGTCAATTTTACACCCGATTTACTGATGGCATCATCATTGAGAATAGGTATTGAACCCGAAAATTCTATAAAATATGGGAAAGATAATAGGTATAGATCTAGGAACAACCAATAGCTGCGTGGCAGTTATGGAAGGTAACGAACCAGTCGTAATTGCTAACGATGAGGGCCGCCGCACAACCCCGTCTGTAGTAGCTTTTCTTAAGAACGGCGAACGCAAAGTAGGTGACCCGGCTAAGCGCCAGGCTATTACAAATCCTCATAATACAATTATGAGCGTGAAGCGTTTTATGGGCCGTCGACATGATGAAGTGGCTGAAGAGATCAGCCATTGGAGCTATAAAGTAGTAAAAGGTGACAATAATACGGTACGAATTGACATAGATGGAAGACTCTATACTCCGCAGGAGATTAGCGCGATGATCCTTCAGAAGATGAAGAAAACGGCAGAGGATTACCTGGGACAGGAAGTAACTGAAGCCGTGATAACCGTTCCTGCATACTTTAATGACGCACAGCGCCAGGCCACCAAGGAGGCTGGTGAAATCGCAGGCTTGAATGTTCGCCGAATCGTAAATGAACCGACTGCCGCTGCTCTAGCTTACGGGCTCGATAAAGGCGGAAGGGATCACCACATCGCAGTTTTTGACCTTGGCGGAGGTACGTTCGATATTTCAGTTCTGGAACTGGGTGACGGAGTGTTTGAAGTAAAATCGACCAATGGAGATACCCACCTCGGTGGTGATGATTTTGATAAAGTGATCATGGATTGGCTGGCAGATGAGTTCAAAAAAGATGAGGCTGTTGATCTTCGCAAAGAACCTATGGCACTGCAACGCCTGAAAGATGCTGCTGAAAAAGCTAAGATCGAATTGAGTTCTTCATCTGAGACAGAAGTCAATCTTCCTTATATAACGGCGGTTGACGGTGTACCGAAGCACCTCGTGAAAAAATTGAGCCGCGCAAAATTTGAACAATTAGCTGATCATTTATTTGAAAGGTGTTTGAAACCTTGTGAAGCGGCGTTGAAAGATGCAGGATACGAGCCATCAAAGATCGATGAAGTGATTCTGGTAGGGGGTAGTACCCGCATTCCGAAAGTTCAGGAGATCGTTGAGAAATTCTTTGGGAAAAAACCTCATAAAGGAGTCAACCCCGATGAAGTGGTTGCAGTTGGCGCGGCGATACAAGGTGCAGTGTTGACCGGTGAAGTAAAAGATGTGTTGCTGCTCGACGTTACGCCTCTTTCGTTGGGCATTGAAACGCTGGGCGGTGTAATGACTACGCTGATCCCCAGCAATACCACGATCCCGACCAAGAAATCGGAAACGTTTTCAACAGCGAGTGACAACCAGCCTGGGGTTCAGATCCATGTGTTACAAGGTGAACGCTCGATGTCGAAAGACAACAAGAGTCTTGGAATATTCAACCTTGATGGAATCCCACCAGCACCGCGAGGCATACCGCAAATTGAGGTAATATTCGACATTGATGCAAATGGAATTTTGCATGTAACGGCGAAAGACAAAGGTACCAGCAAGGAGCAGAAGATCCGCATTGAAGCGGGTAGCGGATTGACAAAAGAAGAGATCGAAAAAATGAAGAACGATGCAAAAACGAATGAAGCATCTGACAAGGTGGAAAGAGAAAAGATAGACAAACTGAATTCTGCAGACCAGTTAATTTTCAGCACTGAAAAACAACTGAAAGAATACGGCGACAAAATTCCGGCAGACAATAAAGCAACGATTGAAAATGCTTTGCAGCAATTAAGGGAAGCACATAAGAAACAGGACATACCTGCGGTTGATGCGGCAATGACCTCATTGAATAATGCATGGACAGCAGCTAGTGAAAAAATATACAAGGGAGGAGAACAAGCCGGAACGGGTCCACAAGGAGCACAGCAACCAGGCGGCGATAATGGACATCAGAATGAGGGAGCAGGTGCTGGCACCGCAGGAGACAATGTGCAGGATGTTCCTTACGAAGAAGTGAAATAAAGAACCACGATTTACACGATTCAAAGGATTCTTAAGATATATCAGCCCTGCAGGAATGTGGGGCTTTTTATTGCCGTTTCCACCGTCAGTATAAAAATAGTATTTCCTGTTATTTCGGATCATAATTTTATCCCTTAACCAACTAAAAGTTCTATGAGATCCATATTCTTTTTCATTTTGTTTATTATTTGCTTTTCCTCTGAATCGAATGCGCAATCCGGCGCTATTATTCTTGTGGTTATTTTTTCGGTGATGTAAATAATGATGGTATAAAGGAAACAAATGAAAAAGGTATTAAGAACGTCGCCGTGTCTGACCAGGTAAATGTAGTTGTCACCAATGAAGAGGGATTCTACCAAATTCATTACACAAGTAGTTATGGTATACTGTCTGTCAGCCTTCCCAATGGCTTTCAATCAAAATCCTACTGGCAAAGAGTTGATTCAAACAATAACGCCGAACACATCAATTTTCCGCTCGTAAAAATCGCTTCGCGTTCTTCTTTTACTTTTATCCATGCCTCGGATACTCATATCAGCGAAACCAGCCTCGACCGGTTTCAAAGATTTCAACAGATCATTGACAGTGTGAAACCAGACCTCGTTATCATCACGGGAGATTTGATAAAAGATGCTTTGAGGGTTCCGGAAACCGAAGCGACTCATTTGTATGAACTTTTTATGAAGGAGATCGGGAGAACAAAAGCTACTGTTTGGTGTGTGCCCGGCAATCATGAGATCTTTGGAATAGAACGACATCTTTCCCTTGTAGGTCCGCAAAACGCGCTATATGGCAGAAAAATGTATCATCATTACCTTGGACCTGATTATTATTCCTTCAATTACGGAGGCATTCATTTTATTGGGTTAAATAGTGTTGAGTTCGAAGATCTCTGGTATTACGGTCGCATTGACAGTATCCAGTTGGAATGGTTGAAAAAGGATGTGGCAACAGTTTTTCCAGCCACACCCATAATAACATTCCAGCATATCCCTTTCTTTAGCGGCGGATTTAGTATGATGCCTTTTGAGGAAGATGGGCCGGGACGAAGCCTTGTGAGAGAGCAAGGTGTTTTACAGTACCGGCATATTGTTTCAAATGCACAAGATGTTTTTATGATAATGAAAGATCACAACTATCCACTTGCTTTGGGAGGTCATTATCACTTTCAGCAGAAATTTTCTTTTGAAGGGTTACAAACCCGCTTTGAACAAACTGCCGCCGTTGTGGCGCCTACTAATGAAGGAAACATGCAAATGCCCTCAGGTGTAACTGTCTATCACGTAAAAGACGGAAAAATAGACGAAGGAAATTTTGTTCATCTTGACCGATAAATGGTTAATATCATCGTTTAGTTAAAATTTACAAAATATTTATAAAAAATGGGCCTCTGCCTGGTAAATCATAAAGAATGTCCTTGAGGAATTTCATCATTAAACTTTTATTTCGTAACTTGCGGCCCAATTGAGCATTGTATGATATCTACAAAAAAGGAAGAGTTTACTTGCCTGCTTTTAGTCTAACGATTTTTCTTCTGTAGCTCAGCATTATTAATTTAAAAAAAGGAAATATTTATGAAACTGGATGTAAAGCCATCTTTTTTAAAGATGGAAAAAGAAACATTGGACCAACTGGTAACAGAAGTAAAAGAAACAATCGCTGTTGTTGATCTGCGCAAAAAAAGTAAAAGGTCATTTGGACTGGTCGATATCTGGAATATCCGGAGAACTGGAAAGTCCGCCACCGGGATGATGAGAAGATAAACGATGAATGTTTTCAACGAGCCTTGAATAAGGGCTCGTTTTTTTATTGCACAAAGGAGTTAGTAATCCACTTATGTGCACATGTTTTTTCTGAAAAAAGGGTTCCTAGTTGGCCGCGCCCCTTAAATTTGCCTAAATTTTTTATTTAAAACCAAAGTTTATGAAACCCTTGTACTCTCTCCTGTTGGGAACTGTTGCTGTACTTACTTTAAACACCGCCAATGCTTTTACAAGTCTCGTTGTTGCACCATCCACACCTATCGCTATAAAAGAACCAAGTCCTAATGCGTTATCGCTGATCAGTGCTAAACAATTTTTAGAACTCACGCCTCAAAAATATAAAGAGCTTACCGGTAAAAAATTGAACCTGCCTCAAAAGGTGGAGTTGAAGATTCTTCAGCATAGAGTAAAAAAAATGGTGAAGAAAGGCGAAGTGGTTTCAATGGCTGACGTCCAGAAGAAGTTTTATGAGATGGGCGAAATGGATCTGCTTGGCTTTTTACTGGGTTTGATCTTAGGACCGATCGGGGTGATCATCGCTCTTATTTTAAAGGAAACAGGTGATGTGGGTCCTGATACGGTTCGCTGGTCTTTATACGGTTTGTTGGTTTGGCTCGCCATTGTATTTCTTGTTATCCTCATTTGATAATTGACCTAAAAAAACTAAATCCCTTCTGCCACAACAGGAGGGATTTTATTTTATGATTAGTAGAAGTTTATAGCAACCGGTCAGACGATATCCATCGCCCAAACGAATGAAGTCGTGACAAAAGGAATAATAAGGGTCAGCCAGGGCCAATGACTGATGATTGCAAAGGCTAATGCTGCAGAAGAAATAAAAAATACAAGCCATGCGGCACCGCGATATTTTCTTTTTTGATGCATGTAATAAATTTTATGTTTTACCCCGCCAAGTTAGCAAAGGTGGTGCAAAAATAAGGTAGTAAATCGAATTTCAAATTCCGGTTTTTGTCCCAGCCACCTGGTTTTTATTGACACGAAGAATTATCAAGAACCATTCTGCAAAGCCATTTCAAAATGCTTCCAATAAATAAAAAACACACCTAATGGTCCTTTTTTTTATTTTCGCTGACTAATGTGTTCTAAAAACACAACGTTTCTTTACAAAACCAACTATAAAGCTTGCTGATGAAAGTTCAATTCTTTTTGCGTTTTCATACGGAGTATGGGCAAAGTCTTTTGATAAGTGGCAATACGGAGGAGTTAGGGAATGATGAGCAATCAAACGCCCTGCTTATGACTTATCTCAATGACGAGTTTTGGATGGCTGCAATTGAACTGAAACAGAAAAAAATTGGCCTGCTTCGTTATAAATATCTTTTAAAAACCAATGATGGAGAGATAATACCTGAATTTGGCAATGACCGCACGGCCAGTTTCGGAAAAAATGGAATTAACGAATTGCAGTTCATAGATACCTGGAATCATGCCGGGGAATTCGAAAATGCTTTCTTCACTACTCCTTTTCAGAAAACGTTATTGGACGGAACTTCTGGCGGAAAGGCTAAGAGTCCCAAGCATGTTACGCACATTTTTAAAGTGAAAGCTCCCTTGCTGGAAAAAAATGAAGTGCTTTGTTTGACAGGAACGGCAAAGGCTTTAAATAATTGGTCTGTCGAGAAACCTCTATTGATGAGTAAAGAAGGCAATTGGTGGATTTTAAAAACAGATCTTTCGGAGGAAAGTTTTCCGCTTGCTTATAAGTATGGTGTTTATAATAAGAAGGAAAAAAAATTCCTTCGTTTCGAAAATGGCAACAATCGGTCACTATACAGCGAGTCATTAAAAAAGAAGATCACAACCGTTCATGACGGATTTGCTCATCTGCCAAATAATACGTGGAAAGGCGCGGGTGTGGCAATACCGGTATTTAGCCTGAGAAGTAAAAATAGTTTTGGGGTGGGGGAGTTTGCGGACCTGGAATTGTTGGTTGATTGGGCTAAAACAGTTGGTTTAAAGTTGATCCAGATACTCCCGGTCAATGACACGACAGCTACACATACCTGGGCAGATTCATATCCCTATGCGGCTATTTCCGCTTTTGCTTTACATCCGATCTATGTAAATCTCGAAAAAGTTGCCGGTAAAAAACACGCAGACAGGCTTCGTGCTTTGAAACGCAAACAAAAGCAACTAAATGACCTTAGTGAACTGCATTATGAGCAGGTAATGAAGGTCAAGCTCGGCATGCTGAAGGAATTGTATGATTTGTCAGGGAAAGAATGTTTTGCAAGCGACGACTATCAATCATTCTTTGACAGCAACAAGCACTGGCTTTTACCATACGCCGCTTTTTGTTATTTCCGCGACAAAAACAATACGTCAGACTTTCAGCAATGGAAAACCAACGGAGTATATGATCTCCGTGACATTGATAAATTGTCGGCGCCGGCTTCAAAAACGTTTAATGAAATAGCACTTCATTATTTTATACAATACCATCTGCACCTGCAATTAAAAGAAGCAGCCGACTATGCTCATAAAAAGGGAGTGGTGTTGAAGGGTGATATTCCCATTGGCATTTACCGCTATGGTTGCGATGCATGGATCGCGCCGGAATTATACAACCTGTGTATGCAGGCCGGCGCACCTCCTGATGATTTTGCTGTAAAAGGACAGAACTGGGGATTCCCCACTTACAACTGGAAGCGAATGCAGCAGGATGGCTTTGCATGGTGGCGGCAGCGATTTGAACAAATGAGCAATTATTTCGACGCGTTCCGCATCGATCATATCCTTGGTTTCTTCCGGATATGGAGTATTCCTATGAATGCTATTGATGGCATCATGGGATATTTTGTTTCTGCAATACCTGTTGACGTGAAAGAATTTGGTGAAAAAGGCATCTGGTTTGACTATTACCGTTATTGCAAACCCTTTATCAATGATGAAATCCTGAATCACACGTTTGGTGTATATGCTGAAAGAGTGAGAAGGGAATTTGTAGTTGCCAATGACCAGGGAAACTATGAACTGGAAATGGGAATAGCTAGTCAACGACAGGTACAGAATTATTTTGCTAGTCTTGATGATACAGACGAGAACAAAATCATCAGGCAAGGTTTGTCAGATCTTATCTCAAATGTCATTTTGTTTGAAGAAGAGAACCTGCCTGCCGGGCAGGCAGGTTCCCAGGCTGAGAAATTCCATTTCCGCTTTGGCATGGACAATACCTCTTCCTTCCATTATCTTGAATGGAACACGCAACAAAAACTGAAAGATCTTTACGTTGATTATTTCTTTCGTCGGCAGGATAATTTCTGGAGAAAGGAAGCCATGCACAAGCTTCCTTACCTGAAACGAGCTACTAATATGCTGATCTGCGGTGAGGACCTGGGAATGGTGCCTCATTGTGTGCCGGATGTGATGAAGCAATTGGGAATTCTAAGTTTGGAAATTCAGCGAATGCCCAAAGATGCAACCAAAGAATTTTTTCATCCGAATGATGCGCCGTACTTGTCGGTGGTCACACCATCCACCCATGATATGAGTACTATCCGCGGATGGTGGGAGGAAGACCGCGCCCGCACGCAGCGCTTCTATAATCATATCCTCGGTCAGCAGGGGGGCGCGCCTTATTTCTGTGAAGC
>Ga0157375_10003724_pt1 | contig 13232 bp, 11 predicted proteins | sample M35metaG_FD_115311 | JGI IMG/M metagenome (GOLD analysis project Ga0157375, IMG submission 115311) | Miscanthus rhizosphere microbial communities from Kellogg Biological Station, Michigan, USA - M3-5 metaG | ecosystem: Host-associated > Plants > Roots > Rhizosphere > Soil | place: USA: Michigan...
CCAATGTGATAAGGCAACGAAACAGAGGTATAGCGGACTCTGGCAGGAAACGCCTCCACAAGATAAGCGGCAATCGGTGCGTAGGTGAGTATCGAGAATAATGTCTGCAGCCAAATGAGAAAAATGAGCACACCGACGTGGGGATGAGCCGCCTCAGATGCCGGAACGAGTTCGCCGCCGGGGGCTTCGCGCATCAGCGGGGTAAGCCGAATGTCGCCCGTCACCCTGTCTTTAGTCGAGCTCACACTTACCACGTTGTTGCCCGCAGCTTGCTGCATCGCCTTGTACGTAGGAAACACACAGACAACAAACAGCAGCATTCCGGCCATCATGATTTTCTTGCGACCAATGCGATCAGAAAGCGCTCCGACCAGCGGATAGAGCGGTTGAGCGGCGATGATGGCGATAGCCACAATCACATTCGATGTGTGCGCATTGACGCGAACGATGTTCTGTAGATAAAAGAGCGCGAAGAACATTCCCGTGTACGAGACCACTGCCTGGCCCGCGGCCGCGCCGAAAAGCGAGATGAGCACCTGCCTGAGGTTTTCCCATTTGCCGAATGCTTCTCTGATCGGCGTTGCGCATTGGGTTCCCGATGCCTTGATGTGCGAGAAAATCGGCGACTCCTTCATGCGGATACGGATGTACAGTGAGATGCCGACCAGCACCATCGAAAGCAGGAATGGCAGGCGCCATCCCCATTGCTGAAAACTTGCACCGGTCATGAACTGCTCGGTGGTAAGAATGACGCCGAGCGAAAGCACCAGTCCCAGGCCCGCAGTCATCTGCAGAAAGCTGGTGTAAAAGCCGCGTCTGCGGTCGGGCACATGCTCTGCGACGTAGACCGCCGCTCCGCCATACTCGCCGCCGATGGCCAGACCCTGCAGAAGCCTGATCAGGATAAGAGCAATGGGCGAAAACCAGCCGGCGGTCTGGTAGGTCGGTAGCAGGCCGATCGATGCAGTTGCAGTCCCCATAATGCCAAGGGTTGCTATAAACGCGATTCGCCTGCCGACAAGATCGCCAACACAGCCGAAGAACAGCGCACCAAAGGGACGAACCAGGAACCCCATGGCAAATGTCGCAAGGTAAGCGATGAGAGCGAAGGTGTCGTTGCCGGGCGGGTAAAATTTGACCGCCAACACCGAAGTCAGCGAGCCGAAGATGTAGAAGTCGTACCACTCGATCAGGGTTCCCGTAGCAGCGCCGCAGATCACTTTGGTGATCGAGTTCGATTGCGCAGTCCGTGGTTGCGGGATACTCTGCGATGCCATGCGTGCGTGACCTCAGCGAGAACCGCGTTTTGAGAAGCGGGGACCCGAATGCAGAACCTGCTCGAGTAGGGGAATTCTCTTGGCCCACTGTGCTGGCCCGAAAGCGCGGAAGTCAAGTCAATTCGAGGAATATTCGTCAAAAGCTCGTCATGAGGTGCGGCAACAGCAGGGCGCCGCCCTGAGCGGCGCCCTGCTGAGAACCCAGGCAAAAAATGGATCAGCGTCTGATTGTTGCTACAAAATGTCCATATACACGATTCGGCCCCGGGGCGACCATTCAGGCCGGTGACCCAGACGTACACATTGGGGGAGTTTGCGGGGGAGGGCGTTGCGAAACAGGCCTGCCGACGTGACAGCCGGTAAGCAGAAAGACCAGGGGGAGTCTCATTGTGAACGACCTCTCAGCAGAAGTTCTAAGGCTCTGCTCAGTGTCAGAACTGTAGCCTGAAAGCAAAAATATGGTAAGTTTCGGCATGTAACTTACGACTGTTCGCCACGTATAGAACGTCGATTTCGCCCGTTTAGAGGTCCCAATGGAGCCGACGCGAACGCCATCGGCAGTGGTTATCCACCAACAGCTTGAGCGCGTGCTCGCCTCCGCGCCCTTCGCGAACGCCCAGCGCAGCCAGAAGTTTCTGCGCTACATCGTGGAATGTACGCTCAAGAATCAGGAGGAGTTTCTCAAAGAATTCGCGATTGCTGTGGATGTCTACGGGCGAAATGTCTCCTACGATCCGTCCATCAACGCCACCGTACGTGTTGAGGCAGGCCGTATTCGCTCCCGGCTGCGGGAATACTACACCGGCGACGGCCGCAACGATCCCGTCATCATCGATGTCCCCAAGGGCGGATATCGCGTCACATTTGAGCAGCGCTTCCCTACGGAGAAGGTTGCCGCCGAAGAATCTCCGTCCCCGGCCTCTCCAGTCCCCGCGCAGCAGCACCCCAGGCCTGCCTGGATAATCTGGCTCGCCATCGCCGCAATTCTCCTCTTGGCAATCGTCGGCCTGGCGCTCTGGACCCGCGCGCCCCATGCCTCTACCGAGGTACCCGGGCCGAACCCGGACCGATCATCGTCGACAAAATAGATAACTTGGGCGCGGCCTACAACTTCCGACCCCCCTGCTTACACGTTCGGATAGCCGCAAACGGCTCGCGGGCGAGTACCATCAAGACTATAGGAGTGACTGAATGCAACAGCTTTCGAATCTCGCTGGTTGGCCGCCTCAGGGGGGCGCCGGAGCGTTTGATACCCGCAAGGAATCATTCGTCAAAACACCTGAATCTGTGACCTTCCGAAAGGTCGACAGGATTGTGGGCACTCGCGTCGACCTCACCTGCCTGTTCGGCAAAGAGGTCGTGACCTTCCGCTTCTTCGCTTCCGATAAGGGAGTGGCCGAGAATGTTGCCGAGGTCCTGGGCCGCAGCGGCGGTCAGACCCTGCGCGATCTGGGGATGCTCTTCATCTCCGACGACGGCAACCAATAAGGACAGTCGTCGCCAACCAATGCGCATTTCCAGCGCATCGTTCGAATGCCTTCCTCAAAGGTTCTAGGCCGGGGGCTGATACCACGCCGGCGAAGGTCCTGCCGCCGACTCGATGGCGGGCACAAAACTCCGATCAAGCTCCTCAACCATGGCTGCAAGATTCTCCACGATCTTCTGCCACTGCTCCGTATCCCCGATGGGATACTGCCCAAAGCCGTCGACCGTCACCGGAATTCCCAGCGAAGCTCTGAATCCCGCCCCATGCACCAGAAATATCGCGGTTACCGAATGACTCCAAGTGCCGACATCGAGATATAACTCCACGGTGAGATTCCCCTCAGTGCGACGCCTCAGGTGAAATACCCCCGACCCGCCCACACAGTCATATCCCATCGGCTTGAACGCAGTCACGAGCGCGGGTTTGCGCGGACCGGCCGTCACCCCCAGGCTCTGCATGCGGATCTCGGCAGCCGGCGGCAGCTTGTGTGGAAGCCCCGCCGCAGCCACCACCTCCTTGATACGCGCCCGATAATCGGTGACCACAGCCTTGACCGCCTCCAGGTTCGCGGGCGGAATTGAAACCGTAAGTCCTCCGCCCGGCGCCAGGATCGGCACCTGCACGGTCTTCTTCGCCTTACCCAATGCCTTGATCACCGCATCCACATTCGCCGGATTGGGCGGCAGTTTCTTATCGGTCCCCTCTGCCTCCACCACCGTGTAAACGGAGAGGCTTCGCTGGCGCCCGCTGACCCACCAGCTGTCTGTGATCAATACTCCCGGCAATGAATGTCCCATGGCTGGAAGACCCACCAGCCTCTCGCCAAATGCCGCTGCGTAGAAATGGAACGAGATGCCATTGAATGGGTAGGATCGCGGAACACCCGCCGCAATCTGGCTCAAGATGGAGTACTCGGCCGCCTCTCCGCTCTCGCCATTCGAGATCATCCGCATGCTTCCCGTCGGATGTTTCACCTCTGTCACGAATCGTCCCATCTCAGGATGACGTTTCAGAACCCGGTCGATCGCTGAAACGCTCGACATTGCCGTGTCGGTCATCGTAAATCGGATCGCAGGCTCACCCAGCCCCGCGTCGACAAATGCCTTCCGCACCCGCTCCATCATTTCAACAAGCGGTTCTTTCCTGCTGGCAGCAAACGGAGTGTGCAGAGCAATGCGCATCGTCTAATTCAGACCAAGTAAGAAATAGGAATGTTTCTTAATAACACTCGACCGGCTCCGTTGGCCAGCGTGCTTCTCCACGATCAGCCACTCTTACTCGTTTTGCTGGCGATTTCATCGTTCCATCAAGGACAATGGCACTTTGATGAGAGGACAATAGCGCTTGATGAACAGAAGATCCTTCTACTCGCGTCTCATTTCCATGTTCTTGCTCGCCTCGGCGTGTTTTGCGCAGAATCGTGCACTAACCCTGGCGTATCAATTGACGCACGTCGATACCGGAGAGCCCGACCCGTCTCCCGATGGAAAGAAGATCGTGTATGAAAGTCTGGTTGCGGGAACATATCAGATCTTCACCATGAATACCGATGGCACAGGCCAGGTTCAAATCACTAACAACAAGGAGAATCACGACAATCCGATATGGTCCCCCGATGGGAAGCGGATCGCATTTGTCTCGGATAAGGGAGCAGGAGCAGAGGTCGTCGCGGTCATCAACGCCGACGGATCGGGAGAGGACCAGATTACCAGCGATGAAATACGCGCCATCCATCCAAAGTGGGCGCCCGATGGAAAGAGCCTGCTTTATTGCACCGATGACGATCTAAAGCCGCCGAAGAAGAATCCATCGGATATTTATCTTGTCGATCTTGCGACCAAAACATCAAGAATGGTCATCTCTGGCGGAACAAACACCTATCCTTCTTATTCTCCCGATGGGAAGCAAATCGTCTTCCGCCGCATGCTCGGAGAGATGAACTCTGAGGTGTTCGTTGCCGATGCCGATGGAACCAATGTACGGAACCTGACGAACCATCCCGCATTCGACGGCTGGCCGGCCTGGTCTCCGGATGGCAAGCGGATCGCGTTCTCCTCAAATCGCCGATCGAATTATCAGATCCACGTGATGAATGCGGATGGTACCGGTGTGCGACTGGTTGCGAACACTGAGGGAAGAGCCACCGAACCACGCTGGTCTATCGACGGGTCCAAAATCTACTTCAGCAACTGCCAGAAGAAAGACTACGGTGTCGATTGCCAGATCCTGATCGCGGAATTGCCGAATTGAGATCCGCTCCTGCCCATACCTCAACCGCCGCGAATATCAAGGAATGCTAAAGTGCGTGAAGCCGGGCATTATGTCGCGCGAGACAGTTGCAAAATTGGTCCAATCAATCCCCTTTGCCGTCTGGTTCCAATCGAGATGGAACATCGGGCCGTCATTCTCCACTTCCAAAGTGAAATGCCCGTCTTCTGAATGCCACGTAAGATCCACAACGCTCTTGCCAACACGCACATGTTCCACACGGAACGACTTCCAGTTGGCAGGAACCTGAGGCTCGAAATGCAAAGTGTTTTTCAGTCCATCCGACTCCAGCCCTAGCATGCCGTGAATCGCCGCGGAAAGAAATGCGGATGACGACCAGGTCTGCTCTGGCACAGATTCGCGTTGCGGTGTAAAGAAGCTACCTGACATCACCTCATGCATGTGACCAAGTGAATCCGCTGAAGCCCACGGCACGAGACTCTGCCACAATGCATTCGCAACATCTGGCCGATGAGCTCTCCACATCGTCTCGGCCGCCCCCGCCGTACTCACGGCCCACACACTCCCTTTCGCATACCCGGCCGGATCGTAATCCGCAGCTGTCGTCGGTTTGCTGCGCAGTCCCCACGCGGTCAAGTACGCAGGAGTCGCAAGCATGTCCAGAGTCGCAGACGTCTGTTCCGGCGTCGAAGCGCCGGAGGCAATCGCCGCCAGATCCGCCCCGGAAGTTTTCTCAGTCGCCGACCCCGATCGGGTAAATCCGCTGATCCAGCGCCGCTCTTTGGAATCCCAGTATCGCGATCGGATGCTCTCCCGGGCGCGTTGGCTCGCAGATTCCGCCTCGCGGCTCAGCGCCTCATCGTGCATCGACGCCGCCAATTCTGACATGGCATGAGCTGCGCTCACCCACGCCGCGGAGAGTGTCAATTCATCTGTGAGGCGATCCTGCTCGTTACCGCTCATCTTGTCCGCCGGTACGCGCGGCAGGCCGTCGCTCTTATCCAGCGTGGAAAGGCAGTATTGGTACGCCTTCAACGTTGCGGGCCAGTGCTGATTGAGGAATGCTTGATCCCCGCTGATCCTGTTGTGCCGTGCAAGCTCGGTCAGGAAATCAAACGTTATATCGACGTGGACGTACATGTAGGGATAGTCTTTGGCCCAATTCAGAAAGCCTGCACTTTGAGAAATCTCGTGCCACATCATCCCGTCATCCGGCTTTTGATACCGGTATAGAAATGCAAGCTCGTCAGCGGCCCGCTTGTAGTTGCCCTCGTTTAAAAGTGCGTCCATTGCAATCAAGCCATCTCCCGCAAAGTACCAGGCGTACTGGGGACGGCGTGATGTATGCGATGGGCCATAGCCTGCGACCATGCCGCATCCGAGCCGCGCATTGCACGTCCAGGCTTGCTCCAGCGCTATCTGCGCCCATTCGATCGCACGATTAGCCTCAGCATCAGGCGTAGTGATCTTCACAATCTCCGGCGACCTGAAGCGTTTCGCGTCGTCAATACTTGAATCCTCGGATGCGCGCAGCAAAGAAGCCGTCGTCGCATGCACCTCATCTGCCTTCTCACTCTGTCCCGCGAACACCAGGGTTGCGCACAGGCCACCCGCACAGGATTCCGGTTTCAATGTAAGAGTGGTCAGACGATTGAAATCGCTACCGCGGCGATCATTGTTCAATTCACTGTGCTCTGTTGCCTGTGGTGATGAAATGAGAGCTGCGAACTGATGCGAAGGTTCGCTCAGCAGAAAACCTCGCGCATCCTTGTCCCACGAGGTCTCCTGGCCACCAATTCCAGCCGGCCACATCAAATTGAGCGACGGCCGAAAGTCCACTTTGATCTTGAGATCACTCCTGCCCTCCACGGTAAAACGCGCCAGAACACCGGGCTCCTCCGCATGCGTCGTAATATGTTCCCGCACGCGAAAGTCCGGTGCCGTATAGATGCGGGTTACTCCGAGTGGATCAACGTCAACCGACGTGAGCATGCTGTTTGCAGGAATGATCGGCGCATCGGGCAATGCGAACCTGAGCTGATATCCAGACACAAGTTGCAGCGGAAAACTCCAGAATTCCAAACCATCTTCAGAGTACCCACCGGCAAACCCACGAATCCCATGCGCAGAGATGTACCTGTTCGGTAGCGCCCGCTCCGTTGACCAGACCGGTAGATCTTGCAGTTGTGTCCTGCCCGGTGACGATCCGGTAGCAGAGTCTTGTGCTGAACCGAGCGTGCCAAGCAAAAGAAGCGTTATGAGCAGGCGTAGCAATCGAGACTCCGAATATCGCAGGAAAAGTTGTAACGCAGCAGCGTGCACCAGATTATCCCACTTGGAACTCGCGGCACGGCGTCGCAATGTGAAGCTTTCGAATTCGCCGTCACTGCCAGCGCTTCGAACATCGCGAAACCGATTCAAATCTTCGTAAACCAGCCTTTTCCCCGCTTACCTTCCGTAGGTCGGCAATGTACTCTGACCGGGAGATGTCAGAACTCCGTATCGGTCCCGGGCAATCTGTCAACTCGCTTCGCACCGTCGTGCTTGAAAACGAGTTCCTGCGTGTCATCGTCTTGCCAGAAGCAGGCGCGCGTATCTGGCAAATCACCTACAAGCCCCTCGCAGCCGATCTTCTGTGGAACAACCCGGGCCTCGCTCCTTCTGCCCAGCCGCTGCACGCGTCCTACGATGACAACTGGTGCGGAGGCTGGGACGACCTGTTCCCTAACGACGAAGCAGGCCTGCTGGCAGGTCTCCAGGTCCCCGATCACGGAGAACTATGGACTGGCTCATGGGAAGCGGTACCGAACGAGGACGAAGATCTCATTCGCCTCGATCTCCGCTTCCACACTCCGATTACTCACTTCCTCGCTGAACGGTCGCTCATTCTGCGGCGAGACAGTTGCGTCCTCGAACTCGAATACCGGCTCACCAACCAGGGCTCAAGTCCGCTTCCGTTTCTTTGGAAGCTCCATCCTGCCTTCGCTGTCTCAACGCGGCATCGCATCGATTTTCCCGCCATGAAGGTTGTCCGCGAGATGGACTTCCCGGGAACACTGGAGACAGCGCCGCCAGTTTTCGATTGGCCGATCGCCGACACCGCGGCCGGAAAGCTCGATCTTCGCAACGTGCCCGACGTCTCATCGCGAGCGCTCCACTTCTTCTATGGAACGGGCTACACGGATGGTTGGTGCGGTATCACCAACAAAGCCAGCAAGCTCGCCGCTGCTCTGCGCTTTGATCCGCAGGTTTTTTCGAGCTGCTGGCTGTTTGCCACGCACGGCGGTTGGAACGACCTGAATGTCGCGGTGCTCGAACCCGCCACCGGCTATCCATTCCGCATTCAATCGATGATCGACAGCGGAAGAGCCCGCGTGCTTGCCCCTGGCGAAACGCTTGCCACTCCTGTGCTCTTCTCAGTGCAGCAAGGGCTGGACTCGATCGGCGGAATCGCAGAAGATGGACATATTCTGCCCGGCAATTGGGCTGGATCAATCTCATCAAGCCTGGGCCGATGTCTCCACCGATAGAAGAATCGCTGCGCCGATCGCAGTAAACGCGCCCATCGTCTGAAGACCGGTGAGCCGCTCTCCCAGGATCAGCACTGCCAGGAGAACCGTGAGCAGCGGATAAAGCGACACCAGTGAAATCACGATGGATGCTTTCCCGCCTGATTCCAGTGCGCGAAAACTGGTCCATGCTCCAAGCCCATTCAGCGCACCTCCCGCAATGGCGGAAATCAAAACCATCTTTCCAAGGCCCCAATTGAGATGGACTACAAGCATCACCACCGCAGACAAAGCAACCATGGCCCAGCAGAACCACAGAAACGACCTCTCGCTGGTGATCCTGTTGGTGGCCAGCTTCTGCGTGATTCCTGAAATTCCCCAAAGAACGAGCGCAACGACAGAGAACATAAGCCATAGCTGCATACGGTCCTTGCTCCTCTCTAGGCGCTAAGCATGTAAATGGCGGCAAACGCCAACGCAAGGCCCAGCCACTGCGTGCGGCCCAGCTTTTCTTTCAAAAACATAAGTGCCAGCAGAACAGTAACCATCGGAAACAGCGCCGTGACCGGCGCAACCACTGAAGCCTTGCCGCCCTTCACCAGCGCTTGAAAGAAAGCGATGTTACCCACTCCGCCCAGAATGCCGGTGAAAAATGCCCAGAAGATTCCCGAGTTGCGATTCGCAATTACTTTTCCTTGTTCCCGATGAACCGTGATGGCCACGAACACCATCAGCGGCGCCAGGCCCGCCGTATAGAGCAGTTGGTTCATGTAGGCGTCCACGCCGGTGGATGCAATCTTTGACACAAGACCCCAGGTGCCCCACAGCGCAATGGTCAGCAGAGACCACAGGAGCCACTTCGGAATGCGCCTGCGATGCACCGGGTTCGAACCTGCCGAAGTAGATTCCACTGGCCGAGCATAATGGCTATGCAGAATGCCCGGCAATGCCTTACGTGCTCTCTCATCCGTGTTTTGCGGATAATTCTTTCGTTCTAACACCCTCGCGCTTACCTGCCGTACGCGAGACGCTTTATCATCACCGCGTCCTGACCGGGAGATGGCCATGAAGATTACTGCCGTTGAGGCAATTCACCTGCGCGCTGAAGATCCGCTCATCGAGCTCTTCGACGGTTCCTACGACGACTGCGTGCTCGTCATCCACACCGATGAAGGCGTCACCGGCATCGGCGAAACCGAGTCCATGGCGCCCGCCATCCAGGCCATCGTGAAGGGCCCCTCCGCTCACAACCACGCCCGTCCCCTCTCGGCAGTTCTCATCGGGCAGGACCCTTCCGATCCCGTCGCGCTCTGGCATCAGATGTACGAGTCGACAGACTACGTCGGCCGCCGCGGACTTGCCATGCATGCCATCGGCGGCGTCGATTTGGCGTTGTGGGATCTCAAGGGCAAGATTGAAGGCAAGCCGGTCCACGAACTGCTCGGCGGCAGAAAGCGTGACCGCGTGCCTGCCTATGGCACTATCTATCCGATGGCCCGTACAGAAAACGATGTCCGCGCTCAGGTCGCTGAAGGTCAGTCCAAAAAGCTCTGCAACTTCAAATTCGCAGCAGACCCATGGTGGCTCGATGACATTGCTCTCACTGGCCGCCTGCTGAACGCAGCGCGCAAACAGGCTGGCGACGATGCGCATCTGATCGTGGACGCAGCGCTCTCCTACCGCACCGCACCGGAGGGTTTGAAGCTCTTTCCCATCTACCGCGACATCGGGCTATGGTTCCTTGAGGCACCCTTGCCCCTCGATGATGTTGAAGGCCACCTCGAGATGAGCAGTCACGGCATTCCCACCGGCGTAGGCGATCTCGGCCTGACCCATGTGCGCGAATTTATCGAAATGATGGACCGTGGCGGCGCCAGCATCTGCCAGCCGGACATCTCGCAAGTGGGCGGCTTTACCGGAATCCAGCAGATTGCCGCCGCTGCATATGCCCGCGGCAAGCGCGTAATCACCCACGGCTATAAGACGAATATCGAAATCGCCGCTAACCTGCACTTCCTCGCCACACAACCAAATGAAGAGCCACTCGAGTTTTCGTTAAGCCACTCCCCGCTTCGCTGGCACACCACGCGCGAGCACTTCCCGGTGGAAGACGATGGCTACGTCCGTATTCCGCAGGCTGCGGGCCTGGGCGTGACACTCAATCCTGAAACGATCGAGCGCTACCACTTCCTGAAAGGCTAGCCGCTTCAGGCGCTCCAAACATCCGCCGAGTCGACAATCGCGTCGCTTTTATTTCTGGATAACCGCGTGCCCCGATGTCCTCACATACTTCGGAGCCTGGGCGGACTGCGTGATTGACACGACAGAATCGTCCTCTGCCAGAACTCCACAATCGAATCGAACGTTTTTGAATCTAGCTCGTCCCCGGCCAGTGACACGCACTTGGCTCGTTGCGAGATCAGGTCTCTGAGCAGCCAGGCGAAGAGCACCGACAGTAGAGTCCTCAATCGTCATACTCGCATCGTCGTTCACACCAAGCCAGTCAGCGTACACATCCGATTTAAGTACAGTGAGTTTCGCGTGGCCGCTGGCAATCAGTTCATCAATCTGCGAATCATGCAGCGTGAGCTTCGCGTGCCCGCCTGCATACACATCCCAGGTATCCACATTCACATCGTTCAGCGCGATGCGGAATGGGCAGTTTGAGGCGTGCGGTTCCGGAAACACCGCCAGCTCTGATGCAGACCCAAGCCGCCCCTTCGGCAGATGCAACGCCCCTTCACAATCAGGCGAAAGCGCCAGTTGCACGCGGTCCATATGCGCCAGATCGGCAGACGACCTTCCATGCATATACAGCAGAAAGAATTGTATCCGCGCATCGGAGAGCTGCGCATGTGCTCCCGACCCAAGTTCCAATGTTCGCGTGAAGGCCCGGTCTACGGGAACGTTCTCGAATCGCAGATGATCATCCTCACCAGAATGGGTGGAAAGAAACACCAGTTCCAATCCATGCGCAGTCACCTGGCTCTCACGTGAAATCTCAAGCTCAAAGATTTTCAATCCATTTAGCTGGCCATGAACATGATCCAGATGAAACTCCGAATTCGTTGTAGCAAATCCATTCACATCCACATCACCCTTCAGACCCCACATGGGATGCGCTGAGCCCACCGGAGCCATCGTTGATTGCCGGATGATCACGTGTGCCGGGCCCTCGCACCTCAAGCCGCTCACACCATTCGGCGCGCCCATGGGATCAGCCACCAGCAGATGCACATTGTCTATCTCAAGCGTCGCGCCTGCGGCAACGCGAATTGGCCCGCGCAGATGCAGGGTCAGATTTCGCAGCGTTATCCGGCCTTGCACAAACAACTCGCCTTCGTGCTTGAACTCCCCAGGCCCTGAAACCACCGCGCCGTCTTGAAGCTTGGGAAGCGCCCTCTGTGCGATTAGTGGTGAAGGCGCCAATAACAACAAACCGATCCGGCACACAACTCGTGCATTCATGAAACGACCTTCCTGTCCGATCCTGACAGCTCAATGCACGCGCAGCAGAATCTTCAGCGTGTCTCCCGGATTTGTAGTGATGCGATCGAACGCTTGTTGCCCGTCTTCCAGTGCCATCTCCACTGTCCACGGAGTCAGGTCAATCTCACCGCTGATCAGTAGCGACAACGAACGTTCAAAGTCAACCGGCGTGTAGGCAAACGACATCACCACCCTGTGCTCTTTGCGAATGCTGGTTACGAAATCAATCTCGCTCTTCTCCGCACCCATGCCCAGCAGCACAACGGTGCCCCCTGGCCTGCACAGATCAAATGCGGCCTGCCGCGCCGCTCCCACGCCCGAAGCATCCAGCACCAGATCGAGCCCGTGACCGGCGAAGCGTCGTGCCTCTGCCCTTCCTTCTTCGCTCGACACATTCACCGCGGCAGACGCGCCCATCTGTCGCGCAACTCGAAGTCGCGCATCACTCAGGTCCTGCACCAGGATCTCGCGCACGCCAAGCCGCCTTGCTGCAAGCAGTGCGAGCGAGCCCATGGTTCCACCCCCGACAATCCCCATGCGGAAAAATGGCGCCGGTGCCGCGATGCGAAACAAATGCACGATATTCGCCAGAGGCTCGGTGATGACCGCCCGCGCATCGCTCAAGGAATCTGGAATTTCGTACACGTGTGAGCGCGGCAGAGAAACGTACTCGGCATAGCAACCCGCAGTGCGATCCAACCCAAGCAGGCGCCAGCTTGAACAAAGATTCTGCGCCCCGCTCAGGCAGGCAGCGCAGTGTCCGCAGTGGATAAGTGGATTGGCGACAACCCGCTTGCCCTCCGGAGTGCGCCCTACCAATTCGTGGCCCAGCACCAGCGGCGGAATGCGCCGACGGCTGTGACCCAGAAATCCAGAAACATCCGACCCGCAGATGCCGGCTGCGGCCACAGCGATCTCCACCTCGTTATCCTGAACTTCAGGACGAGCACGGTCTTCCATCATCACCTGTTTCGGAGCGGTATAAACCAACGCACGCATTCTTCTCTCTTTCTAAGTGGTTGCGCCCTGTGTCTCGGCAACAGAGCTGTCCGAGCTGCCCCACCGATGCGGCTGGTTTGCATAAGCCCTCGGCGTGCAGTGCATGTATTTCTTGAAGACGGAGGCGAAGTAAGCAGGATTGCAAAATCCGCAACGATCTGAAACTTCCGACACGTGCATGCGCGGATCCAGCAGCAGGCGCTTGCCCATCTCCAGTTTCTGGCGAATCAGATACTCTTCGAG
>Ga0157375_10003726_pt1 | contig 13230 bp, 7 predicted proteins | sample M35metaG_FD_115311 | JGI IMG/M metagenome (GOLD analysis project Ga0157375, IMG submission 115311) | Miscanthus rhizosphere microbial communities from Kellogg Biological Station, Michigan, USA - M3-5 metaG | ecosystem: Host-associated > Plants > Roots > Rhizosphere > Soil | place: USA: Michigan...
GCGGCGACGGCGATCACGCACGAGGCCGGCCACGCGCTCACGCCCGAGTTCGCGGCGCCGGAGCAGATCACCGGCGACGCCGTGACCACGGCGACGGACGTGCACGCGCTCGGAACGCTGCTCTACCTGCTGCTCACCGGACGACACCCGGCAGGTTCCTCGCGGCGCTCGCCGGTCGAGATGGTTCGGGCCATCCTCGAAGTCGAGGCGCCCCGTCCATCCGACGCCGCGTCCCGGAGCGATGAGGGAGAGGGCCCGGCAGCCGCGCGCGGGACGACCCCCGACGCTCTCCGCCGGCAGCTGCGGGGCGACCTCGACACGATCCTCGGCAAGGCCCTGAAGAAGGACCCGGCGCAGCGATATGGGTCCGTCAGCGCGTTCGCGGAGGACCTGCGGCGGCACCTCCGCCACGAACCCGTCCACGCGCGGCCGGACACCTGGCGATACCGCGTCGGAAAGTTCGTCCGGCGCAACCGCGCGTGGGTAGCGGCGGCCGCGCTCGGCGCCGCGGCGGCACTCGTCGGGACGAGCATCATCGTTGCCCGCGGACGCGAAGCGCAGCGGCAGCGCGATTCCGCGCAGGCCCAGCTCGCGCGCGCGACGGCGGCCAACGAGTTCCTCGGGTTCCTCCTGACCGTCGCGGCGCCCGCCGGGCGTCGTATCTCCGAGAGCGACCTGCTCGAGAAGGGCGAGGCGCTCGTCGACAAGCAGTTCGCCGACAACGACGACTTGCACTCCGAGATGCTCGCCACGATCGGCGAGCGTTACATGAACGCGAACAACTACGACCGGGCGCTCGTGGCGCTGGACCGCTCCCTGCGGCTCGCGCACGATCCCGGCGTTCGCGCACGCGCCCTCTGTCCGATGGCCCTGGTGAAGGTGGCCACCGGCGATCGTCGAGCCGGCGACACACTGATGGGTGACGCGCTGACGCATCTGCCGCGCGAGCCTCAGTACGCCCTGCAGCGCGCGGCGTGCCTGTGCCGATACAGCGAGTTCGGGGCCTTCACCGACGAGGCACAGCCGATGATCCAGCACGCCCGCGAAGCTCTGAAAGTGCTGGACGAGGCGTCCGTGCCGAGCCAGCCCCAGCGGATCGACGCACAGGCGGCGCTGGCTTACGGCCTGTACCTCGCGCGCGACTACACGGAAGCCGACCGCGCGTACGTCCGGCTCATGAACGACCTCGAGAAGGCCGGCCGTGGAGAGACGATGGCCGCTGCCGACGTGCTGACCAACTGGGCCCTCGTCCATTTCGACACGGATCTCGTCAACGCGGAGCCGATCTGCCGCCGGTCCGTGGAGCTCCACCGCGCCGTCGAGGGCGCGGACGGCGTCACGCCGATCGCGCTCCTGAACCACGCCGCGGCCCTCTCCGAGCTCGCGCGCTACGACGAGGCCGAGTCCGTCTACCTCGAGACGATGCGGACCGCGCACGACCGCGCCGATCACCAGGCCGAGCTGGACGCGATGCTCGAGCTCGCGGACCTCTACTCAACGCGCGGCGATCCGAAGAGAGCGCTCGCGCTGCTAGCCGAGGCGGAACGGAAGTTCCGGAACACGCCGGCGTTCGGAGAGAGCCGGCAGGCCAATGCGGCATATTCGCGAGGGCTGGCCGCGGCCGTCCAGGGAGCGCCGGCCGAGGCGCGCTCCCGGTTCCGGGAGTGCGTCCGGATCTACGACGGGATGCCGTCGAAGTTCAACCAGAACGTAGCGGCGCTGATCGGCATCGCTCGTGCGGACCAGGCGCTGGGCGATGCCGCCGAGGCCGAGACCGCGGCCCTCCGGGCGGTGACGATGGCCGAGTCCTTGTTTCCGAAAGGGACGCCGTCCTACCTGATCGGCCGGGCTCGAGCGGCGCTCGGCGAGATCCAGCTCGCACGCAGCGACGCCGCGGGGCGGGCGACGATCTCCGCGGCGGCGGAGATGCTGGCTGGCACGCTGGGGCCGGGTCATCCGGAGACGATCGCCGCCCGCCGGCTCTCCGAATCGGCAGTCAGGGCGCCGTGAGCCGAACGCCCCTCGCGTCGTGTCGAGGGCGCCGCGGGAAACCGGTCCATTTCGCCAGCCCGCTACCTACTGCCAGTGCAGCCCGAGGGCCTTCGACAGGAAGACCGCCATCTGCCCGCGCGTGATCGGATCGCCCACTCCGAAGTTGCCGTTGCCGTAACCCGCGGTGATCCCCGCGGCGTAGAGCGCCTCCACGAACTGGAAGAAGGGGTGGTCCGTCGGAACGTCGGGGAACGTCGCGGTCGCCGGCGGCGGGCTCACCGTTCTCCGCCAGATGACCTTCACTCCGCCGATCCCGGTCGAAGGATTCAGCAGTACTTCGAAGTAGTGCGCGAGAAAGACTCCATCTTCGTCCGACGTTTCTTTATAGACGTAAGGCGGAACGACGTCTGCGCAAGCCACTCCGGCTCCAAAGGCCCAGTCGGACTGGATGTAGGGGGTGATGTCGACGGCTCCGGGTAAGACGCCGCCCGGGACGAGCCTCGTCGCCTTCAGCTTCATCAGGACGCCGGCGTCCGGATTCAGGTCGTCCGCATAGAGGCATAAACCATGGATTTCGGCGCCTGCGGGAAGGGTCAAGGGAGCAACGTAGACCTGATATCCGCCGGTGTGGTTGCTCTCGAGATAGCCCGATGTGAAGCTCTGGAAGACATACTCGGCGAGATACGTGTTGCCGTGGAAGGCCGCCGCGCCCACATGCGTCGCCTGGAAATCGGGTCCGTAGCTTTCGGGAGTTCGGACGAGCCCGGGGGACTGGCCCTTGAGGACGGCGGAGGAGAGGACGAGAGCGCCGAAGAGACTCGAGCTTCGCTTCATGACGACCTCCACGCTTGGGCGGATCGTATCGAACATGGGATGTCTCGCGCCGCCGTGTAGAATTCCGCCCGTATTTCCATGGAAAAGAAGCGCAAGTTCCTCTTCGTTTCTCTGACGGGTCTGGTCGGCGACATCGCGTGGCAGGTCCTCAAGGAGGGCCACGAGGTCCGCTACTTCATCGGCGACCCGCAGGAGAAGGACATCGCGGACGGTTTCGTCCCGAAGACCGACGACTGGGAGAAGGACGTCGACTGGGCCGACGTCATCGTCTTCGACGACACGCTCGGGCAGGGCGAAAAGGCGGTCGCGCTGCGCGCGCGCGGGAAGGCCGTCGTGGGCGGCACGCCCTACACCGACCGGCTCGAGGACGACCGCTCATTCGGCCAGGAGGAGCTCAAGAAGGCCGGCGTCACGATCATCCCGTACGGCGAGTTCGACAACTTCGACGAGGCCATCGCCTACGTCCAGGAGAACCCGACGCGCTACGTCATCAAACCGTCGGGCGCGGCGGGCAACGTCAAGCGGCGCCTCTTCGTCGGCGACGAGGAGGACGGCCGCGACGTCGTCCGCATGCTCGAGGCGTACAAGAAGGCCTTTGCGGACGAGATCAAGGTGTTCCAGCTCCAGAAGCGCGTCGTCGGCGTCGAGGTCGCGGTCGGCGCTTTCTTCAACGGCAAGAACTACGTCCACCCGATCAACACGAACTTCGAGCACAAGAAGCTGTTCCCGGGGAACAGCGGGCCGCCGACGGGCGAGATGGGCACGACGATGTTCTGGTCGGAGCCCAACAAGATCTTCGAGCAGACGCTCTTGAAGATGGAGCCGCGCCTCGCCGAGGAGGGGTACGTCGGCTACATCGACGTGAACTGCATCGTGAACAACAACGGCATCTACCCGCTGGAGTTCACGTCGCGGTTCGGCTACCCGACGATCTTCATCCAGCAAGAGGGCATGATCACGCCGATCGGGCTCTTCCTGGACGACCTCGCGCACGGGCGCGATCCGAAGCTGAAATGCAAGAGCGGCTTCCAGGTCGGCGTGCGCATCGTCATGCCTCCCTTCCCCTTCGACGACGACGCGACCTTCGAGTCGTTCACGAAGAACGCGGTGATCGTGTTCAAGCGCGGGACGCCCGAGGAGGTCCACATCGAGGACACGAAGATCGTCGAGGGCCAGTGGCTCGTGGCCGGCACGTCCGGCGTCGTGTTGACGGTCGTCGGCCTCGGCCAGACGATGAAGCAGGCGCGCGAGCAGGCCTACTCGCGCGTGCGGAACATCCTGATTCCGAACATGTACTACCGGGACGACATCGGGGAGAGGTGGGCCGAGGACAGCGACAAGCTCCACAACTGGGGGTACTTGAGATGAGGTTGGCGCTCGAGTTGAAGCTGACGGCGGCCCTCGAGGTCGTCGCTTGGGCGCGAGCCGTCCGGGCCGCCGCAGCTTAACTCTCGCTTCGAGGCAACATTCTCGCGCGACTGACGCATTAGCCAGGGCTAATACGTCGGCCGACCTCACTCCTTGTCGCTCGGGTCGTTGAAGAGCGTGCTCAGCTTGATGCTGCCGTGCCCGAACTGCGGGTACCCGTCCGTCTCCCAGTTCCCGGGGTCCAGGTTCGACGCCGTGTCGTCCGGCGGGAAGAGGATCAGGGACTTCAGGAAGTCGAGCACGTCCTGCCTGTGCTCGTCGCTCAGGTCCGCGAAGCGGTTTCGGGCTCCCTGCGCCTCGCCGCCGTGCCGGAGGATGGCCTCGGCGAGATTGATGCTGCGGCCGTCGTGGCCGAACACGCCTTTGCTTCCCACGCCCCACAGTGCGCGGGTCAGGAACTCCTTCTGCGTCGTGCCGTCCCAGCTCCGCTCGTGGAAGTTGGGCCCGAGGTCGTGCCGCTTGAAGTCCGTGAAGATGTCGTCGACGAGGAACGGGTGCTGTTTCGGGCGCTTCAGGTCCGGGAATCCGCTGCCGTCCGGCGTCGCGTCGAACAGCGGGGCCGCGGTGGCGTAGAGGTGGTTGAGGTTGCCGCGCCGGGGATCGTACGCGGTGTCGACGTCCGCGACTCGCCGGTCGCGATCGACGACGAGGCTCTGGACGTGACACGAGGTGCATCCGATCTGGTCGAACGTGCGCAGCCCTCGCTTCGTCGCCTGGGTCTGCATGTAGACGGCCGGTTTGAAATAGTTCAGCAGGTAGAACTCGAGGTAGTCCACGAGCGCGGTCGACACCTCGTTACCCGAGACGTTTCCGTCCGGCTCGAACGCGGGGTTGGCGACCGGGGCCGCCTCGAGCCGATCCTGGGCGCCGTCGAGGACCATCCCCGCCGGGGTCATCACTCGCGACCCGGAGACCGCGCGCGCCAGGTCCGGATCCGCGGCGTCGAGGCCCATCTCGCCATGCAGTGCGCCGACCACGAACTCTCGGATCGAGATGGTCTGGCCGTGCGCGAAGAAGGGCCTCACGCGGAGGTCGGCGTCCACGCCCTCGACGCGCGACGTGTCGACCGATCCGTTCGGAGTCGAGGTGATGAAACCGTACGAGATTCCCTTCGCGACGAGCGGTTTCGTGACGTCCCGGCCGAGCGCTCGGGCGGACGCGACCGCCCCGTCCCGAATCTGCCGCAGCTGCCCCGTGATCTCGTCCGCGAGCATCTCCCGCAGGCCGATGCCGAAGAGGTGCGGAGCGTCGCGGCTGTCCGGACGCGTGACGACGTCGCCGCCGTAGCCGGCCGAGCCGCGCGGGCGGCCGTGGCAGCTCGCGCAGCTGTCGGAGAGGCCCGCGCCGATCGCGAGGATCGTGTTCACGTCGCCGATGCCGTCATCCACGCCCGGGCCCTGAAATTCCAGACGCGTGAACTTGCGCTGAAAGATCTGGCGCCCGCGCCGGATCGCCCGAAAAGGGTCCCGGCTGATGATGAACGACGACGAATCCGGCGTGGTCGCATTGCCGCGTCCGGCGCCCACCTCCTCGGCGAGCGACTTGGCGATCCCCTCATTAGCGAGGTTGGGGGCCTGCGTGCGGTCGATCATCTGGGCCGCCAGGCTCGCGGGAAGGGCGAGCCCCATGACGAGCAGGACACCCGCGGACGATCCGGCTGTACGGCGGTTCATGTCGACCTCCTGCCGCAAATGCGGCTCTCAAACAACCACGAAGCGTCTGCTCGCCGAGGTAGCGGGATGTGCCTCTGTGAGATAGATCGGAAACGGCGGCCAAAAGCGGACAGCCTCACAGCTGGAAAGTTCGTGTCAGGAACGCCGCCATCTGTGCCCGCGTGACCGGTGAGCCGGGGCAGTACTCCGGCGGATCCGCTCGACAACCTCGGGTGACGCCCCCCGCGTAGAGCTCCTCGATCCAGTCCGCGAACGGCCCGGGGCACGGGACGTCGTCGAAGACCCCTCTGCAGGGCGTCGGCACGAACGCGGGTCCCTCGGACGTCTTGAGCAGAAAGACCGCCATCTGCTGACGGGTCACCGGCTCATTCGGGCAGTAGAGTCCGCCGCCGCAGCCTCCCGTGATGCCTTCCGCGGCGAGCTCCTCGATCCACTCCGCATACGGCGAGCTGCACGGCACGTCGGGAAAGAGGCCCTCGCAGCGGTGCGGCGCGGAGTAGCCCGGTCCGTGCCCGGCCTTCAGGAGGAACACGGCCATCTGCGCGCGCGTGACCGGTGCGTCGCGACAGTAGTTGCCTCCGCCGCATCCGGTCGTGATGCCGCGCCGGAAGATGCTCTCCACCGAAGGGTGGAACGGATCCGCCTGCGGCACGTCGACGAAGTCGCTCAGCCACGCCTTCGGCCCGACGCTCACGGACCCGTCGGGCCGCGCGACGCTCAGGTCGGCGAGCGTTCCGGGCGCGAGCGCCGGAGACGCGGCCGTCAGGCGGGTCGGTCCGACGTACGTGACTCCTCCGACAGCCGCGCCGCCGATCGTCACGGCGGCGCCGCTCGCGAAGTCGAAGCCGGCGACCGTCACGGGCGTGCCGCCGGCGGGCGGCCCGGAGCTCGGCGTCATCGTCGTGCCGGGAGGGACGAGCCGGCCGATCCGGTCGCCGTGCACCTCCGTGAACCAGAGGTTGCCGTCCGGGCCGACCGCGATCCCGCTCAGTCCGGCCGCCTGGCTCGGTATCGCGAACTCGGTGGCCGTCCCCGCGGTCGTGACGCGGACGAGACGGTCGTCGAGGTACGCGGTGAGCCAGAGGTTCCCGTCCGGAGCCGCGGCGATCTGGAACCCCGGCCGCGCGGGGAACTCCGTGATCGCGCCCGACGGCGTGATGCGCCCGACGCTGGTGCCGATGTACTCCGTGAACCAGAGGTTCCCGTCGGGACCGGCCGCGATCCCCGCGGGCAGAACGTTCGGCGTCGAGACGGCGAAGTCGGTGATCGTCCCCGAGGGCGTCGCGCGCCCGATAGCGTTTCCGGCGGCGTTGTACTCGGTGAACCAGAGGTTCCCGTCGGGACCGGCCGCGATCATCAGGGGGTCCGCCGCCGCGGTCGGCACGTCGAACTCCGTGATCGTGCCGTCCAGAGTGACGCGGGCGATCTTGTCGGCGTTCTCCTCGGCCACCCACATGTTTCCGTCCGGCCCCGCCGCGATGCCGTAGGGATAGGCGTTCGCCGTGGGCACGGGAAACTCCTCTCCCGACCCCGAGATCGAGACGTGCCCGACGTTGTTGGCGGCGAGCTGCGTGAACCACGCATCGCCGTCGGGCCCGAACGCCAGACCGTCGAGGCCGGCGCCCGGCGGGTAGATTTCCATCTCCTCGTAGGTCCCGTCGAGCCGCATCGTCGCCAGGCGGTCGAGCCCGGACTCCACGAACCAGAGGTTCCCGTCCGGGCCGGCGGTGATCTGGTTCGGGTAGGCGCCGGACTTCAGAGCGAGCTCGACGACCGGCGAGACCCGTCCAATCGCGTTACCGGCGGCGCCCAGCTCCGTGAACCACAGGTTCCCCTGCGGGCCATGCGAGATGCCGAACGGCACCGCCGAGCCGGTCGGCAGCGGGATCTCGGTGACCGAGCCGTCCGGGTTCACGCGGCCGAGCCCGCTCGCCCCCTCCTCGGTGAACCAGACTCCGTCACTCGCGCCGGTGACGCCGGATGGCCCCGCCGCCGACGTCGGGACAGGAAACTCGGTGATCGATCCGTCGCCGTTGACGCGTCCGATCTTGTTGCCCGAGTTCTCCGCGAACCAGACGTAGCCATTGACCCCCACCGCGATCCCGAACGGTCCGGCCCCGGGCGTGGGCACGTCGATCTCGCTGATCGCACCATCGGGAGTGATCCTCCCGATCTTCCCGGCGCCGTGCTCGGTGAACCAGAGGTTGCCGTCCTGTCCGGCGGTAATGCCGAGCGGAAACGCCGACGCCGTGGTCAGCGGGAACTCGTCGACCGTGCCGTCCGGCGCGATCCGCCCGATCGCGTTGCCCTCGAGCTCCGTGAACCAGAGATTCCCGTCCGGCCCGTCCGTGATCTGCCTCGGAGACGAGCCTGCGGCGAGGGGGAATTCCGTGATGGAGCCGTCGGCATTCAGGCGGCCGATCCGGTTCGCGTCCTGCTCGGTGAACCAGATCCGCCGCTCGGAATCCTCGGCGATGCCGCGCGGTCCGGTCCCGGACGGCAGCGCGATCTCTTCGATCAGGCCGGAGGGGTGGATCCGGCCGATCCGGTTCCGCGAATACTCCGTGAACCACATGTTGCCGAACGGCCCCACGATGATCTCCATGGGCCCCACCGACGCCGTCGGGAGCGGAAACTCCGTGATCGTGTGCGGCGAGACCCCGCCGACGACGCCGAAGGCGGACAGGAGCGAGGCGCAGACTCGCGGACCCCTCGCATCCTTCATCCGTGAACTTCCTCCCGACATGGAAAACGAAAAGGCGGCGGTGAATGCGACACGCCCGGAGACCGTTTCGAGATCGAATGGCGCTCCCGCCGGTCAGTTCGGCCAGTGCAGTCCCAGCGCCTTTGCGAGGAAGATCGCCATCTGGCGCCGCGTCACGGCGACGTCCGGACAGAAATTGCCGCCGCCGCACCCGCCCGTGATGCCCGAGGCTGCGAGGGCCTCGACGTACTGAAATCCGGAATCGTCCACCGGCACGTCCGCGAAGCTCGCCTGTGCCGGAGCGGGGCTCACCGACCGCCGGTACCAGACGTTCACGCCTCGAAACCACACGTCCGGGATCGGAGCCCCCGGACGCTGATGCACCAGGAATCGGTAGTAGTTGTCGAGGTTGTTGGCGGTGGGGTACGAGAGGTCGAGCACCTGATAGCCGCACCCGGCGGTCGTCGTAAAGGCCGCGATCGTGTCGGGGGCCGAGACGCCATGGTCGGCGAAGAGATAGACGTCCCAGTCTCCGTCGGCGGAGGAGCAGCCCACGAACTCGACGGTGTCGATGACGACGCCGGCGGGGAGTGCCACCGCCGCGACCGCGTCGAATACGAAGGAATCGTCGCTGACGAAGTAGGCGCTCCCGTCGGTCTGCATGTAGAGCTGGTCGTAGGGAAAACGGGCAACGAACGCGCTCGATCCGATCGACAGAACGGTGTCGCTCGACGTTCCGAATTCCTCGCCGCGGCGTGGCGACGCGGTCCGGCCGGCGGGCCGGGCGCTCGGCAGGACCTGCGCGGAGACGCGCGCGTGCGGCAGGAAGGCGCCGAACAGAAATGCCGCGATGAGGGCGGCTGACCGCGATGCTTTCATGGCACTCCCCTTCCCTCCCCGTCGTGCGGGTTCGCGAACGGAACCGGCGTAGCGGCTCCTCGACACAAAGAACGCAAAACACGTCGCGCGTGCGACACGCCATCGGCGTTCGGGTGTACTCTCGGACCGCTCTCCGGGCATCCCGTGGCGCAGACCATCGCGTCCCTGCTCGCTTCCGCCGAGAGCGGCGACCCTTCCGCGGCCGACGCCCTCTTCGCGGCGCTCTACTCGGAGCTGCACCGTCTCGCGGCCCGGCAGCTCGGCGGACGGAGCTCCAACCTCACGCTCGGGACGACCACGCTGCTCCACGAGGCGTACCTCAACATCGCGCGCGCGGGCGCGGAGTTCCCGGATCGGGCGCGCTTCATGGCGTACGCCTCCCGCGTCATGCGTCGTCTGGTGATCGACTACGCTCGCCGGCGCCGGGCGCAGAAGCGCGGCGGCGGTTTCCAGATCACGGCGATGGATCGCGAGCCCGAGGCGCCGCCGGCAGACCCGGAGGAGCTCGTCCGCATCAGCGCGGCGCTCGACGATCTCGCGGCCGCCGATCCGCCGCTCGCCGAGCTGGTCGACCTGAAGTTCTTCGGCGGCTTCTCGCTCCCCGAGATCGCCGCGATGCGCGGCGTGTCGCCGCGGACGACGCAGAGGCAGTGGGAGAAGGCTCGCCTCTACCTCCAGGACGCGATCCGGAGGTCGCTGCGCGCATGAGGGCGAAACGAACGGGAGTGCCGGCGTGCCCGGCCTGAGCCGCGAGCGCTGGCTCGCCGTCGGGCCCCACCTCGACCGGGCCCTGGAGCTGACCGGCGCGGAGCGCGAGGCTCTGCTCGAGTCGCTCGACGCCGAGGACCCGGACGCAGCGCGCGACCTCCGCGCGCTGCTGGCCGCCGACCACTCACAAGACGGCGGGAGGTTCCTCGAGGTCGCGCCGGAGCTGCCGGCGGCGACGCTCGAGGGCCAGGCGCTGGGTGCCTACACGCTGGTTTCCCCCATCGGAGCCGGCGGTATGGGAAGCGTGTGGCTCGCGCGGCGCAGCGACGGGCGCTTCGAGGGAACGGTTGCCGTAAAGCTCTTGAACGCCAGCCTCGTCGGGCGGGCCGGGGAGGAACGCTTCCGCCGCGAGGGCAGCATCCTGGCGAGGCTCGCGCATCCCCACATCGCGCGCCTCCATGACGCCGGAGTGTCGGCCACGGGTCAGCCCTATCTCGTCCTCGAGCACGTCGCGGGCGAGCCGATCGACCGGTACTGCGACAACCGGCGCCTCGACGTGCGGGCGCGACTGCATCTCGCCCTCGACGTCCTCGCGGCAGTCGCCCACGCCCACGCGAGCCTGATCGTGCATCGAGACATCAAGCCCTCGAACGTGCTGGTCGGCGAGGACGGAGCGGTCAAGCTGCTCGACTTCGGAATCGCCAAGTTGCTCGAGGAGGACGGCAGCGGCGAGGCCACCTCGCTCACGAGGGAGGGCGGGAGCGCCCTGACGCCCGAGTTCGCGGCGCCCGAGCAGATCACCGGCGGCGCGGTCACGACGGCGACGGACGTCTACGCGCTGGGGACGCTGCTGTACGTCCTGCTGAGCGGCCGTCATCCGGCCGAGGAATCCCTGGGCTCGACCGCCCGGCTGGTGCGCGCGATCGTGGACACGGATCCCGACAGAGTCTCCACCTCGCCGGGGGACGACGACGCGTCGGCGCGGAACACGACACGGGAGGGACTGAAGCGCGTCCTTCGCGGAGACCTCGACGTCATCGTGGCCCGCTGCCTGAAGAAGGCGCCCGCGGAACGCTATGCCTCCGTGAGCATGCTGGCGGAGGACGTCCAGCGGTACCTGGACGACGAGCCCATCGGCGCGCGTCCCGACACGCTGGCGTACCGCGCGGCCAAGTTCGTGCGCCGGCACACCGGCGCCGTCGCGGCGGCGGCGGCGGTCGCTCTCCTTCTCGCGGGCCTCGTCGGCTTCTACACGGCGCGGCTGACCCGAGAGCGCGACCGGGCGCGACTCCAGGCGCTGAGGGCCACGAAGGCCAGCGAGTTCCTGTCGGACCTCCTGACCGAGGCGGATCCGTACGAGAAGAAGGAGCCCTCCGTGCGCGATCTCCTCGACGCCGGCGCGGCACGCGTCCACAAGGAGCTTTCGGACCAGCCCGAGCTCGAAGCCGAGATGCTCACCGCGATCGGGCGGGTCTATCACCACCTCGGCGCCGACGATAAGGCCCAGTCCCTGCTGGAGGAGGCGGTCGCCGTCGCGCGCCGCGGCGTGGGGCCCGGCAGCGAGCAGGCGGCCGATGCACTGAACAACCTGGGATTGGTTCTGCGCGACCGCGGCCAGCTCACCGCCGCCGAGAGGGCCCTCACGGAGTCGCTGGCGCTGCGCCGCAGGCTCTACGGCACCGAACACAAGGACCTCGCCGTGACGCTCGTCGAGCTCGCGGGCGTCTACGAGGACCAGGGGCGCGACGACCGGGCCGAGCCGCTCCTGCTGGAGTCGCTCGTGATCCGGCGCAAGCTTCTGGGACCGGAGGACCACGAAACCGGCGTCAGCATGAATGATCTCGCGCTGCTGAAACGCCGCCGGGGCGAGCTGGCCGAGGCGGAATCGCTGTTTCGCCGGGTGCTCGCCATCTTCCGGAAGACGATGGGGGAAGATCACCCGCACGTCGCGAGCGCGCTCGGCAATCTCGCTCTCGTCGTCGCCGATCGAGGCGACTTTCCGGAGGCCGAGAGGCTGTTTCGAGAGTCTCTCGCGCTCGACCGACAGAAACTCGGAGATCGGAATCCCGACGTGGGGAACACGTGGGTCAACCTCTCCCGGCCTCTGCTGGAGGAGAAGAAGTACGACGAGGCCGCGGCCGCGGCGCGACAGGGCCTGGAGATCACGCGGGCGTCCCTGGGCGGCGATCATCCGCGGATCGCGTATGGCGAGATCTACCTCGCTCGGGCCGACCTCGCGCGCGGGAACGCCGCGGCGGCCGAGCCGCTGGCGCGCGACGCGCTGCGGATCCGGGAGCGCACGTTCCCGGCGAACGACTGGCGCGTCGGCGTCGCGAAGAGCACGCTCGGCGCCGCCCTCACCGCGCTGGGACGCTACGACGAGGCGGACCGGCTGCTGCGCGAGGCCCAGCGCGTTCTGAAGGACGTCCCGGGAGCGCAGGGCCAGGAGGCGAAGGCGGCGGCGGTCCGACTCGCCGCACTCTCCGAAGCGAGGGGCCGGGTCTCACGGCGCTGACGAGACACCGGCCCCTCGACCGGACATATTAGCCGTAGCTAATGGATCGACCTGGTTCCCGGTCCTCACCGGCTCGACGTCTGCACCGGCGGCTCGACCGGGTCCGGCACCCGGTTGTGGATCGGCTGGATCGTGCGCAGGTAGGCGTAGATCGACTTCAGGTCCTCGTCATTGAGGTTCCGGAACGCCTGCCACGGCATCGGCGGCAGGATCGGACGCGAGACGCCCATGTGCCGTCCCGTCCGGAGCGCCCCGACGAACGTCTGCTCCGACCAGCTCCCGATCCCCGTGTTCTCGTCCGGCGTCAGGTTCGCCGTATAGCTGACGCCCCACGGCCCCGACCACGCGGTCAGGTCCCAGTACGCCGTCGACATCCACGGGCCAGCCGCCTTCGGTGCCTCGGGCATCGGAGAGCCCGCCGGGTGACCGGAGAGCAGCCGCGTGGCGTCCTCGACCGGCCCGTTCGGCCCCGTCACCTTCGGCGTGTGGCAGTCGCC
>Ga0157375_10003731_pt1 | contig 13220 bp, 14 predicted proteins | sample M35metaG_FD_115311 | JGI IMG/M metagenome (GOLD analysis project Ga0157375, IMG submission 115311) | Miscanthus rhizosphere microbial communities from Kellogg Biological Station, Michigan, USA - M3-5 metaG | ecosystem: Host-associated > Plants > Roots > Rhizosphere > Soil | place: USA: Michigan...
CAACTGCGACGACCTGATCGTGCCGTTGGCGCTGTGGCGCGAACACGGTCACGCCCTCAAGGCCCGCGACGGCGGCCTGGGTGTGTGGCTGGACGCCGATGAAGAAGCCGAAGAGATCGGCGCCGACGTGGAACACTTCCAGGTCATCGCGCTGAATTTCCCGGCCTTCACCGACGGGCGCAACTACTCCAACGCACGCCTGCTGCGTGACCGCTACGGTTACAAGGGCGAGCTGCGGGCGATTGGCGACGTGCTGCGCGACCAGTTGTTCTACCTGCGCCGCTGCGGGTTCGATGCCTTCGCCTTGCGCGCCGACAAAGACCCGTACGAAGCGCTGGAAAGCCTCAAGGACTTCTCGGTGACGTACCAGGCTGCGACGGATGAACCGTTGCCGCTGTTCCGCCGCCGCTGAACCTTGGCGTACAAAAAAGCCCTGGCAATGCCAGGGCTTTTTTTATGCGTCGTTTTTGATGGCGGCCAGCACACGCTGCTGGCCCATGGAACAGGGAACGCCTTCAGGGTGCGCCCGCACCGTCTCGATCACCCCCAGCAATTGCGCCTTGCTGTGGGCCAACTGCGCTTGCATCTGTTCGATCTGCTGCACCTTGCGCTCCAGCGCGTCGATCAGCTCCTCGCGCTTGTGCTCGCCCGGGGCCGGCATCAAAGCCTTTAGCTCCTGCAAGGTGAAACCGGCCTTTTGCGCACTCTGGATCAGTTGCAGGGTCTGTAGCGCCTCTGCGGCATAACGCCGGTAGCCATTGGCCTGGCGCCCCACCTGGCTGATCAGGCCTTCGGCTTCGTAGAAGCGGATGCGCGATGCCGCCAAGCCACTCTGTTTTGCCAGCTCACCAATATTCATCGCCACGCCCTGCTTGACATTAAAGTTAACTTTAAGCTTAGCCTGAGGCCTCCCCCGCTCAGGAGTCAACCCATGTCACCCTTTGAAGCCTTGCAACTGCCCAACGGCCAAGTCCTCGCCAACCGCATCGCCAAGGCGGCGATGGAAGAGAACATGGCGGATGCTCGGCAAGCGCCCTCCCGCGAATTGAAGCAGCTGTACAAGGCCTGGGCCGACGGCGAACCGGGCTTGCTGTTGACCGGCAACGTGATGATCGACCGTCGCGCCATGACCGGCCCCGGTGGCGTCGCCCTGGAAGATGAGCAGCACCTGGCGAGCTTTCGCGAATGGGCCGACATCGCCCGCGCCAAGGGCGTGCACTTCTGGGTGCAACTCAACCACCCCGGCCGCCAGACCATGGCCAACCTGGGCCAGCAAGCGCTGGCGCCGTCGGCGGTCGCACTGGACCTCGGTGGTTTTTCCAAGATGTTCGCCAAGCCCAAGGCGATGACCGAAGACGATATTCAAGACGTGATCCAGCGCTTCGCCACCAGCGCCCGCCTGGCCGAGCAAGCCGGCTTCACCGGCGTGCAGATCCATGCGGCCCACGGTTACCTGCTCAGCCAGTTCCTGTCGCCGCTGAGCAACCAGCGCACCGATCGCTGGGGCGGCAGCCTGGAGAACCGCGCCCGCTTGCTGGTGGAGGTGATCACGGCCGTGCGCGCCAGCGTCAGCCCCGGGTTTTGCGTGGCGGTGAAGCTCAACTCGGCAGACTTCCAGCGCGGAGGTTTCGACGCGGCGGATGCGCGGGCGGTGGTCGAGTTGCTCAACACCTTGCCGGTCGACCTGCTGGAGTTGTCCGGTGGCAGTTACGAAGCCCCGGCCATGCAGGGCGAAGCGCGGGACGGCCGGACCCTGGCCCGTGAGGCGTACTTTTTGGAGATGGCCAGTGAGCTGGCGGCCATTGCCACCATGCCGGTGATGGTCACCGGCGGCATTCGCCGCTTGCCGGTGGTGCAACAAGTGCTCGACAGCGGCATCGCCATGGCCGGTATCGCCACAGCGCTGACCCTGGAACCCCAGCTGATCAAACACTGGCGTGAGGGGCGCGACCTCAACCCGCAATTGCAGCCGATCCGCTGGAAGCGCAAGCCGCTGGCCTCCCTCGCCACCATGGCCGTGGTGCGCGAGCAACTGCGCCGCCTGAGCCGCGGGCGCCTGCCCAACCCGAGCGTCGCGCCCCTGCTGGCTCTGATACGTGACCAGTGGTTTATCGCACGACGCACCCGCCAATACCGTGCGGCCATGACGCAATCTTCACAATAAGAACGGAGCATTCGCCGTGATCGAACTGTCCTCTACTGATCAGCCGTTTTTAACCTCACTGACGATTGGAGTGCTTCATGGCGAACATCAACCTGGCCCAGCAATTGGCAACCACCCTTGAACAGGCGGGCATCAAGCGCATCTGGGGCCTGACCGGCGACAGCCTGAACGGCCTGACCGACGCCCTGCGCACCATGGACAGCATCGAGTGGATGCACGTGCGCCATGAGGAAGTCGCCGCCTTCGCGGCTGGCGCCGAGGCGGCAGCCACCGGCGAATTGACGGTGTGCGCCGGCAGCTGCGGGCCGGGCAACCTGCACCTGATCAATGGGCTGTTCGACTGCCATCGCAACCACGTGCCGGTGCTGGCCATTGCGGCGCAGATCCCCTCCTCCGAGATCGGCCTGAACTACTTCCAGGAAACCCATCCCCAGGAACTGTTCAAGGAGTGCAGCCACTTTATCGAGCTGGTGACCAACCCCGCGCAGATGCCCCAGGTGCTGCACCGCGCCATGCGTTCGGCGATCCTCAACCGTGGCGTGGCCGTGGTGGTGATCCCCGGGGATATTTCGCTGCTGGAGGTTGAGGACACGCTCAAGCCCTGGCCTGCCCTGCACGCACCGCGCACCTTACCGGCCGAACAGGACCTGCAACGCCTCACCGAGCTGCTCGATGGCAGCCAGAAAGTCACCCTGCTGTGCGGCAGCGGCTGTGCCGGCGCCCATGACCAGGTGGTGGCCTTGGCCGATACCCTGGGCGCACCGGTGGTGCATGCCTTGCGCGGCAAGGAGCATGTGGAATGGGACAACCCGTTTGACGTGGGCATGACCGGCCTGATCGGCTTCAGCTCGGGTTATCACGCCATGCTCAACTGTGACACCTTGATCATGCTCGGCACCGACTTCCCCTACCGCCAGTTCTACCCCACCGACGCGAAGATCATCCAGGTCGACCGCAACCCGCAGGCACTGGGGCGCCGCGCCACCCTGGACCTGGGCATCGCCGCCGACGTCAGCGAAACCCTTGACGCGCTCTTGCCGCGCCTGACCCGCAAGACCGATCGCAGCTTCCTCGACACGTCGCTGAAGCACTACGAGAAAGCCCGCCAAGGCCTGGATGACCTGGCCCAGCCATCGAAAGCCAACCGGCCGATCCACCCACAATATGTGGCGCGCTTGCTCAGCGAGCTGGCGAGCGATGATGCGATCTTCACCGCCGACGTTGGCTCGCCGACCGTGTGGGCCGCGCGTTATTTGAAGATGAACGGCAAACGCCGCCTGATCGGCTCGTTCAACCATGGCTCCATGGCCAACGCCATGCCCCAGGCGATCGGCGCCCAAGCGGCGTTCCCCGGGCGACAGGTGATTTCCCTGTCCGGTGACGGCGGGTTCGCCATGTTGATGGGGGATTTCATTTCGTTGGCGCAGTTGAAACTGCCGGTCAAAGTCATCGTGTTCGACAACTCATCCCTGGGGTTTGTGGCCATGGAGATGAAAGCCGCCGGCTACCTGGACACCGGCACCGAGCTGAAAAACCCGGACTTTGCGGCCATGTCCAATGCCATGGGGATCCTGGGCATTCGCGTGGAGCAATCCGAAGACCTGGAACCGGCCTTGCGCCGCGCCATGGCCCATGACGGCCCGGTGCTGGTGGACGTGGTGACGGCGACTCAGGAACTGGTGATGCCGCCGAGCATCAAGCTGGAGCAGGCCAAGGGTTTCAGCCTGTACATGCTCAAGGCGGTGATGAGTGGCCGTGGCGATGAAGTGATCGAATTGGCGCGCACTAACTGGCTGCGCTGAGCCAGCTCGACTGACCTGACACTTGCCGGCGATGGCGGTTTCGTGAGCACCGCAAGGCTTTAGGGCCTATCGCCGGCAAGCCGGCTCCTACAAGGTGTGGGGTGTCAGGCGGATTGTTTTTCTACCCATTTGCCGTAGGCATCGATAAACGCCTGCAGGAAGGGTTTGGTTTTTTCCGACAGTTTGCCAGCCTCATCGAACAGGCTGCCTGCGCCGCCCAGGTAGGCTTCCGGCTGCTGCATGCACGGCACATCGAGGAACACCAGGGACTGGCGCAAATGGTGGTTGGCACCAAACCCGCCAATGGCACCGGGTGACACGCTGATGATCGCTCCCGGCTTGCCGCTCCAGGCACTTTTGCCGTAGGGACGGGAGCCGACGTCAATCGCATTCTTCAGTGGAGCAGGCACGGAACGGTTGTATTCCGGGGTCACGAACAACACCGCGTCGGAAGAGTTCACCTGTTGACGGAAAGTACTGTAGGCTGCCGGCGGCGTACCTCCGTCGATGTCCTCGTTGTAGAGCGGCAGATCGCCAATTTCCACAATGTTCAACTTCAGGTTGGCAGGGGCCAGTTCGGCCAAGGCCAGGGCGACCTTGCGGTTGATCGACTCTTTTCTCAAGCTGCCAACCAGGACGGCAATCGTGTAGACCTTGCTCATTGAGGTTTTCCCGACGTCTGACTAAAGGAGCTTTCAGTTATAGAGTCTTCACGCCGTGTTCACCAGCAGGTTTTTGCTATTCCTCCTGAACGTTACTGCGCACTCATGCGCGTAGGAATCGTCTGAAATCTTCAACGAATAGTATTTTTTCACTATAGGTAAACTACCCCGCTCCATGACGGTCTACAGAACCGCAAATCGAGTGTTTATCTCCAGAGGTTCTAAACAGATGGCTGCAGTACTTGTCGGACAGTTCCATGCCAGAGACGCGGAAGGACGCGTGTATTCGGTGCATGAGTTCCAGGAATCCAACCCGGCGCAGGACAGCCAGGCTGGCTCGATGCCTACCACCACCTACAAATTGGCCATTGGCGACCGCGTAGAAAAGCTGGAAGGAGATGAGTTCAAACTGATTCAGTCGGGCACCATCATTGTCCGTGAATCGGAAACCACCCTCGCGTCATAAGATCTCGCCTCACTAGACCTGCTCAGTCCTGGCCATCCGCGCCATTGACTGGGCCGGCGATCACTGCCGGCTTATCTGCGTCACCTCCACCCCTTGCTCCCCCTCCACTTGCTTGAGCGTCACCAGCACCCGCCCCTTTTCACCCTCGACGGCAAACATCGAGCGCGTGTAGCCCGGTGTATTCCCCGTGGTGCCATAGCCTGGGTGCGCGACCACTTCCCTGACCAGTGCAATGTCCAGCACGGTGCCCACCTGCTCGGCCACCTGTTCCTGGGAGCGGATGAACGCTTCGAGCGCATGCTTTTGCGGGGTGTTGTCGTCGGTGTTACTGAAGAGGTAAGCGGCCACGCAGCCGACGGTCACCAGGACCACCAGTTGCTTGACCGTTACCCCGAGAACATTCGAGGGTAGCGGCATTCGAGACCAGACCTGTTTTTGTTGTAAGTGCCGGTAACCGGCATTGGTCGTTGATGATCAGACGCGTCATTTTAATCAGGTCTATGGGTATTGCCAGATGATTCAGTTGTCGCCGTAGGTAATATCCTTGTTGACCCCGACACCGCCCAGCGTGCGGTCCTTGCCGAACGAGAACAGATCAAACGGCGCCTGGCCCTGGGTCGCAGGGTAATGGTACTGGTAGGCAATGCCCCACGGGTCGGTCAGCAGTTCGTCCTTGATATAAGGACCTTTCCACTGCGCCACGTCGACAGGCTGCTCAGTCAAGGCCTCCAGCCCTTCCTCGTCGGTGGGATAGCGGCCCGTGTCGTGATGAAAACCTTCGAGTGCCTTGCCCAACTCGGCCACCTGCGTTTTTGCCGTGGCGATCTCGGCCAGGGTCACATCGCCAAACAGCCTTGGCCCCACCGCCAGGGTCAATAGCCCAACGATGACCAACACCACCAGCACCGCCCAACGGGTAAACCCTCGCTGGCGGTACAGGCTGTCAAATGCTGCGGTTTTGCCGGACATCGCGACGCTCCCTCATTGTTCGTCGGTTATTACACGCTTTACATGAACCGCAGGTTGCAACGGTAGGCGAAAAGCCCACGCTGTTTTTTGCCCAGCCATTGAAACCCCATCGCACTGAACATAGACTCCGGCGATGCGTTTACGTCATATCGAAGTGATTCAGGCCATCTTGCAGACCGGACACCTCGGCACGGCCGCCGAATGGTTGCAACTCCCCGTGGGCGACGTGGACGCCACGCTCAAGGATGCCGAGCACCTGTTGGGCTTCATGCTGTTTGCCAGTGTGCGCGGGCGTTTGCAAGCAACGCGTGAGACCCTGGAGCTGCAAACACAGATCGCTCACCTCTACGAAGCCCTGGAACCGGTACAGCGCCTGGCCAGCCGGCTGAAACACCATCACGCCCCGACCCTGCGCGCCCTGTGCACGCCGCCCCTGGCCAACCAGTTGTTGCCACAGAGCATCGCCGTGTTGCGGCGGCGCTTCCAGGACACCCCGTGCAACCTGTCCAGCCAGCCGACCCGGGAGATCGTGCGCAGCCTGCTGCTGCACGAGGCCGACGTGGGCTTGAGCCTGCATGACCCGGAACACCCGCAGATCCAGAGCACCGTGCTGGCCCAGGGCAAGCTGCAACTGCTCGCCCCCCATGGCTGGCTCAAACCCAAGCAGAAGTACATTGCGCTGCAGGACCTGGCCGGCCAGTCGATGATCGGCCTCGAAGGCCATGACCCCTTGAGCCGCCTGTTGGACGCCAAGCTGCAAGCCCTGCGCCCGTTGCCAGTGGTGCAGACGCGGGTGCAGACCTACCAGATGATGCGCAGCATGGTGGAAGCCGGGGAAGGCCTGGCGATTGTCGACCCGTTCACCGCCTACGGCGCCCGGGAAGCCGGGTTGGATGCGTGCCCGGTGTCGCCACCGATCCCGGTCAGCCTGTATGCGCTGACCCTCAAGGACGGCACGCCGTCACCGGCCTTGAATGCGCTGCTGGAGATCGTCACCCAGAAGGCCGAAAGCCTGCTGCCGGGTTAAACCTGTTCGACTTCGCTCTTGAATAACCGGTACCAGAAAATCGCCACTTCGCGGGTCTGTGGGTCGATGCCGCGATAGCGCAGGTGGTCGATCCCGCCCATCACATAACCGCAACGCTCATACAAACGGCAGGCGCCGAGGTTGTTGTTCTGGGTCTCCAGCATCATCCCCGGCAGGTTCTTCTTGCGGCTCCAGAACTGCGCCACATCCAGCAGCGCCTTCGCCACGCCATGGCGCCGCGCCGGCAAGGCCACCGCCAGTTCGTCGACGTGGGCAAAGCCGTTCCAGTTGGTGCTGACCACGATATGCCCCACCGCTCGGTCGTCCAGGTAGGCCATGAAGATCGCACTGTCCGGCGCGTCACGGAAACTGGCGAACTCTTCAGGATCGATCCCGTAGCACTTGCGGTACGGCACGATGCGCTCCACCGGCCACTGATCGACCCGCTTGCCCATCTGCGGCTCGCCGTAGGTGCTCACCTCAAAACTGAAGTCATTGCCCCACACGTAGGCATCAAAGCCCTCGTCGGCGACCCTTACACTGAGCCCCGGGTACTTCGGGTTCATTACAGCCTGCATAACCATCCTTAACCCTTGATGCAATCGACGGTGTAACAACGACCACTGCCGTCATCTTCGTGTTGCAACCCATGAACATCCGCGACAAAACCGGGGAAACTGCTATCGAACGTCCGGGCAAACGCCAGGTAGTCGATGATCGACCGTGTCGATTCGGTAAAGCGCTCACCGGGCATGATCAACGGAATGCCCGGCGGATAAGGCACCAGCATCACGGCTGCGATGCGCCCTGGCAAGGCATCAATAGAAACCGCCTCCACTTCACCCCTCACCAACTGGTCGTAAGCGTCGGCCGGTTTCATCGCGATGTCCGGCAATACCGTGTACATGCGCTTGAGGTGCTTGGCCGTGGCGTTGCTGCGATAACAGCTGTGCAATTGGTCGCACAGGTCGCGCAGCCCCAGGCCCTGATAACGCGTCGGACCCTGGGCATACACCGAGGGCAAACAGCTGGCCAGGCTGACGTTGGCGTCGTAGTTGCGCTTGAACTCCAGCAACTCGGTAAGCAAGGTACTCCACTTGCCTTTGGTAATGCCCATGGAAAACAGCACGAGGAAGGAATACAGGCCAGTCTTTTCCACCACCAGCCCACGCTCCCAGAGGAATTTACTGACGACCGCGGCGGGAATCCCACAGTCGCTCAAGGCGCCACCCGCGTTGAGGCCCGGCATTACCAACGTGACCTTGATCGGGTCGAGCAATACGTAGTCTTCGGCCACATCACCGAACCCGTGCCAGTCATCCTGCGGCTGCAACAGCCAATCCGCCGTGGCGACGCGGTCGATCCCGGCCACCGAGGGCGGCTGCCAGATGGAAAACCACCAGTCTTCGGCGGCGATGTGTTGGCGCAGGTTGGCCAGGGCGCGGCGAAAACTCAGGGCTTCGTCGAACATCTCCTGCAGCAACGAGCGCCCGGCCGGGCCTTCCATCATGGCCGAAGCGACGTCCAGCGAGGCAATGATGCTGTATTGCGGCGAGGTGGAGATGTGCATCATGAACGCTTCGTTGAAACGGTCGCGGTCCAGCTGGCGAGCGCCGCCATCCTGCACATGGATCATCGACGCCTGGCTGAATGCCGCCAGCAGCTTGTGGGTCGAGTGGGTGGTGAACACCAGCGGGCTGTCCGGGGTGCGCGAGGTGCCCATGCCATAGCGTCCGGCAAAGAACTCATGGAAGGCCGCGTAGGCGTACCAGGCTTCATCGAAGTGCAGCACTTCGACGCTGTTGCCCAATTGCTGCTTGATCAGCTCAGCGTTGTAGCACAGGCCGTCGTAGGTGGAGTTGGTCACCACCGCCATCTTGACTTTCGGCGGGCGCCCTCGGGTCAAGGGGCTGGCGTCGATCTTGGCGCGGATGGAATCGGGGCTGAATTCACTCAGGGGGATCGGGCCGATGATGCCCAGCTCGTTGCGCTCCGGGCACAGGTACAGCGGGATCGCGCCGGTCATGATGATCGAATGCAGCACCGACTTGTGGCAGTTGCGGTCCACCAGCACCAGGTCATCGCGGCCAACCATGGAATGCCAGACGATCTTGTTGGCGGTGGACGTACCGTTGATCACGAAGAACGTATGGTCGGCGCCAAAGTTGCGCGCGGCGCGGGCTTCGGCTTCCGCCAGCGGCCCGGTGTGATCGAGCAGCGAGCCCAGCTCGGGCACCGAGACCGACAAATCCGAACGCAGGGTGTTTTCCCCGAAGAACTGATGAAACGCCTGCCCCACCGGGCTCTTGCGATAGGCCACCCCGCCACCGTGGCCGGGGGTGTGCCAGGAATAATTGGAGTCGGCCGTGTGCTGCACCAGGGCCTTGAAGAAAGGCGGCAACAAGCCATCCAGGTAGCCACGCGCCGCTCGGGCGACTTGTCGGGCCAGGAACGGCACGGTGTCTTCGAACAGGTAGAGGATGCCGCGCAGTTGGTTGAGTTCGCTCATGGCATCGGCCGGCGCGTTCTCCAGGGTGACTTGCTCGCCCAGGGCGAAGATCGGCAGGTTGGGCGCCCGCACCCGGGCCAGACGGATCAGCTCGACCATGTTTTGCAGCAGGTGGGTGTTTTCGCCGGCCCCTTCGGCGGCAATCAGCATGCACGCCAGGCCATGATGGGTAGAGGCCACCAGCCGGCCTTCGGCGTAGTCCACCGCAGAGAAGATACTGAAGCCCTCTTGTTCCAGCTCCCGGGCGATGCCCCGGACCCGATCACCGGCCACCGTGTCGGCCTTGATGTCACGGTGCACGATAAGAACAGGGAACTTCAGGTCTTTGTACATGAGTGCGTTCAGTCCTGAGGGCTATGCACTCAAGGGTAGAAGCTTGGGACGGATGACGCGAATGAAGATTTTGAAAGCCGTAGAAATCAAATGTGGGAGCGGGCTTGCTCGCGAATGCGGTGTTTCAGTCAATAAATGAGCCGACTGAACTACCGCATTCGCGAGCACGCCCGCTCCCACATTGTTTACCGCGTCGAGTCAGCCTATTGCTGGGTCAGGGTCGACCACAACGCCGGTGCACCCGCCGACTTGGCGATGGCTTCCAGGCGCGCGGCATGCTCGGCCATGTCCTGCTCGCTGGCGCGAATGATCACGCTCGGCTTGCGATCTGCCGGCAGGCGACGGATTTCCGAAGGGCGATTGCCCGAACCTTCGGCAGAACCGCTGCCGTCAGAGGCGTTGCCAGCCAGCGACAGGCTGGTCTGCCCGCCCGTCATGGCCAGGTAGACGTCCGCCAGGATCTCGGAGTCGAGCAAGGCGCCGTGGAGCTCACGACCGGAGTTATCGACGCCATAACGTTTGCACAAGGCGTCAAGGCTGTTGCGCTGGCCCGGGTGACGTTCGCGGGCCATCATCAAGGTGTCGAGGATCGAGCAGTGCTGGGAGATGTCCGCGCGATCGGTCTGCCCCATCAGGGCAAATTCGTTGTTGATGAAGCCGACGTCGAACGCCGCGTTATGGATGATCAGCTGGGCGCCGGTGATGAACTCGAAAAACTCATCGGCGACTTCCGCGAAACGTGGCTTGCCCTTGAGGAACTCGTCGGTGATGCCGTGGACGCCGATCGCGCCTTCGTCACTGTCGCGGTCCGGTTGCAGGTACACGTGAAAGTGACGGCCGGTGAGGCGGCGGCCCATCAGTTCGACACAACCGATTTCGATGATCCGGTGACCATCGGTCACCGGCATGCCGGTGGTTTCGGTATCGAGTACAACAGATCGGATGGCCATCAGGGTTCAGCTCTCAACGGGGGTGTATTTCAAGATGCGGGATATTAGCACGTCATGCCCCACGCAGCCCAAGGCCGGCCCTGGGCGTTACCGCGCTTTAATGATCAGCTCTGCTTGTAGCCGCGCACATCGTCCACGCCACGGTTGGCCAGCTGGTCAGCCCGTTCGTTGCCCGGGTGGCCGATGTGCCCGCGCACCCATTTCCAGGTGATGTTGTGGCGGTTGCACTGCTCATCGAGCAGTTGCCACAGGTCGGCGTTTTTCACCGGTTCCTTGGCGGCGGTCTTCCAGCCACGCTTTTTCCAGTTGACCATCCACTCGTTGATGCCCTTCATCACGTATTGCGAGTCGGTCACCAGCAGCACATCGCAGCGGCGCTTGAGTTCTTCGAGGCCACGGATGGCGCCCATCAGCTCCATGCGGTTGTTGGTGGTGTTGGGTTCGCCGCCCCACAGTTCCTTCTCCACGCCCTTGCACACCAGCAACGCGCCCCAGCCACCAGGGCCTGGGTTGCCCTTGCAGGCGCCATCAGTGAAGAGTTCTACGGTATCGGTCATCGGTTACATCCATCAAGACAGGCAAGTCTGAAATCAAAAAAGGTATTAGGGTTCGCTTTGCTTGCGGTTGACCTTGGCCATCGGCATCGGCACCAGCTTGCCCATGGGCTGGCGCAGCACCTGGCGCACAGGGCGCAGCCCAACCACGATCTTGCGCGCGACCAATAGATAGAAGCCGCCACCCGACAGTTGCCAGGCACCCGCGCGGCGTTCCCAGCCGGCCAGGCGGCCTTGCCACTTGGCCGAGGCAAGCGGCGGACGATAGCACCCGAAGCGGCGTTTCTCCAGCGCAAAGCCCAGCAGGTTCAGCCAGTCCCCTACGCGCGACGGCGAGATGCAGCGCGCCTGGCGCAAGCCGTCATGGGCGAACACATGACGCAAGCCCCAACTGCTCCAGGGGTTGATGCCGATGATCAGCAGATGGCCACCCGGGCGCACGCTGCTGGCGGCCTCGCGCAGCAGGCCGTGGGGCGACAGGCAGAAATCCAGGCCATGCTGCAGCACCACCACATCGGCGGCATGTTCACTCAACGGCCAGGCTTGTTCCTCGCAGACGATTTCCACCCCCGGCAGCGGCGCACCCAGGCGCACATTGCGTTGCACCTGTGGCGCGGTGGGCGGTGTCTCGGCCGACGGGCCGTAATGCACCAGGTAGCCACCAAAGAAGCGGCCCAGCTCGTCTTCGAGCATGCGCCGCTCTTCATCCAGCAAAAATTGCCCGATGGGCCCGGACAGCCATTCACGGGCCGCGCCGATCAGGGCCAGCCATTCAGGATCGGCCTGGGCGAACGCTTTATCAGTCATTGCATTCTCCAACTCGCCTAGACGTTCTAAGATGCACCAATGTGTTCAGCTTGGCGAATCGAAGAATGATACAGATCAGTGCCCTGCCCGCCTTCACCGATAACTACATCTGGTTGTTACAAGACCCTCAAAGCCAACGCTGCGCGGTGGTCGACCCAGGCGATGCTGCGCCCGTGCTGGCCTGGCTCGGGCAAAACCCGCAATGGACCCTCAGCGACATCCTGATCACCCACCATCACCACGACCATGTCGGCGGTGTCGAACAGCTCAAACAGCTGACCGGCGCCAAGGTCTACGGCCCGGCGAACGAGAAGATCCCGGGGCGAGACGTGGCCTTGCAAGACAACGATCGTGTCAGCGTACTGGGTTGGGACTTCGACGTTTATAGCGTACCCGGCCACACCCTCGGCCATATCGCCTTTTATCACCACGGCGTGCTGTTCTGCGGTGACACCCTGTTTGCCGCCGGTTGCGGCCGCCTGTTCGAAGGCACGCCAGAACAGATGCACACCTCCCTGGAACGCCTGGCGGCCCTGCCCGCCGACACCCTGGTGTACTGCACCCACGAATACACACAAAGCAACCTGAGGTTCGCCCAGGCCGTGGAACCGGACAACGCCGACATCGCCGAACGGGTGGAGAACGTCAATCAACTCAGGGCGCGCGGCGAGATGACGCTGCCGTCCAACCTGGCCCTGGAAAAACGTACTAACCCTTTCCTGCGTACCACTGAAACATCCGTTAAACAAAAAGCGGACGAACGGAATGGCCGCGACAACCGCGCTGGGGCCGAGGTGTTTGCTAGCTTGAGGGCTTGGAAAGATAAGTTCTAATGGATCGCAATCTGATACGTATTTTCTGAATGGTTGACCGGAACCCAAGCGCTTTCTAGAATCGCCCGACATTTTTGCCCGGAACTTACTTCCAGCCAATGTCGTCATCTATTCGTAAATCCATTTCTTCAGACGCATTGACCC
>Ga0157375_10003732_pt1 | contig 13219 bp, 11 predicted proteins | sample M35metaG_FD_115311 | JGI IMG/M metagenome (GOLD analysis project Ga0157375, IMG submission 115311) | Miscanthus rhizosphere microbial communities from Kellogg Biological Station, Michigan, USA - M3-5 metaG | ecosystem: Host-associated > Plants > Roots > Rhizosphere > Soil | place: USA: Michigan...
AGCGGGCGCTGGCGCGGGCGATAACGCTGATCGAGTCCGACGATCCGGCCGGCTGGGAGCTGATCCGGGAGGTCTACCCGCGTACGGGCAAAGCCCGCATCGTCGGCTTCACCGGTCCGCCCGGCGTCGGCAAGAGCACGCTGATCGGGGCGCTCACCGCCGAGCTGCGCAAGGCCGAGCGCCAGGTCGCGGTGCTCTCGATCGATCCCTCGAGCCCCTTCACGCGCGGCGCCCTGCTCGGCGACCGCATCCGCCTCTCCGACCACTTCCTCGACCCAGGCGTCTTCATCCGCTCGATGGCCTCGCGCGGCGCGCTCGGCGGTCTTTCCGAGGCTGCGCTGCAGGTGGCCCTGGCGATGGACGCGGCCGGCAAGGACGACGTCCTGATCGAGACCGTCGGCGTCGGCCAGGCCGAGATCGACATCGTCGACCACGCCGACACGATCGTGCTGGCGCTGATGCCGGGCTCCGGCGACTCGATCCAGGCGCTGAAGGCGGGGGTGATGGAGATCCCCGACGTGATCGTCGTCAACAAGGCCGACCATCCGATGACCGACACGATGGTGCGCGAGGTCCGCGGCGTGCTCGCCCTCTCGCATCAGCCCGGCGAATGGCAGGTGCCGATCCTGCGCACCGAGGCGGCGCGGGGAGAGGGCGTCGAGGAGCTGGCGACGAAGATCGACGAGCACCGCGCCTTCATCGAGGCCGAGGGCACGCTCGAGCGGCGCCGCGCCCGCAACCTGCGCAACGAGGTCCTTGGCATCGCGACCTCGCGCATGCGGCGCCGCATGGAGGCGACCGCTGCGGCCGACCCCGAGACGGCGGACTTGCTGGAGCGGGTCGTGCGCCGTGAGCTCGATCCGGCGAGCGCGGCGAGCGAGCTGATGGAGCGCCAGGTCGATGAGTGAGGGCTCTGCCGCGGCCTTGCCCGATCTCGCCGAGGCGCGCGGCTGGATCGGTCTGGAGCTGGACGACGTCGACGGTCGCGGGGTCGGTCGCATCGAGGGTCTCTACGCGGATTCGGAGACCGGTGAGCCCGTGTGGCTGATCGCGGCCGTCGGGGCGCCGCGTCGCGGCCGGCTGGGGTTCGGCCGGCGCCAGGCCAGGGCCGTCGCCGTCCCGCTTCGCGAGTGCGCCGCGATGTCCGGCGGCGCCTGGACCGCACAGGGGCGCGGGGCGATGCAGGGCGCGCCGGCCGTGGACCCGGCCCGGCCCCTGCTGCGCGAGCACGAGGCGGCGATCTGCGCCCACTATGGCATCGGCGAAGCGGCGGGTCGCCACGCCCAGATCGCCCGCCGGCCCGCCGGCGCAATCACCGCACGGCCCGCCTAGCTTCCCGCCGACGGGCCTCGAGGTGTCCTGTTTGTCCGGCTTTCAGGCCCGCCGGCCGTTATCTGCGCGTAATCATGAGCTGCAAGAGTTGAGCGGATGGCGCTGCTGATTCTGTTCGGCTTCGTGGCGGGGGCGGCTACCGCGCTCTCGCCGTGTGTGCTCCCGGTGCTGCCGATCGCGCTCTCCGCGGGCGCGACCGGAGGGCGGCGACGGCCGCTCGGGATCGTCGCCGGCCTCGCCGTCTCCTTCACCTTCGCCACGGTCGCGCTGGTCTACGTGATCTCAGCATTCGGCCTGCCCGGCGACCTGCTGCGCAAGCTGGCGATCTTCGTCCTGCTCGCCTTCGGCGTCACGCTGATGATCCCGCCGCTCGCCGCGCGGCTCGAGGCCTGGCTCAGCCGTCTCGCCGGCCTGGTCGGGGGGCCGCGCAAAGTTGGCGACGGCTTCTGGTCGGGCGCCGCGGTCGGCGCCGGCCTCGGCTTCGTCTACGCGCCATGCGCCGGGCCGATCCTCGCCGGCGTGATCACGGTCTCGGCCTCGCAGCCGTTCACCGCCGGTCGGCTCGCGGTGGCGCTCAGCTACGGCATCGGCTCGGCGGCGGTCCTCTACCTGCTGATGCTCGGCGGGCGCCGCGCGATCGCCCCTCTCGCCAGGCGTGGCGCGGCCGTGCAGGTCACGATGGGCGCGGTGATGGTCGTCGTGGCGCTGGCGATGCTGGGCAACTACGACGTCAGGTTCCAGAACAGGATCGCGAGCGACCTGCCCGGCTTCCTGGTCAACCCGTCGAAGCCCCTGGAGGACACGGCGGCCGCCCACGACGCTCTGGCCGAAGTCCGAGGATCGAGTGGGGGGCTGGGCGAAGCGGTGGCGGAAGCGGCGCCGATGCCCAAGGCCACCGGCCCGGGCCCCGACTCGGGCCTGCCCGACTACGGCCCGGCGCCGGAATTCGTCGGCACCCAGCGCTGGTTCAACACGCCGGGCGATCGGCCGCTGACGTTGCGCTCGCTGCGCGGCCGTGTCGTCCTGATCGACTTCTGGACCTACAGCTGCATCAACTGCCTGCGCACGCTGCCCTACCTGACCGCCTGGGACAGGCGCTACCGAAAGGACGGGTTGACGATCGTCGGCGTCCACTCGCCGGAGTTCCCCTTCGAGAAAGACGCCGGCAACGTCGAAGACGCGATCGAGCGCAACGGGATCGAATACCCGGTGGCGCAGGACAACGAACTGGCGACCTGGAACGCCTACGGCAACCAGTACTGGCCCGCCGAGTACTTCGTCGACTCTCGCGGCCGGGTCCGCTTCGCCCATTTCGGCGAGGGCGAATACGGCGAGAAGGAAAAGGTGATCCGCGAGCTGTTGGCCGAAGCCGGCGACGCGCCCAAGGGCGGCCGCTCCCACGTCAGCGCGGTGGCTCCGTCGCCGGGCGTGACCACGCCGGAGACCTACCTCGGCGCCGCCCGCGCCGAACGCTTCACCAACCCGATGCTCTCGCCTGGGCTGCACGACTTCCAGCCGCCGCCTGCACCCGCCGCCAACGAATTCGCCTACTCCGGGCGCTGGCGGATCACGCTCGACTCCGCGACGGCTGCGGGCGGCAGCTCGCTTGCGCTCCATTTCGGCGCCCGCCGCGTCTACCTCGTGCTGGGTTCGCCGGGCCATGCCCGCCACATGCGGGTCCTTCTCGACGGCCACCCGATCCCGGCGGCCCTCGCCGGCAGCGACGTCCACGACGGCGTCGTCACGGTCTCCGCCCAACGCCTCTACGACCTCGTCGACCTGCCCAGGGTCGAAAAGCACGTGCTCACGCTGGAGCCCGAAAGGGGGGTGACGGGCTATGCGTTCACTTTCGGTTAGCCCAGGGACAATTCGAAGCTCGAGCCGCGAGTCGGGATCAGGGACCATCGGGAGTCCCTTCTCAGGAACTCCCGCGAAGCGGCCTGAGAAGGGACTCCCGATGGTCCCCCAAGCTCAGTCTCAGCAGCCGAGCCGGCGGGCGATGACCATCTGCTGCACCTCGTCGGTGCCCTCGCCGATGGTGAGGATCTTCGCGTCGCGGTAGAAGCGGCAGACCGGGTACTCCTCGATGAAGCCGTAACCGCCGTGGATCTGGACCGCCTCCTCGGTCGCGCGCACGGCGAGGCGGCCGGTGATCAGCTTCGCTTGGGCGGCCGTGAGGGTGAACGACTGGCCGGCGTCCTTCTCCAGCGCGGCGCGCCAGGTGAGCAGGCGAGCCGCCTCGATCTGGGCCGAGAGGTCGGCGATCTTCGCCTGGATCGACTGGAATTTGGCGATCGGCTGGCCGAACGCCCGGCGCTCCTTGGCGTAGGCGATCGCCTCGTCGAGGGCGCCCTGGGCGAGCCCTACCCCCATCGCGGCGACGCCGATGCGGCCGCCGTCGAGGATGTGGAGGAAGTTCTTGAAGCCGTCGCCGCGGCGACCGAGCAGGTTGTCCTCGGGCACCCGGCAGCCCTCGAAGCTGAGCGGGCGGGTGTCCGAGGCGTTCCAGCCCATCTTGCGGTAGGGCTCGCCGGCCTCGTAGCCGGGCGTGCCGTTGGGAACGATCAGGTTGGAGATCTCCTTGCGCCCGTCGGCCTCGCCGGTGACGGCGGTGATCGAGACGCAGCCGGAAATGTCCGTCCCCGAGTTGGTGATGAACTGCTTCGCCCCGTCGATCGTCCACTCGCCGTCGGCGAGCGTCGCCCGCGTGCGCACGTTGCCCGCGTCGGAGCCGGCCTCCGGCTCGGTCAGGCCGAACGAGGCGAGCTTCTGCCCGCTGCACAGCACAGGCAGCCACTCGTCCTTCTGCTCGTCCGTCCCCCAGAGATAGATAGGCATCGTCCCCAGCGACGTGTGCGCCGCCATCGTGATGCAGACCGACGAGTCGATCCTGGCCAGCTCTTCAACAGCGAGCACGTAGGAGAGGGTGTCCGCGCCACCCCCGCCGTACTCCTGGGGGAACGGAATTCCCATAAGCCCGAGCTTCCCCAGCTTCTCGACGATCTCGTAGGGAAACCGCTTCTCCCGGTCCAGCTCCTCAGCCACCGGAGCCACTTCAGCTCGGGCGAAATCCCGAACGGTGCTCTGGATCAGCCTCTGCTCGTCTGAAAGCTCGAAATCCACGGTCGGGAGCCTATTGCGCATCTCGCGCGGGTGGCGCGGGGGGAGGGGGTGTTCGGACGGGTGAGTCCGCTAACACCCCCTCCCCCCGCGACAGGACCCGCGCGCTGACGCCTACAACTGCAGCGACTTCACCTGCAGCAGCTCCTCGATCGCAAACCGCCCGTTCTCCCGCCCGTGCCCCGACTGCTTGTAGCCCCCGAACGGCGCCAGCGGGTTGAACGCGCCCCCGTTGATCTCGATCTGCCCGGTGCGGATCCGCCTGGCGACGGCGATCGCTCGCTCCTGGTCCTCCGACCATACGCCGCCGGCGAGCCCGTAGACGGTGTCGTTGGCGATCCGCACGGCGTCGTCCTCGTCGTCATAGGGCTGGATCGCGAGCACCGGGCCGAAGATCTCCTCCTGGGCGATCGTCATCTCGGGCGTCACCTCGGAGAAGACGGTGGGACGGACGAAGTAGCCGCGCTCGAGCCCCTCGGGGGGCGCCGCGCCGCCGGTCAGCAGCTTGGCTCCTTCGGCCTCGCCCTTCTCGATGTAGCCGCGGACGCGCTCGCGCTGGACCGCGGAGACGAGCGGGCCGAGCCGGGTCGAGTCCTCGAAGGGGTCGCCCGGGGTGAAGGAGTCGGCCGCCGACTTCGCCAGCTCCTCGGCCTCGGCCAGCTTGTCGCGCGGCACCAGCATCCGGGTGAGCGCGCTGCAGGTCTGGCCCGAGTTGAGGTAGCACTTGCCGACGCCGTCCGGAACCGCCCTGGCGAGGTCGGCGTCGTCGAGGATCACGTTGGGGGACTTTCCGCCGAGCTCCATCGCGACGGGCTTCACCGTCGCCGAGGCGAGCTCGCTGACCCGGCGCCCGGCCCGGGTCGAGCCGGTGAAGGAGACCATGTCGACGCCGGGGTGGCCGGCGATCGCCTCGCCGACGACGGGACCGGTGCCGGTGACGAGGTTGAAGACGCCCGCCGGCAGGCCGGCGGCCTCGACCACCTCGGCGAGGATGAAGGCGTTGAGCGGCACGACCTCGCTCGGCTTGAGCACGACCGTGCAGCCTGCGGCCAGCGCCGGCGCGACCTTGGCGGCGATCTGGTTGAGCGGGTAGTTCCAGGGGGTTATCGCGCCGAGCACGCCGGCGGGCTCGCGCAGCACGCGCGAGTTGCCGATCTCCTCCTCCCAGGCGACTTCCTCCATCAGGTCCGGCATCGCCCCGAACTGCCCGATCGGCAGCCCGGCCTGGATGATCCGGCTCAGCGTCAGCGGCATCCCCAGCTCCTGGGAGATCGTCGCGGCGATCTCGTCGCTGCGCTCGCCGAGCCCGGCGGAGATCGCCGCCAGGTAGCCGGCGCGCTCCTCGCGCGAAGTCTGCGACCAGGAGTCGAAGGCGTCGCGGGCGGCACGCACCGCGAGGTCGGCGTCCGCCGGCGTGCAAGCCGGAATCGTCGCCATGACCTCCTCGGTGGTCGAGTTGACCACCTCGATCGTGTCTGAGCCCTGCGGCTCGACCCACTCGCCGCCGATGAAGACATCGTCCCGCGCTTGCACCTCAGCCGCCGTAGCCATCTCGCTCCTCCTGGTTCCTCAATCGATGTTGCAGCATTGTCCCCACGATAGAGGGGACAATGCTGCAATCATGCCGGGATGGCCGCCGGCTTTTTGGCTTGCAGCCCAGGGCCCGGCAGGGCGCGAGCGTCACGGGCGTGGAGCAGCTCTCCGCAGCGCTTGCAGATGCCGCGGTCGCTGACCTCGCCGCCGCACACCTTGTGGACGATCAGCATCGGCGGGCCGTCCGGCTCGGGGGAGTGGCGGTCGCCCCAGGCGAGCAGGGCGACCAGGGCGGGCCAGAGGTCGAGCCCCTTCTCGGTGAGGAAGTACTCGTAGCGCTCGGGGCTCGACTGGTAGGGCCGCCGTTCGAGGATGTCCTCCTCGACCAGCCGCTGCAGTCGTGCCGCGAGCACGTTGCGGGCGATCCCGAGGCCCTGCTGCAGCTCGCCGAAGCGGCGGTTGCCGTTCATCACGTCGCGGACGATCAAGAGGCTCCAGCGCTCGCCGACCACCTCGAGCGCCTTCGCGATCGAACAGACCTGCCCGGGGTAGTCAGCGCGAAGCACAGAGTGATCTTGGCACACAAGGTTGCGTGAAGCAACCGAGTCGGCTAGGGTGGTCCCAATCAACAGTTGCTTGAAGCAACCTTGGCCGATTGGAGGCGCAAGATGAGGCTGATCCACCGACGCAGGAGCCACCGTCCCGAGGCGCCGCGGATCCCGATTTCCCAGGAGGAGATCGCCGCCGACCTGCACTACCCGGCGTCGCGTCGCGCCGCCGCGAAGGCCCTCTCCACGACTGCCTACGGAGGGCGCCGGTGAGCGAGGAGGCCGGTTCGCTGACGGAGGCGACGATCGCGGTCCCCGATGGCGGCAGCGCGGTCGACGCCGCCCTCGCCTTCGCCGAGGTCGATCCCGAGAACAGTCGCGAGCGCACCCTGGTCTGGCAGGACCCGGTCCCGACCGCGGCGGTCGGGGCGACGATGACCGGCATCGAGTACATGGAGGCGATCGTCGCCGGCCAGGTGCCGCCGCCACCGATCGCGGTGACGATGCGCCTGCGGCCGATCGAGCTGGGCGAGGGGCGCTGTGTCTTCGAGGGCGAGCCGGGCGAGGAGCACTACAACCCGATCGGCGTCGTCCACGGCGGCTACGCGGCGACCCTTCTCGACTCGGCGCTCGGCTGCGCGGTTCACACGACCCTGCCGGCCGGCGTCGGCTACACCTCGCTCGGCCTCGAGGCCAAGTACGTGCGCCCGATCACGCGTGACACCGGCCGCGTTCTCTGCGAGGCCAACGTCCTCTACCGCGGCCGCCGCCAGGCCACCGCGGAGGCGAACCTGACGGCCGCGGACAGCGGCAAGCTGTTGGCCCATGGTGTAGCCACCTGCATGGTCCTGGCCGCCTGAAGGCTCCAGGTGCGCCTTACGTCACCCGGCGACAACCGCTACGTGGACAGCTCGCGCGCGAGCTCCACGAGCAGGCGGACGCCGAAGCCGCTGGCGTCGTTGCCGGTGTAGGGACGGCCCACGTCCCAGGCGGTGCCGGCGATGTCGACATGCGCCCAGGGCGTCTCGCCGACGAACTCCTCGAGGAAGGAGCCGGCGTAGATCGTCCCCGCCTTGCGCTTCGCCGCGGCGTTGGTCAGGTCGGCCACGGCGCCCTTGGTCAGCTGCTTGTACTCGGGGTGGAGCGGCAGGCGCCAGACCAGCTCGCCGGTGGTCTCGCCGGCCCGGGCGACCTCGGCGGCGAGCTCGTCGTCGTTGGAGATCACCGCCGCATAGGTCGAGCCGAGGGCGATCAGAACCGCGCCGGTCAGCGTCGCCAGGTCGACGATCCGCTCGGCGCCGAGCTCGACCGCGTAGGCGAGCGCGTCGGCGAGGATCAGGCGGCCCTCGGCGTCGGTGTTGTTGACCTCGACCGTCTTGCCGTTGTACTGGGTGATGATGTCGCCGGGCTTGATCGCCGTCCCGGACGGCATGTTCTCGGTCGAGGGGACGACCGCGATCAGGTTCACCGGCAGCTTCAGCTCGGCGATCGCCCCGACCGCCTCGATCACCGCGGCGGCGCCCGACATGTCCATCTTCATCTCGTGCATCGAAGCCGAGGGCTTGAGCGAGATGCCGCCGGTGTCGAAGGTGACTCCCTTGCCGACGAAGCCAAGCGTGGGTCCCGATCCGCCGCCCTCGTAGCGCAGCACGATCAGCTTCGGCTCCTCCGCGGTTCCCTGGCTGACGGCGACCAGGCCGCCCATCGCCTTGGCGCCGATCTCGTCGCGGCCGAGGACATCGGCGCTGACGCCCTCGTGGTGGGATGCGATCTCCCTCGCCCGGCGGCCGAGGAAGGAGGGCGTGGCGACGTTGGAGGGAAGGCTCTGCAGGTCACGGGCGCGGTTCTGCGCCTCGGCGCAGATTCGGGCCGCCTCGGCCGCCTCGGCGACGTCCGCCGAGCCGACCAGCGTCAGCGACTCGACCCGGGGCGGGGGAGGCTCGCTCGGGTCGCTGCTGCGGAAGCGGTCGAAGCGGTAGTCGGCGAGGATCGTGCCGGTGACGATCGCGGCGGCGATCGCGCCCTCGTCGAGGTTCTCCGGGGGAGATTCCGGCTGCCCGTCATGGGCATCGACCTCGCTTTCCCCTGACTCCGGCAGGATCCATGCCAGCGAGCGCGCCTCGAGCTTCGCCGCCTCCTTAGCGACCAGCGCCGCGGCGACCCGTGCGCGCTCAGGCTCGAAATCCTTGCGCTTGCCTAGTCCGACGACGAGCCCACGCCCGGGGTTGTCCGGATGGAGAAGGGAGAGCTTTTCGAACTCCGACTTGACGAAATCGGCGCCAAACATCGTGCTCAGCTCACGGGGCAACTTCCCGTCCTCGAATAGGCCGGTGACGAAAAGGTCCGGCACGAGCTCATCGGGCTGGCTCTGACTGACGACGACTTCCACAACCGCCGAGTCTATGAGCTTCGACGACGAGGTTCCTCGGTCACCCTTGTGTGACCAAGGAACCGCAAGTCGGGAGCCTCTATCGGTATCGTCCCGGGCAGGGCCTTGCGGCCCTGTCTCGAGCCGAGACCCGGCACAAACCGACTAGAAAGGCCGCCAGATGCCCAACACCGTCATTCTCGGAACCGCACGCACGCCCTTCGGCAAGATGGGCGGAACCCTCTCCTCGCTCGACGCCACCGACCTCGGCGGGCACGCGATCGAGGCCGCCCTGGAGCGCTCAGGCGTCGATCCTGAACGGGTCGACCAGGTCGTCTTCGGCCAGGTCCTGCAGGCCGGCCAGGGGCAGATCCCCTCGCGCCAGGCCCAGATCAAGGGCGGCATCCCGAAGGAGGTGCCCTCGGAGACGATCAACAAGGTCTGCGCCTCTGGCATGCGCTCGCTCGGGATCGCCGACATGGCGATCCGCGCCGGCGACGCCGAGGTCGCAGTCACCGGCGGCATGGAGTCGATGAGCGGCGCCCCGCACCTGCTGCCCGGCGCCCGCTTCGGCTACCGGATGGGCCACGTCGAGACGATCGACTCGATGGTCCACGACGGTCTGACCAACCCCTTCACCGAGAAGCAGATGATCAACGAGGCCAGCGAGGTCTCCAACGAGCTGGAGATCACCCGCGCCGACATGGACAAATTCGCCGAGCGCTCACACCGGCTCGCCGCCGAGGCGACCGACGCGGGCCGGCTTGCCGACGAGATCGTCGGCGTCACCGTCCGCTCGCGCAAGGGCGAGAACACGATCGAGGCCGACGAGGCGATCCGTCCTGAGACCACGGTCGAGACGCTGGCCGGCCTGCGGGCGATCGGCGGCGACGACGCGACCCACACCGCCGGCAACGCCCCCGGTGTCAACGACGGCGCCGGCGCGATCGTCGCCGCCTCCGAGGAGTGGGCCGAGAAGGAGGGCCGCACCGTGCTGGCCCGGGTCCTCTCCTACGGCACCGTCGCCGACGACTTCCCCTACCTGGCCAAAACCCCCGCCAACGCCGCCAAGCAGGCGCTGGAGAAGATCGGCAAGAGCCCCGAGGACGTCGACCTCTGGGAGATCAACGAGGCGTTCGCCTCGGTCGCGCTCAACTCGATGCGGATGCTCGGCGTCGACGAGGACAGGGTCAACGTCAACGGCGGCGCAATCGCGCTCGGCCACCCGATCGGCGCCTCCGGCGCGCGCATCGTCGGCAGCCTCGTCCATGAGCTTGGCCGGCGTGGCGGCGGCCTGGGTGTCGCGGCCATTTGTTCCGGTGGCGGACAAGGCGATGCAATCGTCATAGAGGTGTGATGGTTCAGCGCGTGAAAACCGAGTCTGGCGCGGACGCAGGGAGGTCGGCGCCAGGAGCGCACTAAAAGTGCGTGACCAAGCCGACCGACCGAGGACACAGCCAGACGACGGTTTGCAGCGCGCTGAGCGGGCGGCCGCATTCTTCGACCTCGACAAGACCCTGATGGCGGGGTCCTCGGGGATGCAGTTCGCCCGCGTCGCGACGCGGCATGGGATCGTCTCCCGGCGCCTGCTCGCGAGCTGGGCCGTCGAGCACCTGCGCTACCGGCTGCGCGGCACGACCGACGAGCGCACCGCCGAGGTGCTGCGGGTCGCCCGCGACCTGATCGCCGGGGTTCCGGCGCGCAGCCTCGAGCGGATGAATCCCGAGGTGATGGCGGCGATCCTGCCGCGCGTCTACCCGCAGATGCTCGACGAGGTCTACGCCCACCAGGACGCCGGCCGCGCGACCTTCATCGTCAGCGCCGCCGGCAACGGCGTGGTCGAACCGCTTGCCGCCGTGCTCGGCATGGACGGCGGCATCGGCACGCGATACGAGGTGGGCGAGGACGCCGCCTTCACCGGCCGCTTCGACGGGCCCTTCGTCTACGGGCCGGGCAAGGTCGAGGCGATGGAGGCGTTCGCCGCGGAGCACGGGATCGACCTCGCCGCCTCCTACGCCTACTCGGACTCGATCTCCGACTTGCCGATGCTGCGCGCGGTCGGCCACCCGGTGGTAGTCAACCCCGACCCGCCGCTGACCGAGATCGCCCGCGAGGAGGGCTGGCAGACGATGCGCTTCGAGCAGCTCGGTCGCCGCCTCGTCGCCCTCGCCGTAACCGTGCTCGCGACGGTGGCGGGCTTCGGCGCCTCGCGCATCGCCGCACGCCGCAAGCCGCCGCCCCGCCGTTTCCCCATTCGCCGTTAGTTGGGGCGCCTTTCTTACGCTATGCGCTAGTAAGGCGCCCCGCGAGGTGGCATCTACACTCTTCGCATGGCGACGGAGCCCAGGCAGAAGCCGCTGGAAGAGCGCGAGGCGGAGCGGACCACCATGTCGGGGCACCCGATCGCGCCGCTCTACGGACCTGAGCTGGCGCCCGCCGAGCCCGAGGAGTCGATCGGCCGTCCAGGCGAGTACCCCTTCACGCGCGGCCCCTACGAGTCGATGCATCGCGGCAGGCTCTGGACGATGCGCCAGTTCGCCGGCTTCGGCACGGTCGAGGAGACCAACGAGCGCTTCCACTACCTGCTCTACCACGGCCAGACCGGCCTCTCGACCGCCTTCGACATGCCGACCCTGATGGGCTATGACTCCGACCACGAGCGCAGCCTCGGCGAGGTCGGCCGCGAGGGCGTCGCCGTCGACAGCCTCGACGACATGGAACAGCTCTTCGACGGGATCCCGCTCGGCGGCGTCACCACCTCGATGACGATCAACGCGCCGGCGGCGATCCTGCTTGCCTTCTACGTGCTGGTGGGTGAGCGGCAGGGCGTGCCGGCCGAGCAGCTCGGCGGCACGATCCAGACCGACATCCTCAAGGAGTACATCGCCCAGAAAGAGTGGTGCTTCCCGATCCAGCCTGCGATGCGCCTGGTCACCGACATGATCGAGTGGTGCACCGAGAACATGCCGCGCTGGCACCCGGTCTCGATCTCCGGCTACCACATCCGCGAGGCCGGATCGACGGCCCAGCAGGAGCTCGCCTTCACGCTCAAGGACGGCTTCACCTACGTCGAGCGGGCGCTCGGGCGCGGCCTCGACATCGACGACTTCGCTCCCCGCCTCTCCTTCTTCTTCAACGCCCACATCGACTTCTTCGAGGAGATCGCCAAGTACCGCGCCGCCCGCCGCATCTGGGCGCGCGAGATGCGCGACACCTACGGCGCCAAGCGCGAGGAGTCGATGCGGCTGCGCTTCCACGCGCAGACCGCGGGGGTCTCGCTGACCGCCCAGCAGCCGCTCAACAACGTCGTCCGCACCTCGATCGAGGCGCTGGCGGCGGTGCTAGGCGGCACTCAGTCGCTGCACACCAACTCCTTCGACGAGGCGCTGGCCCTGCCGACCGAGGAGGCCGTGCGGGTCGCCCTGCGCACGCAGCAGATCATCGCCTTCGAGTCCGGCGCGCCGAACACGCCGGACCCGCTCGGCGGCTCCTGGTTCGTCGAGAAGCTGACCGACGAGATGGAGGCCGCCGCTTACGACTACTTCGCCCGCATCGACGAGCTGGGCGGGATGGTCGAGGCGATCCGCCGCAACTTCCCCCAGCGCGAGATCGCCGACGCGGCCTTCACCTACCAGCGCGAGGTCGACGAGCGCAGCCGCATCGTCGTCGGCGTCAACGACTTCGTCCAGGAGGGCGAAGAGGCGACGCCGATCCTGCGCATCGACCCGGCGCTGGAACGCAAGCAGACCGACCGCCTGGCGGCGACCCGCGCCCGCCGCGACGGCGCCGCGGTCGACTCGGCGCTCGCCGAGCTCAAGCGCGCCGCCGCGACCGACGCCAACCTGATGCCTCCGATCATCGAGGCCGCCCGCGCCCGGGCCACCGAGGGAGAGATGATCGCGGCCATGCAAGAGGTCTTCGGCACCTACACCGAGCATCCAGTTTTCTAGGCAGGCCCACTAATCTTCCCGGCCCATGGAGGCAGCAACCGCCCGCAAGATCCGCGTCGTCGTCGCCAAGCCTGGCTTGGACGGGCACGACCGCGGCGCCAAGATCATCGCCCGGGCGCTGCGCGACGCGGGCATGGAGGTGATCTACACCGGCCTGCACCAGACGCCGGAGCAGATCGCCGAGACGGTGATCCAGGAGGACGCCGACGCGGTCGGCCTCTCGATCCTCTCTGGCGCCCACATGACCTTGGTGCCAAAAGTGGTGGAGCTGCTTGCCGCCCAGGGCGTCAACGACGTCCTGGTCACGGTCGGGGGCACGATTCCGGCCGACGACATCCCCGAGCTGAAGCAGTTGGGGGTGGCAGAAG
>Ga0157375_10003739_pt1 | contig 13202 bp, 7 predicted proteins | sample M35metaG_FD_115311 | JGI IMG/M metagenome (GOLD analysis project Ga0157375, IMG submission 115311) | Miscanthus rhizosphere microbial communities from Kellogg Biological Station, Michigan, USA - M3-5 metaG | ecosystem: Host-associated > Plants > Roots > Rhizosphere > Soil | place: USA: Michigan...
TGTGGTTTCTGACGCGCTGGAGAGTCGACAGCTTGTGCCGGGCGAGCAGCTTCTGAAAGGCGAACGCGTGCGCACGGCGAAGGATTCGACGGCGGTGCTCAGGCTTGCCGACGGTTCGATGGTCGAGATGCGCGAACGCTCCGAGTTTTCGGTGACCGAAAATATGCGCGGCGTGACCATCCGGCTCGATCGCGGCGATGTCATCGTCGAAGCTGCCAAACAGCATAACGGTCGCCTGTATGTTCAAACGCCCGACTCGCTCGTTTCCGTCAAGGGCACGATCTTCGCGGTCGAAAGCGGCACGAAGGGTTCGCGCGTTTCGGTCGTCGAAGGCGAAGTAAAAGTCAATTATGCGGGCAAGGACGAAACATTGCTGCCCGGCGATCAGACGACGACGAACCGCAGTTTGGATAAAACTTCTGTGCAGCAAAACGTTGCGTGGAGCCGCAATGCCGCGCGCTATACGAATCTTGTTTCGGAATTGGCAAAGCTGCGCCGCGACGTTAATCAACGCGTCCAATTACCCGGCGTGCGCTATTCTTCCAAATTTGTCGATCTCGTGCCGGAGAACACGGTGTTCTACGCGGCGCTGCCGAATTTGACCGAGTCGCTGGCAGAATCGCAGCGCATAATGCAGGAGCGCATCAGCCAGAATCCGGCGCTTGCCGAGTGGTGGAAAGGCAACAAGGGCGACGGCTTGGGCATTAACGAACAGACGTTGACGCGCGTGCGCGAATTCGGTTCGCAGCTTGGCGATGAAATCGTCGTCAGCGCAGAGATGGATGCTAAGGGCGAGCCGAACGGCGTGCTCGTCTTGGGCGAAGTAAAAGATGCAGCGAGCTTCCGCACATATCTCGACGGGCAGATCGCAAACTTTGCGAAAGAATCGAAAGATATGCCAAATATTCGCATTATTGACGATCCGTTGACGGCGACGGTCGCGAAAACTTCCGTTTCGAAAAGCAGCGCGACGCCGAACACTGAATCGACGAAAAACGTCGCGGCTAAAAATCCTGAAGAACTTTTCGTCTGGATTCACAACGACATCTTTGCGGCATCACCGCACATCGAGCGTCTGCGCTCGCTGGCAACAACGCTGAACGCACCCGGCACCAATCGTTTCGCGGGTTCAGCCTTTTATCAGCGCATCAATGATGTTTATCGAGACGGCGCGGGTATCGTCGTCGCCGCCGATCTTGAAAAAATCGTTGCGCAGGCGGTAAGCCGTGATAACGAGCCGGACGCAGAGCGTCGTCGCGAAGGTCTCAGCCGTCTCGGCGTGATGAGCTTGCGCCACTTCGTCGTCGAACAGAAGGAAGTCGGCGGCAAAACTTTGAGCCGCGCCGCGCTGACATTCGGCGAATCGAATCGCGGCATCGCGACGTGGCTCGCCGCGCCGGGCTCGATGGGCGCATTGGATTTCATTTCGACGAACGCGAACGTTGCGACCGCCTTCGTCGTCAAAGAACCGGCGCTGCTGGTTGACGATCTGCTCGGATTTTTAGAAACGGTCGATCCGGAAATGCGCAAGAGTATGCAGGAAATTGAAAAGTCGCAGGGCATTGATATCCGCAACGATTTTGCCGCGCCGCTCGGCGGTGAGTTTGCGTTCGCGATCGATGGTCCGCTTCTTCCGACGCCTTCGTGGAAAGTCGTCATCGAAGTTTACGACCAGGCGAAATTGCAGGGCGCGTTCGAACGCGCAATCGGAAAGTTAAATCAGTTTGCCACGCTGACCGGTAAAGGCAAATTGACTTTGGAAAGTGTGACCTCGGGTGATCGAACCTTTTACTCGATAAAATCGGCTGCCACGGGAGTTGAAGTGCATTATACATATGCCAACGGCTACCTTGTCGCCGCGCCGAGCCGTGCGCTGCTCGAACAGTCGATTGCAAATCGCGACGCGGGCAATACGCTGGTTCGTTCGTCGAGATTTATGAGTGCGCTGCCCGTTGACGGCAACACGAATTTCTCCGCGATTCTTTATCACGATCTCGCGCCGCTCATCGGTCCGCTTGCCGAAAAAATGAAAAATGCAGGCGGCGATCTGACCGAAGAGCAACGTCAAAAACTCGGGTCGATCGACGCGAATGCACCGCCGACGCTTGTTTATGCTTACGCCGAAGGCAACCGCATTACGCTTGCCGCGAACACGGAAGGCGGCGCGTTCGGTTTAAGTCCGGCGAGTCTGATCGGGCTGCCGAATTCATTCGAGATGCAGCACATTTTAATGAACGCGATGGGCGACAAAGACGTAAAGAAAAAGGATGAGTAGAAACAACGCAAGTTAGCACGAACAACGACGGACGCTTTCGGGTGTCCGTCGTTGTTCGTCGTGGTATGATAAAGCATTTTTACCATTTGAAATCGAGGTCGTTTTAATTTGGATGTAAATCAGTTTCGCAACTTTTGGCAACAACATTTTTCAGGTTGTCCACCAGTTTCGTATCTTTTTAGATATAACTTGGCAGATCGCTGGTTTCGTTTTCACAGTTTGCCCGAATCGAAACGCTATGCCGAAGATAAAACTGAAATTAATGAATTGCTGAGACGACAAAATACAGTTTTACTTGACGTAATTGGAAAAGATGAGTGTGTCTTGGTTTCGGGAAATTACTCATCTTCGCCAGCATTTGAGGAACAATGTTCAGGCTTGAGCAACTTTAAATCTCAAGAGTTTCTGAAACTGTCGAAACAGGATTTTGACCCGGACGAATTAGAACCGGACGAACAACCTATTTATTTGAGCCTGTTTTGTGGAACGCATGAATTAAAACGCGGCTCGCTGGACGACATTTTGCTTTGCGTCGCAGATTGGAAAATTGTAGATTTTTTTGTCGTTAGTTGCGAACGCAAACGAATTTTTGCGCCGTATGATGGCGGCGTTGACGTAATTCTAAAAGACACAGAAGAACGAGATGAGTTTAAGTCAAAATATAAGAACTGGCTTTCAAATCATCCAGAAGGTCTGTGAAAATAACGCGATATGGTGATAGCTGCATGACAAGTGTTATCGAACTTGAACAACTGAGCGTGACGTTCGGCAAGCGTCCGATTCTGAAATCGTTGAGCGGCGCGCTCAGCGGTCGTGCGATCGGTTTGCTCGGACCGAACGGCGCAGGGAAAACGACGCTGATTCACACTTTGCTCGGATTTCACCCGCCGACATCCGGCACGGCGCGCATTCTCGGGCAAGACATTACGGCAGACGCCAAGCAGGTGCGCTCCACGGTCGGTTATATGCCGGAGAGCGATTCGTTTATCGCTAAAATGTCGTGCGTTCACTTTGTCCGTCTGATGGCGGAATTGTCCGGCATTCCGGCGCGTCACGCGCTCGAACGCGCACACGAAGCTCTCTTTTACGTCGGCTTGGGAGAAGCGCGTTACCGTCCGGTCGATAGTTACTCGCTCGGCATGAAGCAGCTTGCAAAATTAGCGCAGGCGATCGTTCACGGACCAAAGCTGATAATTTTAGATGAACCGACGAACGGTCTCGATCCGCCGACGCGCAGCCGGATGATCTCGCTGATTCGTCAGATTCGCGACGGTGGTCGCGCACGCATACTCTTGTCATCTCACCTTCTGCGCGATGTCGAAGAATGCTGCGACGAGATTCTCGTCTTGAAGGACGGGCGCGTCGCCGCCAACTGTAATCTGGAAGAAGAGCGCAAGGCGAACCGTAAATTTATCGAGCTTGAGACGCGCGGCGGCAACCGCGCAGGCTTCGTCGAAGCGATCAGCGGTTTAGGCTGCGAGTACGCTCTGTCGAGCGAGCGTCGGATAAAATTGATTATGCAGGAGAAGGTTGAAATAAGTGATTTATACCGCCTGGCGCTTGAACACGGGGTACAGATCAGGCGACTCAATTTCAAGCGCGATTCGCTCGAAGACATTTTCTTGAAGGCGATGGAAAACGGAAATGTAGGCGAAGGCGTGAGCGCCGAGGTTAATAACGGGAACCGGATCGAGAACGGCAACGGGAGGGCGGACGATGGCAGTTTATGAGCATTTATACGGGGCGTATGAAGGCGAGTCTCATTCGGCTCGCCAGCGCTTTTTAGTGATACCGCGCTACGCCCTGCGCGAAGTCTTCAAGTCGAAACTGCTGGTGACGATCTTTATCCTGTGCTTTATCTATCCGCTCATCGCAACCATTCTGGTTTATCTGCATCATAACGCGAATGCGCTCGCGGTACTGCAAATAAACGTGCGCGAACTGCTGCCGATCGACGCTTCATTCTTTCAAACTTTTCTCGAGGTGCAGGGCGCGTTTGCTTTGATCCTGACGGTACTCGTCGCGCCGCCGCTCATCTCGCGCGATCTGGCGAACAATGCTTTGCCGCTTTATTTGTGCCGCCCGCTTTCGCGCGCCGAGTATGTGCTCGGCAAGATGATGGTCGTTGTCTTCCTATTATCGCTAGTCACGTGGATTCCGGGCTTGCTGATCTTCTTTTTTCAGGTATCTCTCGCCGGTTTGGCGTGGCTTTGGGCGAATCTGTGGATGATCTGGGCGATTTTCTGCGGCTCTATGGTCTGGATCATCTTGCTCTCTTTACTGGCGCTTGCCGTATCGTCGCTGGTCAAGTGGCGCGTGGTGGCGAGCGGCGCATTATTGGGACTGTTCTTCGTGTCGAGTGCGTTTGGTGAGATCATCAACGATCTTTTTCTGACACGTGCGGGACATTTGATCAGTTTGTGGGCGTCGATAAATAGCATCTGGGGCGGATTGTTCGGACTTTTCGTGCGACAGACCGGAGCGATCAACGGAAAAGTTACTAATCCGATTTACGATAAAAAGTTTTTTGATATCGTTCTGCTCGAGCCGCCGCTCTGGGTTTCGTGGCTGATAATCGCGCTGGTCTGTGCCTTATGCGTTTGGATACTTGCGCGCAAGGTTCGCGCTTACGAGGTGATTAAATGACACCGACAACACCATCGACGACCGCATCGTCTCCGATTGCCGACGCATCAGCGCTGTCCGCCGCGCTCCCTTCTTCCGATAAGATGATCGTGTTTGAAGACGTGTCGAAGTTTTACGGTGAGATTCTCGGTGTTAATCGGGTTAATTTGCAAATCGCGCCGGGCATTACGAGTCTCGTCGGACCGAACGGGTCGGGCAAGACCACTTTGATGAATCTGATGACGGGATTGCTCAAGCCGACGCAGGGGAGCATCCGTGTTCTCGGTATATCGCCCGACGAACCGGAAGAGCTCTTTCAAAAGCTCGGATATTGCTCGCAGTTCGATTCGTTTCCGCGCGGCGCAACTGCGCGCGGATTTATCGAATTTTACTTGCGCGTTCATGGTTACACGAAACAGGAAACCTCGGAAATGACGCACGCGGCGCTCGAACGCGTGTCGCTGACGGAGGCGGCAGACCGCAAAGTTTCGGCGTTCAGCAAAGGAATGCGCCAACGCGTCCGGCTCGCGCAGTCGATCGCGCACAACCCATCGGTGCTCGTTTTGGATGAACCTTTGAACGGGCTTGACCCGATGGCGCGCGCCGAGATCATTCGCCTGTTCCGCGAGCTGGCGGACGCGGGAATGTACCTCGTTATTTCCAGCCATATTCTGCACGAAGTGGATATGATGAGCGATAGCGTCGTGCTTCTTCATAACGGTTATGTCGTCGCGGAAGGCGAAGTCCACGGCGTGCGCGACGAGATCGAAGAGCATCCGATTCAGATTCTGATTCGCTGCGACCGACCGCAAGTTTTAGCCGCGCGTTTGTTTGAACACGAACACACCGTCGAAGCGCGCATCCATGATGACCGGAACGGCTTGTTCGTTAAAACGCGCCGCCCGGATGATTTCTATCTGCTGCTTAATAAAGTTATTACAGAGCAGAATCTTCAGGTCGAATCGGTCGCGCCGGTTGACGACGATCTGAATGCCGTCTATCAATACTTAATCACATCCGACGGAGGGCAAACCCGATGAGTTCAACTGAGATCAGAGAACCGACCGCCGCCACAAATGTGAACGAGCCGAATCTGAGCGGCGCAGCACGAGCATCTTCGTGGTCGCTTTGGACGCGGCAGACTCTGGCAATCTTGAGTCTTGAGATCAGGAAAAATTTTTTGAGCCGCCGCGCTCTTCTGCTTTATCTGATCGCGGGATCACCGCTCGCCTTGCTGTCGCTGTTCGCGCTTGTTCGGGTGCAAATAGACGATGTGGGAAACTTCAGCGATTTGAGTATCGCTTATGCAGCCGTTTACGGCGCGCTGATTCTTCGCACACTCGTCTTCTTCGGCTGCGCCTGGGTTTTTATGAACCTCTTTCGCGGCGAGGTAGTTGACCGAAGTTTGCATTACTATTTTCTCGCACCCGTCCGGCGCGAAGTCCTCGTTGTCGGCAAATATCTGTCAGGACTCGTTGCGACCGTCGTGTTGTTCAGCATCACGACGGTCGGTTCGATGTTGATACTCTACTTCTCGATTTACCCGTCAGAGTCTGCCAGATACTTTCTCGAAGGCGCAGGTACAAGTCATCTGCTGGCTTATCTCGGAGTCACAATCTTAGCGTGCATCGGATACGGCGCGGTCTTTCTGCTCGTCGGATTGCGTTTCCGCAACCCGATCATTCCGGGTCTGCTGCTCTACGGCTGGGAGTGGATCAATTTTCTGCTGCCGCCGTTCTTGAAAAAAATAAGCGTGATTCATTACCTGCAATCGCTCGTGCCGGTGGCAATGAACGAAGGTCCGTTCGCAGTGCTCGTCGAACCGACCCCGGCATGGATTTCCGTGCCGAGTCTTCTTTTATTTACGGGCGTTATGCTCTTTCTCGCGAGCCGCTACATTCGCCGCATGGAGATTAGTTATGCAGGCGACTAACCGGAAAAACATGCGCCGCACGAATAAATTCTTATCGCTTATGATGAGATCGGTTCGGCAGGTTCGCAATAAGCCGCGCCGGGTATTATTACTTTCCACATTTTTAGGATTAGCTCTGCTGATCGCCTGCGCGTCGGGTTGTGCCCCCTCTTCTTCGCCGGACAATTCTGTCTCAAACAACTTGCCCGAACTTACCGAAGAGATAATTCGCGAGCAAATCAACGACGCGCTTATCAGAGAAATACCCGAAGAGAACGGCGCTGCCGAACCGATCAGTTGGCGTTTCGGCGAAGACGAGCCGAAAGAGATCGTCGTTGTCGAAAAACAGATGGAAGGCGAGCGCGCGACGATTGTCTTAGACATTAAAACCAGATCGGCTTCAAACAGACGCAACCCGCGTTCTCTCGCCGGACAAATTCGTACCAATTGGGAGCTAAAAACCGGCTGGGTGCTGCGAAAGTGGGAAATAGTCAGGACTGAGAATATCTCGATGAAGTACAAAAATATTCCGAAGCCGCCCGCGCAAAATTCCAATCGTTGATTATTTCTTAAAAACCTCGACTGCAGATAATTTTTGCCCGTCGAATTTAGCGAAGAAAAATTAGTTTAAGACGATTTATTAGTTAAAGTTACGATCGCTTCGGCTAAACTTTCAATGTCGATCGGTTTCGCGATATGCAGTTGAAAGCCCGCTGAAAGTGCTTGTTCGCTGTCTTCCTGACGGGCAAGCGCCGTGAGCGCGATTGCCGGAATATTGGCGCCTTGTTCGGGTGTCAAAGACCTGAGTTTACTAATCAGTGAGTAGCCGTCTTCACCGGGCATATTGATGTCCGTCAGCAAAATATCGGGTTCCCAATCAGCCATCGAAACAAACGCTTCCTGCACGGAGTTTGAGGCTTGCGCTTCGGCTCCCAGAAGACTCAAAGCCACTGCCAGCATCTCACAGGTGTCAATATCGTCATCGACAATCAGAACGCGGATGCCGCTCAGTTCGTAATTAGCCTTTTCGTGGTGTCCGTTTAGTTCTTCCTGAACGGATTTCGCCGATGCTTCGATGATTAGCGAGGGCGGCAGCGTCACGGTAAAAGTTGCGCCCTGATCCTGACCCTGACTCGTAACCGAAACCGAACCGCCGTGTAATTCCGCGAGATGGCGCACAATTGCCAGACCCAAGCCTAAACCGTTGTGCATTCTGGTGCTCGAACTGTCGGCTTGCCGGAAACGATCGAAAACAAACGGCAGAAATTCCGCCGGAATTCCCTCGCCCGTATCGCTGACGATGATCTGAATTGCTTCATTATTCTGCTCAAGCACGATCTTTACTTCGCCTTTCGGAGGCGTAAATTTGACCGCGTTGGTCAACAAATTCCAGATTATCTGCTGCAATCTTTGCGGGTCGCAGGTGATGGTTCGGATTTTTGAATGATAATCGGTTAAAAATGTAATTTCTTTTGCTTCCGCCGCCGGACGAACGGCGTCGAGAGCTGCTTCGATCACCGGAATAATCTCGGTCGGTGATAAATTTAAGGGCAGATTACCGGTCACGAGTCGCGAAGTATCAAGCAAATCATTGATTAATTGTGCCTGTGATTTAGCATTGCGAAAAATCGTTTGCAATGCGTCCGCTTGTTTTTGCGGCGTGAGTTTTCCGGCTTGAAGTATCTGTCCCCAACCGATGATCGCGTTGAGGGGCGTGCGCAGTTCGTGCGAAACGGTTGCGAGAAATTCATCCTTCAAACGGCTCGCGATTTCAGCCTTTTCGCGCAATGATTTCTCTCTAAGAAGCAAATTCTCGCGCTCGGCTTCGACCCGTTTGCGCTCGATAAATTGTCCGATTTCGCTGCCGGTCGCTTCGAGCATATTGAGCAAATACTGATCGGGCATCACCGGACGGCGCGTGAAAAATTCGATTACTCCGTAAAATTCCTTACTGATCTTGATCGGAAAACCGATCGCGCTGTGCAGTCCGACCCCCGCCGCAAGTGCTGCGCGCGGGTATTTTTCGCCCCTGACGGTGTTCGGAAGCCAGAGCGGTGCATTTTTCTTCCAAACCTGTCCGGGCAATCCGATGCCTTTTGCAAGGCTGATTCGCTGACTTTCGTTAATAAACGAAGCAAAATCATTTTCCGCGCTTGAAGCCTGAATCTGAGCGCAAACGAGTTTCGTTCCGGCTTCGTTCAGCAGCCATAAACTGCAAACATCCGCTTCCATATATTCGCAAAATGTTTGAAGAATCGCTGAAGTGGCGGTTTCCAGATTACTGGCATCGGCGAGCGTACGCGTGATCGCGTGTTCGGTCGCGAGCCGCGCTTCAGATTGTTTACGAATCGTAATTTCGTTTTCAAGTTCCTGATTGGCAGTTTCAAGTTGTGCGGTTCGTTGTCCGACGCGGACTTCAAGCTCGGTGTTTAGGCTGTCTAATTCCCGATTGGTTTGTTCGAGCAGCTCGGATTGTCTTTTGATCTCCTGATTTTGGAGAAAAAGTTTGGTAAAAAAGCGAACCTTCGATTTGAGAATTTCCGGCTCAAACGGCTTGGTCATATAATCGACCGCGCCTAAGCTGTAGCCTTTAAAGACATATTGTTCGTCGCGGCTCGTCGCGGAAACAAAAATAATCGGCGTGTGCTGTGTGCGCTCGCGCTCGCGCACCAGCTCGGCGAATTCGAAACCGTTGAGTCCCGGCATTTGAACATCGAGCAAAATTAAAGCAACGTCTTCCGTCAGCAAAAAACGCAAGGCTTCGTGACCCGAAGCCGCACAAACCAGATTTTGCCCCAAATCTTCGAGAATGCTCTGCATTGCCAGTAAATTTTCCGGGCGGTCATCAACCAGCAAGACATTCGCTTTTATTTCCGAAGTCATTAACCCTCCTTACTCATTCACCCTGAAAGGCAAGTTTCGCCAGTTTTAACGAACGAAACCCGCCCTTCTATTTTCCAACAGTTTTAGCGGTCAAGCCAAATCCGCAAAAGCGAAAGTAGCTGTTCGGTGTCAACGGGCTTTGTAATGTAGTCCGATGCGCCGGCTTCGATGCATTTCTGACGGTCGCCTTTCATTGCCTTGGCGGTCACGGCAATGATCGGAATTGCTTTGAATTTCGAAATCTGCCGAATTTCTTGCATCGCTTCGTAGCCATCCATTTCAGGCATCATAATATCCATCAAAACGCCGTCGATGCCGTGCGTTTTCTTGAGCATTTCGATGCCGTCGCGACCGTTTTCGGCGTAAACGACCTGCATCTGCTGACGCTCAAGCGCGCTTGTCAAAGCAAAAATATTGCGGATGTCGTCGTCAACGACCAGCACTTTTTTGCCTTCCAGACGCGGGTCGGTCACGTTCACGTGCTTCATCATATTTTTTTGCGATTCGTTCAGATCCGCGACATCGCGGTGCAGGAAAAGCGCGGTTTCATCAACCAATCTTTCCATCGAATCGGCATCCTTAATGATGATCGTTTCGGCAAGCTTTTTGATGCGCGATGTTTCGCGTTTGGTCAAATCCTTGCCCGTGTGAACGATTACCGGCAATTCGGGAAAGCCCGATTTTTGCTTGATCTTGCCGATCAATTCCGACCATTCCATATCGGGAAGCATTAGATCGACGATCGCGCAATCGAAAGTTTCCGCATTCAAACTGCTCAACGCATCTTCGCCCGTGGCGACCGCTTTGATCTCGATGTCATCGCCGCCGAGCAGTTCATTGATACTGCGCTGAAGCGTTTCGTCGTCTTCGACCAAAAGCAATTTTTTCACCGGACGCGAGATGAAATCCTTTAAACCGATAATACTTTCGACCAGTTTTTCACGATTGACGGGTTTCGTCGCGTGACCGATTGCGCCGAGCTTTAGAACGCGCCGCAAATCGTCGATCACCGAAATAATCTGAACCGGAATATGCCGCGTCGAAGGGTCGTGTTTGAGACGGTCGAGAACGGCATAGCCATGCATTCCCGGCAGAGTCAGATCGAGCGTGATCGCGTCGGGGCGATATTTTCGCGCCGTCATCAGCGCGTCTTCGCCGTGTTGTGAAACGAGACATTTAAAACCTTGTTCGTGCGCAATGTCTACTAAAATACGGGCAAAACTGCTGTCGTCTTCGATAATCAGCAAAACCTTATCTTCCGGCGCGATCTCGGCGCGGTCATCGCTGACGATAATCTGAACTCTTCCGGTTCCCATTTCGCCCTGCGGCTCTCTGGCAAGCGAAATCAAACTCGATTGCTGATGACCGTCGCCCGAAATATCATCTTCGTCAAATTCGTTTTTCGGCGAAATCATCGTTTGTTGATAGATTTCCGGTAAATAGAAAGTAAATTTACTGCCTTCGCCCGGGGTGCTTTCGAGTGTGATTTCGCCGCCCAAAAGCCGCGCGATCTCACGGCTGATCGAAAGCCCGAGACCTGTTCCGCCGTATTTCCGGCTTGTCGTTCCGTCGGCTTGCTGGAACGACTCGAAGATAATCTGCTGTTTGTCTTCGGGAATCCCGATTCCGGTGTCGCTGACCGTAAAGGCAATCACGGAATTTGCGCGGTTTAAGCTGTCGTTGTCAAAACTCCAACCGCCCGACGCCACTCCGACATTCATTTCGACCTTTCCCTGATGGGTAAACTTAAAGGCGTTCGAAAGCAGATTTTTGAGCACCTGACGCAGACGTTTAACGTCGGTTTGCATGTTTTGCGGAAGCTGTTCCTGCAGATCGATGATAAGCTGAAGTCCTTTATCCTGTGCGATTTGACCAAAATTACGCTCGATGTCTTCCTGCAATTCGCTGAAATAAACATCGCCGATTTCGACGCCCATCATGCCTGATTCGATCTTTGAGAGATCGAGAATTTCATTGATCAGCGCGAGCAAATCCGCGCCCGAAGAATGAATCGTTTCGGCAAACTCGATCTGTTTTTCGTTGAGATTCGTTTCGGCATTTTCCGCGAGCATTTTCGAAAGAATCAACATCGAATTGAGCGGTGTCCGAAGCTCGTGCGACATATTCGCCAGAAATTCGGATTTGTATTTTGACGAAAGCGCGAGCTGTTTGGCTTTGTCTTCGAGCGCCGTTCGCGCCATCTCGATCTGACGATTCTTCTGCTCGACCTCCGAATTTTGTTCCGACAAAAGCTGCGCTTTATCTTCGAGTTCCTGATTGGTTTGCTGCAGCTCTTCCTGTTGCTGTTTGAGGAGTTCTTCGGAAGTTTGCAGTGATTGCGCCTGAAGTTCGAGCCGGCGGTTCGTTTCCTGCAATTCCGCCTGACCGACCTGCAATTCCTGCGCGAGCGACTGCGATTGTTTCAAGAGTTCTTCGGTTCTCATATTCGCCTCAATCGTGTTGATCACGATGCCGATCGATTCGGTCAACTGGTCTAAGAATCCGAAGTGAATTTCGTTAAACGCTTCGAACGAAGCGAGCTCGATCACGGCTTTGACCTGTCCTTCGAAAAGAACCGGCAAAACGACGATGTTTTTCGGAACCGCTTCGCCCAAACCGGAATTGATCTTGACGTAATCGGGCGGAACATTTGTGATGATGATTCTTTCTTTTTCGAGCGCGCATTGCCCGACCAGACTTTCGCCGAGCTTGAATTCATTGGCGACCGATTTGCGTTCGCGGTAAGCGTAAGAAGCGAGCATTTTCAAGATCGTTTCGTCTTCGACCGTATCGGTAATATAGAAAACGCCGTGCTGCATTTCGACGAGCGGCGCCATTTCCGAAAGAATTAGCCGCGCGACGGTCAGCAAATCGCGCTGACCTTGCAAAAGACGCGTAAATTTCGCAAGGTTGGTTTTGAGCCAATCCTGCTCGGTATTTTTCTGCGTCGTTTCGCGCAGATTGCGAATCATCTCGTTTACGTTATCTTTCAAAAACGCGACTTCGCCCGACGCGTCCACCGTGATCGAACGGGTCAAATCGCCCTTCGTTACGGCGGTTGCCACGTCAGCCATCGCGCGCACCTGATTCGTTAGATTCGCCGCCAACTGATTTACGTTATCCGTCAAATCGCGCCACGTGCCCGAGGCGCCCGGCACGTTTGCCTGCCCGCCGAGCTCGCCTTCGATTCCCACTTCGCGCGCCACAGTCGTCACCTGATCGGCAAATGTCGCAAGCGTATCGATCATCGCGTTGATGGTGTCGGAAAGCTCGGCGATTTCACCCAAAGCTTCTACTTCGAGCTTGCGGTTCAGGTTGCCGTTCGCCACGGCGGTCACCACGCGGGCAATCCCGCGCACCTGCGTCGTCAGGTTCGAACCCATAAAGTTCACGTTATCGGTCAAATCCTTCCAAACGCCCGCGACGCCTTTTACCTCGGCTTGTCCGCCGAGTTTGCCTTCGGTTCCGACCTCACGAGCCACACGCGTTACTTCTGACGCAAACGAA
>Ga0157375_10003742_pt1 | contig 13197 bp, 17 predicted proteins | sample M35metaG_FD_115311 | JGI IMG/M metagenome (GOLD analysis project Ga0157375, IMG submission 115311) | Miscanthus rhizosphere microbial communities from Kellogg Biological Station, Michigan, USA - M3-5 metaG | ecosystem: Host-associated > Plants > Roots > Rhizosphere > Soil | place: USA: Michigan...
CAGCTGATCAATAATCGACAGTTACATTGAAGGTCCCGACATAGGTCCCCGCCGCTGTCGTCGAATTGATCGTCACCGAACCGCCGATCGAGAAGTTGGAGCCGGGAAAACCGTTGTTCTCGAGCACAATCGAGGCGGGCGCAGCGGTCACCAGCGTCAGCGTTTGGGACGAATCGCTCTGATTCACCAAGGTGACGTTGGGCGCGCTGATCTGCACCGGCTGCTGCTTCGATCCCTGGACATTGTAAGTGGCCACGGCGGTCGCGCCGGTGCAGGTGATATTCGCGTTGGCGCAGCTCAGAGCGCCCGCCTGCGAGAGCGAAATGGTCGCATTGCTCCACACGCCGGGCCCGAGCGTAACGCTACCGAGGTCGAGGTCAGCGACCTTGGCCAGGATCAGCGGCTTGACGCCCTGGGCAGTAACTTGAGCCATCGCCGTCGCCGCGCGCGCAGGTCCGACGGCGGTCATGAGGCCGGCCAGCAACATCTGCATGCGAATCAGCGTGGTGAAGTTCGGGCCCAATTGCCGTCCTGTCTCGGAAGATGGCTCGAACAGCGTGGTACAACCGAAATGGTTGAATTTCGGTCAACCATCTTCGCGCGATTAAGGATGAGGCGCGCCAAAAACATGAAAGGGGCCGCTCGGTAAGAAAACGGCCCCTCCCCCCACTCGCGGCATCAAAGCCGCTAGCTTGGAATGTTATTGGTAGTCGGCGGTGACTGCGAAGTTCCCGCTGTAGACGCCGTCCGGCGTGGTCGAGGCCAGGGTGATCGATCCGCCGATCGAGAAATCGACGCCGGTCGTCGAACCCGTGGCGCCAAGGTTTACCGTCGCGGGCGCGTTCGGCGTAAAGGCCAGCGTGCCGGGGCCGGTCAGGTTAAAGCCCGGCGAGCTCACGGTCACCGTCGCATTGTTGGTGCCGACGAGATGATACTTCGCCACCTGCGGCGATCCGCTGCAGGTCAGGTTGGTGCCGCCGCCGCAGGTCAGCGCGCCGGCTTGGGTAATGCTGACCACTTCACCGGCCCAGGTGCCCGAACCGAGCACGATCACTCCGAAATCGAGGTTCTGGACCTTCGAGATCGTCAGCGGCTTGTAGATCTTGGCATTGGCGGTCGCCTGGCTCGCCGGGCTCACTGCCAGCGCCGGGCTGGCCGAAAGCGCCGCAGTCAGGGCCGCACTGACATACGCAAACTTTTTCATAGTCCGTTCCCCACTTGCTCCACGAGGGCGGACGTCCCAGTCGCGGGTCGCCGCTTATCGTGTCCGCCCTATTAACCAGAACGGCTTACGGCTTCGCTCAAGCACATGGTTAATGCGCGCTTAGGATTCACACCGGAATGGAGCAGGTTCAGAGATATTCGACGGTAATCGGCAGGTCGCCGCGGAACTGTCCGTCGGCGTCGCCCGTCACGACCAGCCGCCCGCCGAACCGGAAGCTGAGATTGCCAGCGGCATCGAGCCGCGGCGCTGCGGGCAAATCCGTGGTCACCTGCTCGAGCGTGACCCGCCCGCCGCTCAGTGAATAAAGCTCGATGCGGCGTGGGAAATCGACGCGCAGCGCTCGGCCGGGAGCGCCATGGACGAGCACGGTCCCAACGCTTGCTCGCGGCCCAACCGACTGAACGATTCCTTCGGCGCCATTCGAGCCGTCCGGCCGAACTGTCGCGCTGCCCGAGCCAGGCCCGGTGAAGATCAGCCGGTCGAAATCGAGCGCCGTTTCGACGCGCAGTTCGACGTCGCCGTCCGCGCTGTCCGCTGGACGATCAGTCGACGGCGCGTCGCATAGGCGGCATTGCGCGGCCGACGGCGCCGAAGGCACCGCGGCACCAACGGCGAGGAGTATCAAGGCGACAGGCATCAACCGGCTCATTCGCGACGAGCTAGCAGCGACAGGCTAAGACAGGGTTAAGCCGCCGCTAACCTTGCGCCGGCCACCGCTGCCCATAGCCGCGCGTCGGCTATTGTCGGCGGCCACGCACCTTTCTATCCCGAGGCACAAGAATGGCCCGATCGCGCCCCCAACAACCGAGAGGACGCTCAACCTTGAAAGGTATTTTCAAGGGCCTCGCCTACGGGGCGCTGCTGGCAGTGCTTGGCCTGATCATCGCCGTCGCCGTCGCGACCGCTTATTTGCCGAGCTACGGCGACCTGACCAAGCGATCCGACCTCGGCCAGATGATCCGCGTCCGCGCGGCCAACGGCCAGGTGCTGGTGTCGATGGGCCCGAGCTTCGGCCAGTGGCTGAGCTATGACCACATCCCCCCCGAGATGCGGGCAGCGATGATCTCTACCGAGGACCGGCGCTTCCGCAGCCATATCGGCGTCGATCCAGTCGGCATCGGCCGTGCCCTGGTCTCAGCCTTTTCGAGCGGGCACCGGGTGCGCGCCACCTCGACCATCACCCAACAGCTGGCACGCAACATCTTCCTGACCAACAACCGGAACTTCATTCGGAAAATCAAGGAAGGCATCCTGGCGCTCGCGCTCGAGCGCAAGTTCAGCAAGGACCAGATCCTTGAGCTCTACCTCAACCGAGTCTATTTCGGGGGTGGCGCCTACGGCATCGACGCGGCATCGCGTAAATTCTTCGGGCACGGCGCCGACCATTTGAGCCTCGGCGAGGCGGCAATCATCGCCGGCCTGGTCAAGGCGCCCTCAAGCTATTCACCCTCAGCCGACGTCGAGGCGGCTCGCTCACGCTCTGGGGTCGTCCTGCAGACCATGGTTCGCAACGGTTTCATCACCGCTCAGACCGCAGCCTCGGTCGACCCGGCGCAGGTCCGCATCCAGCAGACTACCAACCAGAATAGCGTTCGCTATTTCACCGACTGGGCGCTGCCGCAGCTCGACACATTGATCGACCAGACCAGCGAACCGATCGACGTCTGGACGACGCTCGATCCCGGAATGCAACTGGCCGCGGACAAGTCGATCCGCGCCAACGCGCCAGATGGCACGCAGGGCGCCCTGGTCGCCATCGACCGCGACGGCGCGGTACGGGCAATGGTCGGCGGCAAGGATTACGTGTCGTCGATCTACAACCGCGCGACGCAGGCAGTCCGCCAGCCAGGATCGGCGTTCAAGCTGTTCGTTTACCTCTCTGCGCTCGAATCGGGGATGAAGCCGACCGACACGATCGTCGACGAGCCGGTCACGATCGACGGCTGGAGCCCGCGCAACTCGACCCGCACCAACCTTGGCCCGGTGACCCTGCGGGAAGCCTTCTCGCGCTCGATCAACACCATCAGCGCCAAGATCGGCGCCCAGGTCGGCTTTTCGACCATCGCCGACATGGCACGCCGCTTCGGCATCACCACGCCGATTTCCACCTATCCATCGATGGTGCTGGGTAGCAGCGACGTCCGCCTGCTCGACATGACCCGCGCTTTCGCTTCGGTCGCTAACAAGGGCGTCGCCATCACACCCTACGGCATTCGCCGGGTCGTCACCGCCGACGGCCGGATGCTTTACCAGCGCGAGGGCGACGAAGAGCGCGTGCTTGTCGCGCCGTGGGTCGCCGCGGAGATGACAGACTTGCTCCAGTCGGCGGTCCTGTCCGGAACCGGCCGTGCCGCGCAGATCGGCCGCCCGGTCGCCGGCAAGACGGGAACGACGACGTCGAACAAGGACGGCTGGTTCATCGGCTTTTCGAGCGGCCTGACGACCGGCGTATGGATGGGCCGCGACGATGCACGGCCGGTCGGCGGGTTGCAGGGCGGCACCGCGCCCGCCCGCGCTTTCCACGACTTCATGAGCGTCGCCGTCGCCAAGCGGCCGGTCGAGCAATTCGAGACTCAGGTTCCGATGCCTGATTGGCAGCTGACACCGGAGGAAGAGATGTACGGCGACCAGGCGATCGACGCCAACAGCATGCAGCAGATGATGGTCGACGAGAACGGCATGCCGCTGCCCAATGCGCCGCAGCAGGACCAGACCTATCCGCAGCCGATGGTCAGGCCGGACGGCACCGGCGATCCGAGCCAGCAGGAGCTCGACCAGGCGTTCCCGCCTCAAACACAGCCGCCGAGGCAGCCGCAGCGCCAGCCGCAGCCGCCGCCACAATCAACGCCCCCGCCCGATCCGCTTCAGCCGCGGCCCGACGGCGCGTAGCTGCGCCTTCGCCTCGGCGAGGCCAGGACCGTAGAGCCGCGCCTCGAGCGCCTTGAACTTCGCGCTGTGATCGAGGTGCACCAGGTGCGCGACCTCATGCGCGACGACGAATCGTCGGACGGTTGGCGGCGCCAGGATCAGTCGCCAGCTAAAGCGAATCCGGCCTTGCGAAGAGCAGCTGCCCCAGCGCGTTCCGGCGTCGCCGACGGTGACCGAGCGAACGCTGGCGCGTGCGGCCTCGGCATATTCCGCGGCTTCGCTGCTCATGACCTGAAGTGCGCGGCGCTTCAGGAAAAGCTCAATCCGCCTGGCGAAACCTTCGCTCGGACCGCCGGCGCGCAGCTCGCCGCCACCCAGGACCGGCGTGCGCGGCGCGGCATGGTCCCAGACCAGCCGAACTTCCTCGCCCTCAAGCGGGATGGTCGCGCCAGACGCGAACGGCTCGATCGGCCCGGCACCCGCCAATTGTCGTTCGATCCAGTCGCGCTGGTCGAGCGCCCAGGCCAGGGCCGCGCGTCGGCTGGTCCGCCAGGGACAGGTCAGCTTCAGGATCCAACTCGCCTCATCGAAGCGCAGTCGCAGACGCCGCGCGTTGCGCAACGGGCGAATGTCGATCGGAACTGGGAGCGCGGCCGCTAGCGCGGCCTCAGAGCGCGCGCTCGACCACATGATATTCAAGCTCGCCGGCGTCGTCCTCACTGACCGTCCAACCGCGCGTCGATTGGCCCGCTTCGTGGACCGTCTCGCGGCTTCCCGAGATCAGATAATGCCAGTCTTTGAGTGGCTCGCCGGCAGCGCGAAGACGATAAGCGCAGGTGCTCGGCAGCCAGTCCAGTCCGCTCAGATTCTTGCGGTCGAGCTTCACGCAGTCCGCGACCAGCTTCATCCGGTGCTTGTAGTCGAGGCAGCGCCCGTTGCGGCGATCGAGCAGCTTGCACGCGACATTGGTCGGATAGAGAAGGCCGGTTTCCTCATCCTCCAGCTTGTGGACGCAGCATCGTCCGCAGCCATCGCACAGCGCTTCCCACTCCGCGCTGTCGAGCGTTTCGAGGGGGCGTTCCCAAAATGGCGTGCTTCCGTTCATTTGAAGTCGAGCCTTGCTCTGCTAAGCCCTGCCAATCAAGCGGGTTCCCGGCATGGTGGGGCATAAGATCGTGAATCGTCTGGCTTTTGTTCTGGTGGTAGCGAGCTTCGCAGCCGCGTCCCCGGCGGCCGCCCAACTGGGCGGGATGAACGGCAACGACCTGGTCGAGGCGGTCAAGAAGAGCGATGGCGACAAGGCCATCCAGATCCTCGCCAACAAGCCGAAGGGCATCGTCGACAGCAAGGATGGCGACGGCAACACGGGATTGATCATCGCCATCAACCGCGGCGACGAGCAATGGACGGGCTGGCTGCTCAACCAGGGCGCGAATATCAATCTCGGCGGCAAGGGAGGGGACACGCCCCTGATAGCGGCGGCTCGAGTCGGATTTTCGCAGGCAGCGACGTGGCTGATCGCCCTCGGCGCGAAGGTCGATACCGCGAACCGCATGGGCGAAACGCCGCTCATCATCGCGGTCCAGCAGCGCAATGCCCCGATGGTTCGGCAGTTGCTGGAGGCCGGCGCTGACCCCGATCACACCGATTCCGCTGCCGGCTATTCGGCCCGCGACTATGCGGCGCGGGACACGCGCTCCCGCGACATCCTAAAGGCGATCGAAGAGAAGAAGCCCAAGCCCGCTAAGTAAGGTCGCCGAGCGACGGGTCGACCTGAGCCGCCAGGCGCCGCGCGGCGCGGCGGGCAAAGCGAAGCAGCTCGGCCTTTCGACGCGCGGGTGCAAGTGGCCGATGCGAAGCCTCACGAATGACGGCGGCATCGTACCGATCGGCAACGATCAGCCCGGCCTCGCCCGGAAGATAGCGCTCTTCCTCGAGGATTCGCGCCAGATGCGGCGGCACGGCCCAGTAGAAGCGGTCGCAATAGTCGAGATAGTCGAGCCATTTGCCGTCGCCGAGGAGGTCCGCCTTGGCGACCTTGATTTCGACGATGGTGAAACCGCCGCTGCCGTCGATCGCCATCAAATCGGCGCGGCGGCCGTTGGGCAGGGGCATTTCGCAGACCGCGAACAAATCCTGACGGCAGAATAAGCGGGTGACGCCGCGAGCCACCTCGGCGGCGATCGGCGATTCATCGGTGAAGCACGGAGACTCGGGTAGGCTGGCCATTGCTCAATTAGAACAAACCGTGCCCAAAAAGATAGCGGGCGAGCCGAAGCCCGCCCGCTGCCCGCCCCATCTCGTGAAGCTTTAGCGGTAAAAGATGTGGTTGCCGATCGACGCGACGCGCTTCATTCCCCAGCCCGGCGAAACATAGCGGGCGTGGAAGAACAACGCATTGCCCGCAACCGAGGACTGCAGCCCCTGGTCGACGATCCGCGCGATGGCGACCGCGGTCTGCCACTGGCGATTGCTGTGGGCGACGCTCGGCAGGCTGTGGCCGTGCACGAACGAGAACTGGCCGCGCTGGAACAGCACGCCGCAATAGGAGCTTGGGAAGCGCCCGCCACTATTGGCGCGGTTGGCGATCACCTTGCCGACGGCAAGCTGGCCGGCAAGCGGCTCGCTCTTCGATTCGAAGTAGATGCCGGTGGCGAGGCATTCGAGCTCCCGGCTGCCGGCGTCCGGGCTGCGAAGCTCGGCGACCATCTCGGCGAGGCTGCCCGTCGGCTTGGCCATCGGCGCTGCATCAGCGGCAGAAACGGTCTCATCATCGGAATTGTCAGTCGGTACAGTCGCGTCGGGCGCCTGGGGCGCCGTCAGGACCGGCTTGCCATTGGGATCGAGCAAGTCCGGGAGGACTACCGACGGTAGGGTATCTTTTGCCACCGAAACCAAAGGTTCCGCGGCAGGTCCGGCCCTGGCCGGAGCAATAATCGTTGCGGTAAGCGCCGCAACCATCAGCAACGCTGAACGAAAAGAAGCCAAAATTCACTCTATATTGTGCGGAAAACCACCCAAAAACGCTTGCGCTTAATTCGGCCGTTACTTTGGCTTGCGCGTGGTTGATTCCCCGTCTCGCGTGGCATTTCCGGCCTTATCGCCCGACAAAATGCCCCCCGCTCTTTCTGTTGATCCGGGTTTTCCCCGGGGTGAGCTGAGGGGTCAACCCGCCAAGGTCGTTTCAGCGATGAACCGATCGGGGTCCGCGATATCCAGTTCGATCGCCCATATATCCCCGTCAAAGCGTGCCCGTCGCGCGAGGAAATCCGCGATTTCAGCGGAACCCGCCGATTCGGCAGGCCCCGCGCGCTGCCACGAATAAGTTCCATCGAAATTGAGGATGCGCTCGAGCGTGGCGACATGTTTGCCGCGGCTGCTGACGAAGAGGAGCAGGGAGCCGCGCTCCTCATCACCCTTCCTCATTACTGTCCCGAAACCGCCATCCGCCGCGACGCGGCGCAGGATGGCAGCCACCTCGACATGAGTCTGCAGGCGCTCGGTCAGGTGGCTTCCCGTTCATCGGCGCCCATCAGCACGGCCGCGAGCGCGTCCCGGCTGCGCGCGCCGCGCAGGCGTTCGAGGGTTGCGCCGTCGCGCGTCACTCGGCTGATTGCTGCGAGCGCCTTGAGATGCTCGGCTCCCGCCCCGGGCGGAGACAGGAGCAGGAAGACGAGGTCCACCGGCCGGCCGTCGATCGCCTTGTAGTCGACCGGCTCACCGAGCCGCGCGAACAATGCGTAGATCTGACCCAGGCCCTCGATCTTGGCGTGGGGAATGGCGACGCCCTGGCCGAAGCCGGTCGAGCCGAGCTGCTCACGTTCGTTGAGCGCGGCGATGATCGCCGCCGGGTCGGCGTCAATCCGCTGGCCCGCGAGATTGGCGAGCTGCTGTAGCAGCGATCGTTTGTTTCCGCCGGGCAGGGACGTCTTGATCGCGTCGCAATCGAGGAATTCGGCAAGTTGCATCGGGTGCGTCAGTCGGCGCGCGGCTCGACCCAGCCGATATTCCCGTCCTCGCGGCGGTAGATCATGTTGAACTCGCCGGTCGCATTGTTCCTGAACATCAGCGCGGGCGTATTGCGAAGGTCCATCAGCATGACCGCGTCGGACACGTTCGAGTCCGGTATGTCGACTCGAGTTTCCGCGACGATCGTCGGGTGCCCGGCCTGGTCCGACTCGCCCTCTCTCGACGCCGAGCCGTCGAAGATGGTGTAGCCGGCATTCTCGATGAAGGGCTCGCTCTCGGCCTCGTCGACCTTATGTTCCTTCAGCCGGTTGGTGTAGCGGCGCAGCTGCTTTTCGATCCGGTCGGCAGCGCCGTTGAAGGCCATCTCGCCGGTCCGCGCGCTGTAGGATGCCTTGAGCACGACGCCGTTCACCACCGGCGCGACGATGTCGCAGGTGAAGTCATTGTTCGGGCCCCGGCCGAAGGTGACGTTGGCTCCCACCGAGCGCGAAAAATATTTTCCCGTGATCTCCGCGACTCGACGCTGAGCATGATCGCGCAGCGTTTCGCCGGTGTCGACCTGATGACCCGCGACCCGAACGTCCACCGTGGCTGACTCCTCTGGCTTACTCCGGGCGCTTAGGACTGCGTCCAACTGGCCGTCAACCGGCCATTACCTGAGGTTCCACAAAGCGTTCCCACAGCGGGTTGACGAGCTTTGCAATAAACGCGCGGTGCCGCTCGAGTTCCGCAGCGAGCGGCGCATGGGGCCGGGCGGGGCGCGGTTCTCGGGTAATGACCGGGCCCGCCGATTGTGGAACGGAGACCGTGCCCGTCTCCGCGACCAGCCCCAGCCCGATCTGGCGGCCGCCGGTGAGCTCCACATAGACCTGTGCGAGCAACTGCGCGTCGAGCAAGGCGCCATGCTTGACGCGGTGGCTGCGGTCGATGCCGAAGCGCATGCACAAGGCGTCGAGGCTATGCTTGGCCCCGGGATGCCTGGTTCGGGCAAGCTGAAGCGTGTCGCGCATCCGGCTCATCGACACCGACGGGCGGCCACAGCGTTCAAGCTCGTGGTTGAGGAAGCCGAAATCGAATCCCGCATTGTGAGCGACGAGGGGCGAGTCTTCGAGGAAGTCGAGCAGCTCCTCCGCCTTTTCAGCGAACAAGGGCTTGTCAGACAGGAAAGCATTGGAGAGGCCGTGGACCATCTCGGCCTCGAACGGCATGTCCCGTTCAGGATAGAAATAAGCGTGATAATGGCGGCCGGTCTCGACGCGGTTGACGATCTCGATGCAGCCGATCTCGACCATCCGGTCGCCGCCGAGCGGGTTCAGCCCCGTGGTTTCCGTGTCAAAGACGATTTCCCGCATGGCCGAATCTATCGGCCGCCGGCGATTCCGAGACAAGCGAGAATGTCGCGGACCTGGCTTTCAGTTGTGGATAGGTCGGTCCCGGTATCGACGACGAAATCGGCCTTTGCACGCTTCTCGGCGTCGGGCGTCTGCCGCGCCAGAATCGAATCGAGCTTGGCCGCGCTCATTCCGCTCCGCTCAAGGACTCTACTGCGCTGAACATCAGCCGGGGCTGAGACGACCACCACCTTGTCGAAGTCACGCTCGCCGCCGGTTTCGAACAGCAGCGGGATTTCGAATACGAGCACCGGGGCATCGGAATGCTTGGCAATGAAGTCCTGGCGCGCGTCGAGGACAGCGGGATGAACGATGCGTTCAAGGATCGCGAGCTTGTCGCGGTCGGCAAGAACGATCGCCGCAAGGCATTCGCGATCGAGCGTCCCGGCGCGGACGCATCCGGGAAAGACCTCCCCGATTTTCTCGACCAGGCCGCCACCCGGCCCCTGTAATGCGCGCACCACCGCATCAGCGTCGAACACGGGAACGCCGGCCGCCTCGAACATCCGGGCGACGGTCGACTTGCCCATGCCGATCGAGCCAGTGAGCGCAATGCGGATCATGCTTGCAGCAGCCCACGCTCACGAAGCGCGCCAAGCAACGGGATCAGCGGCATGCCGAGGATCGCGAAATGATCGCCGTCAATGCTGTCGAACAACTGCACACCTCGTGCCTCCAGCCGGAACACGCCGACAGTGTAGCCGACCTCCGGCCATTCGGCATCGAGATAGTCGGCGATGAATTCGGCGGACAGATCACGGACCTGGAGCCGCGCCGTCTCGACGTGGCTCCAATCGAGCTTCCCGCCGTTCGCGAGGGCCACTGCGCTGGTCAGCTCCATCGTCTTGCCCGAAAAGAAGCGCAGATGCTCGGCAGCTTCCTCGCGTTCGCGCGGCTTGTCGAACAGGCGTCCCCGGGCGCTGACCACGCTGTCGCTACCGATCACCCATTCGCCGGGCACGCTGAGCGCTTTCGCTTCGGCCAGGCGCCCGGCGATTTCGACCGCGCTGGCCAGCCCGAGCTTCAGCTCGATCTCGTCGACATCGGGCCTTACAGCTTCGTATCCAACGCCGGCAGCGTCGAGCATCTGGCGCCGGATCGCGCTGGTCGAGGCAAGGATCAAACTCAATCGAAGAACCTTGTGGAAAAGCTACCGGGCAAGGCTAGCGCGAGGCTGGGGAGCGGCTCAACCGGCGATTTGCAAAAGCGCATCCGATCAATTTTCGAGGATTCATCCACGGGGGACGAAATCCATCCCCAGACTGTGAATCATGGGAAGCAATCGGAGCGACTCGCGGAGCTTCCGAGAGCGGCGCAAGAGGCGGCTTGTTGGCAATTCCGGAAAGCCTCCCTAAACCCCGCTCTGCCGCCGCCAACAACATCATCAATCTTAGATTCTAAATATATAAGGGAGAGAAGAAGGGTGACGCGCAAGCCTGCGGAACGCTCGCCAGCGCAGGCGGACAAGCCCTTGCTCGCAGTGCTTCGCGGAGAGCGCCGTGACCCACCGCCGATGTGGATGATGCGCCAGGCGGGGCGCTATTTACCCGAGTACCGCCAGTTGCGGGAGGAAAAGGGTAGCTTCCTCGATCTCGTCTACGACGCCGAGGCGGCGGCGATGGTCACGCTGCAGCCGCTCGAGCGCTTTCCTGGCCTCGATGCCGCGATCCTCTTTTCCGATATCCTGATCGTGCCGTTCGCGATCGGACAAAATCTCAGCTTCGTGACTAGCGAAGGTCCGCGGCTGACACCGCCGCTGGCCAATGCCGCGCTCGACGACCTGACGCCCTATTTGGCGCGGCTCGAACCGGTCTATGAGACCGTCCGTGCGGTGAAGGCCCGGTTAGCGCCCGGCAAGACCCTGATTGGCTTCGCAGGCAGCCCATGGACGGTGGCGACCTACATGGTCGCGGGCCAAGGCAGCCGCGATCAATCGGAGGCGCGTCGATTGGCTTACGCCGACCCTCAGCGGTTCGGAGAGATCATCAAACGGATCGAGGCGGTGACCTTCGATTATCTCGCCGGCCAGGTCGAGGCCGGCGCAGAGGCCCTGCAATTGTTCGACAGCTGGTCGGGAAGCCTGTCATCGGCGCAGTTCGAGCAATGGGTGATTGCTCCGACCGCTCGGCTGGTGTCTGCCTTGAAGGCCCGTCATCCGGACGTCCCCATCATCGGCTTTCCAAAAGGCGCCGGGGGCAAGCTGGCCGCTTACGCTAGGGAAACGCAGGTCAACACAATCGGGCTGGACGAGACGGTTGATCCGGCATGGGCTGCGCAGGAGCTGCCCAACGGGCTACCGGTTCAGGGGAATCTCGATCCCCTGGCGCTGATCGCGGGGGACAAAGAATTGAAGACGGCGACAAGGCAAATCCTTGACGCTTTCGCCGGCCGACCTCACATCTTCAATCTCGGGCACGGGATTCTGCCGGATACGCCAGTCGCTCATGTCGAGCAGCTGATCAGCCAAGTGAAGGGGGCCAAGTGATTCAGTGGATCGGCTGGCTCGGGCTTGCCTACCCATGGGTGAAAGCTGCGCACGTCACCTTCGTCATCTTCTGGATGGCCGGCCTGTTCCTGTTGCCCCGGCTCTACGTCTATCATCAGGAAGCGGCCGCCGGCTCGCCCGAGGACCGCGCCTGGATCGAGCGCGAGGCGCGCGTCCGGTCGATCATCCTCAATCCGGCAATGGCCGTCACCTGGATCCTCGGGCTGATGCTCGCCTTCAACGTGGATGCGTTCCACCAGGGCTGGTTCCACGCGAAGTTCCTGCTGGTGATCGCGCTCAGCGGCTATCAGGGCTGGCTCACCGGCTATGGCAAGAAGCTGGCACGCGGCGAGCGGCCGCTGTCGGCCAAAGCGGTACGGATGATCAATGAGATCCCGGGAATCGCTGCCGCCATTATCGTCGTGCTGGTGATCGTCCGTCCATTCTAGGATGGGCGACATTGAAATCGTCTGGCCTTTTTGACGATTCAGCCCGCGCGCGCCTCGCTGCTAATTGACAGAGGCGGGTCGCAGACATACCTCGATTCGTGAGCGGCCCCGGCCAGTTTCCTACTTCGCCGTCGCCGTTCCTCATCCTCATGCGGCGTCCTGCCGCTTCTCAGCTTTCGGCCAATTTGACGAGCTCGAGCACCAACTCCCCAAGAAAAGATTCATCACATGCATTTGAAAGAACTGAAAAAGAAAACCCCCGCCGACCTCGTCGCAATGTCGGAGGAGATGGGGGTCGAGGGCGCATCGACGATGCGCAAGCAGGACCTGATGTTCTCGATCCTCAAGATCCAGGCCGAAAACGGCGTGGAGATCATGGGGTCGGGCACCATCGAGGTCCTGAACGACGGCTTTGGCTTTCTCCGCAGTCCCGAGGCCAATTACCTTGCTGGTCCCGACGACATTTATGTCGCGCCGTCGATCGTCCGCCGCTTCGGACTTCGTACCGGTGATACGGTCGAGGGCGAGATCCGCGGCCCCAAAGAGGGCGAGCGCTATTTCGCACTGACCCGGGTCACGACCATCAACTTCGACGATCCCGAGCAGGTCCGTCACCGAGTCAACTTCGACAATCTGACGCCGCTCTATCCCGACGAGAAGCTGAAGCTCGATACGCTCGATCCGACCATCAAGGACAAGTCGGCGCGGGTCATCGACATCGTTGCACCGATAGGCAAGGGCCAGCGCGCGCTGATCGTTTCGCCGCCGCGCACCGGCAAGACCGTGCTCCTGCAGAACATCGCGCGGGCG